>Ga0209149_1001819_pt1 | contig 11347 bp, 8 predicted proteins | sample WorMetTyACAVOLI2_FD_187423 | JGI IMG/M metagenome (GOLD analysis project Ga0209149, IMG submission 187423) | Marine gutless worms symbiont microbial communities from Max Planck institute for Marine Microbiology, Germany - Olavius algarvensis... ...
TACGATCACCACTGATAAGTCGAGGACAGTTTCGGGCTGGGCTTAAAACCCACCTGTTCAAGCAAGCCTACAGCCTCTGAGAACATTTTGTTTTAAGAGTGTAACGAACTGAACTGAACTGAACTAGAAGTGCACTCGGTAGAGCGCATTTACCTCCGACAACGGTGTTTCGACGCCTCAAAACTACGCGTTGCTGCTTCGACGGGCCCCCAATAACAGTACGTGCATGGGATTTTCCCGACGTAATAAAATTCCACGTTGCCGCGTTGCGTGCATACGGTATGAAAGAAAGGAGTCCGGTTCCAGCATCCGGACTATGATCCAGATCGGGCTCAAAAGTTAATCAGTTCGTCCATGCCCCGACATCTGTCGACACGCAACATTTCATCCAAATCCATTCACGCTTTTTTGAGTAATCTTGCACACAGACAGACAGACAAACGAACTCGGACGTGCGGACAAAAACATATACCTCCTCCGTTGTCGCAGGTACATACTTGCCAATGAGATTTTTTACTTGACTATATATGTGCGTGAGTGAACGTCCATATATGAAGTCAGCTATCTGACATTGGTCACCACATTAGCGGACAACACGCGGCAAAATGACGCTCAAACCAAACCAACTTCAACTTCAGCGGTAGTGCAACACTGTTGTAAGGGCGACGCGGCTTGAGATAGGGAAACAACAATTTTGGGGGTGTCAGAACTACGTAACCCCTGGACCAATTGACTAAAAAATTCGGCAAACGTGATTATGTAAGCGACTTCACCTTGGGCGCCAAGTTTCATTTAAAAAATCAGCGTCACAAGCAATATGATTTATCCACCTACGAACTCAATGGTCAACTCAGCCTGGCCATCCCTTCATGGGTAGGCGCAAGAAGTATCAGCTTCTTACCCACCAGGTTGGCGGTTTAGCTTTGTGATAACGCGTTGGTCTCGATCAACGTGGTTACGCCGGGCCCGGCTAGTGCCCGGATGGGTCACCGTCTTCAAGCGGGTAAACTATCTCGGTATGTAACCAGCCACCCAGCTCAACTCAGCCTCGCCATCCCTTCATGGGTAGGTTCCTAGAGAGGTTTGACCTAATTCTCATATAGCTTACCCAATTATAATACAACTTTATTCGTCAAGTGGCAGCAAGATAAAAACGCAGGTTGGCGGTTTAGCTTAGTGTTAATTACTGGGTAAAAAGGTAAGGTAAAGGAGGGCTATACTCCAGAAGGAGCGTAGGCGGGGTGCTCATCTCCCTTACATAAGCCGTTGAGCGCGTAGGTGGATAAATCATATTATCTGTGGCGTATGGCCAGTGCGACGCTAGACCTACGGTTATCTTCCCAGCCTAAGCTGGTACTTCTGGCGCCTACCCATGAAGGGATGGCCAGGCTGAGTTGACCATTGAGTTCGTAGGTGGATAAATCATATTGCTTGTGACGCATGGCCAGTGCGACGCCAGACCTACGGTTACCTTCCCAGCCTAAGCTGGTACTCATGGCGCCTACCCATGAATGGATGGCCAGTTGACCTGGGTGGCTAGTTACATACCGATATAGTTTACCCGGTGACACTTCCGGGCACTGAGATCAACGCGTTAGCACTAAGCTAAACCGCCAACCTGCGTTTTTATCCCGCGACAGCACACTGACGCGCGATATTGATATAGCAATTCTGTCTGTCCGTCTGTATGTCTGTCCATCTGTCTCTCCGTGACGTTCCGGTATCAGATGAAAACGGCTTAACATATTGTCACAATTTTTTCACCGTACGGTACCCAATCATTCTAGTTTTACCAGCATCAAACATTTTCACAAAATTCCGACGGTGTCACCCCCTGTGGGGGCGCTAAATACAGGTGGAGTATAAAAATTTCGCGATTTTCTACCAATAAGTCGCTATATCTCGCAAACGATGCAAGATATCGCCATACTGTTACTATGGAAGGCGAATAGGAACTCCTATGCGGTCTATCAAACGGTGCCATTTCCAATGACCTTGAACGAACATTAATCTTGTCTTCAAGTTCACAACACACGTTGACGCTAAATATCTCACTAACGGCTACTATACGGCCATAGTTACTATAGAAGGCGAATAGGAAACCGCACACAATCTTTCGAATGGCACCAATGTCAATGGCCTTGAGTGACCTCTAACCCAGATTTCAAGGTCACAATATTATTCAACGTCAAAAAACTCGAAAATGGTACTAGATAGTTACAACAGCCGACCAATAGACAGTCGCATGTGGTCTATCGAACGGCGCCATTTTCAATGACCTTGAACGACCCGTAACCGGGTTTTCAAGGTCACGCCATTCTTTGTCATTGAATATCTCACAAACGGCTACAGACACGGCCACAGTTACTGTAGATGGCGAATAGGAAACCACATCCAAGCTTTCGAATGGCACCAGCTTCCATGACATTGAGTGACCTCTAACCCCGATTTCAAGGTCACAATATTATTCAACGTGTCACGATATTATTCAACGTCAACAAACTCGAAAATGGTACAAGATAGAGCTATATTTACAATGGCCGACCAAAAAAAGTCGCATGTGGTCCATCGAACGGCGCTATTTTCAATGACCTTGAACCACCCCTAACTTGGTTTTCAAGGTCACACCATTCTTTGACACTGAATATCTCACAAACGGCTACAGATACGGCCATAGTTACTATAGAAGGCGAATAGGAAACCACATTCAAGCTTTCGAATGGCACTGATTTCAATGACCTTGAGTGACCTCTAACCCACATTGCAAGGTTACAATAATACTCAACGTCCAATAACTCGACTAATAGTAACTCGTGTATGATCTACTCAATGTTTCCGTTTCCAGTAACTTTGAGTGACCGTTAACCTAGATTTCAATGTCACGGGGTTATCATAGATGACCTCGATATATTGTGTGCGCAGCTGACGCGCGATCTGTTTGCGATAGCTAAGTTCTTGTTATCTTGCTGCCATAGGCGAATAAAGTTGTATTATAATTGGGTAAGCTGTATGAGAATTAGATCAAACCTCTCTAGGAACTTACCCATGAAGGGATGGCCAGGCTGAGTGATGGCCAGGCTGAGTTAACCTGGGTAGCTGGTTACATACCGAGATAGTTTAACCGCTCGAACACGGTGACCCATCCGGGCACTAGCCGGGCCCGGCGTAACCACGTTGATCGAGACCAACGCGTTATTACTGTTAAAATTTTGTTGATCTGATTACGGGATCCGTCGACAATTCACACCGTCACAATTCAGAAAGAAAAATGTTATGGTTTTAGATACCTTGCAGTCTTTTGAGAAAATTTATTTTCTCGTATGATTTGCTCTAATCATTGCCAGATAGTTGGTCATTGCATATGAGTTTGGTCCAGAGGCCCTTTGATGTACCGCGGTAATATGACTTGACTAGAAAATCGGCAAAGGCGATATCGACCCACCTCTACATTGTATGATGCGGAATACACAAGCATTTTAGTGGGGTCGGAGCGGTCGGGCGACCCCCTCTAGCGCTAAAAGGTCACTTTTCCGCCGAGTGTTCGAGCGCTAACATCTTGAATATCGTCCGTCTATGAAATAAAATTAATAAAATTGATTAGACTTACCATGTGGGTTCGAGCTTTGACGACAACGTAACGCCATCAATCATTACTATTTTAAAAATCGAGGTTTCCCGTAGACACCACTGGGAACTCCAATTTTCAAACTCTGAAAAAGGTCCTAAATCTGAGGAAAACGACCCCCCGTTATTAGAAGGCTGGCTACGGGCCTTAAGCGGTCGGGTGGTGCTTGCAGGTGCTTATGTACAGTTTCCTATGCATGAAGAAATGCAACAGTTGACCGGAAGGCGGTGTGTTGAGAATAGATGGAGTAAAGGCCGGTCCTCACGACCCGTACAAACAGGTCATCACAAACCCGTACAAACGGCCCGTCTGCACGTCTATACGGGTGCGTTTTTTACACACCCGTGCAGACGGCCCGTGCAGGCCCGTACATGTCACCCGTACAATCCGAGAAGCGCTTTTTTGACACGATTCGGGTCCGCTATCCCCAAGGTCTGCTATCCCCCGAGGACCGCTATCCCCACGGTTAATAAACGCCTTTAAAGGGACTGGGCAGATTGCGAGATAAAATTCAGGAAACAACTACATTGCACATTTTTCGAATTCTTCAGTAAGTAACGCAAAAAAACGTATACGGAGGTCTACCGTATTGGAAACCTGTTCGATCTGATTCCGTGTTTAGATGATTTAATAATGTGCCGCGGTTCTAAGCCAATATCTGGCTCCATCGCGTGGTGTGAACGGTTCGACTGGCAAGTGCAATACACACAGCTGCGACGGACTGTAGCAAGTTGATGACACTAGTCGCTGGTAAACGACAGCGTTCGCGTTTTTCACGGAAGACGGCAGTGGCGTAACTTTGGTAGAAAAAGTGGAGGGGTACCGCCACACGATCGGTAGCAAAACCTAATCTCGGCCTGACCGTACTGAGGTAGAGTATGCAGTGAAAATGAGCTCCGTGGCCTACAAGCAGACTCAGCCATCTATTTTTTTACACACAATACTCCATGAGGAGGTCTGCCAATTATTCGTCAAAACAAGACAACTGTAGGACTATATCATACTAAGAATTTCGCACCTCAGCATCAAAGCACTTAACTAACTGCAGCGTACACCCTTTTCACTGTGTTAGGCCTACTATAGTAGCGCTCAAAAGTGAGGTGGGAAGGAACACCGCTGTAAAAAGTGTAGGGTACTAAAAAGTTGGGGTACGGGTACCCCTCGTACCCCCTTAAATTACGCCTATGGGAAGACGACAATGGAATGTTTATGACAAGAAAATAACAATTTCGGATATCCAAAATAACAATTTCGAGTCAAGCGGAATTAACATTTATTCGTTTTTTGAGATATCCACAAAATTATTCTGGATATCCGAAAATAAATTTGTAATATCTGAAATTCTGGCACATTAATTTCAAATATCTAAAAAGAATTCCAGATATCAGAAATAACTATTTCGGATATCCAAAATAACAGTTTTAGATATCTGAAATAAACGTTTATTTTCGAATATCCGAAATTGTTATTCTGGATATCCAAAATAACTTTTTTTAGATATTTCAAATACAACGCCTTTTGGGCATAATTTCTGATATCCGGAATAATTATTTTGGATATCCGAATATAAATATTTATTTCCGATATCCGAAATAACTATTGTTGATATCTGAAATAAATGTTTATTTTCAGATATCCGAAATCGTTATTTTTGATATCCGAAATAAATATTTCGGATATCCAAAATAATTGTTTCAGATATCTGAAAAAAATTATTTTAGATATTAAGAAACACGTAGGTATTTCAGATATCCAAAATAGTTATTCTGGATATCAGAAATAATCAGCAGATATCGGAAAGTAAACATTTATTTCGGATATCAAAAATTGTTATTTTGGATATCCAAAATTGTTATTTTTGATATCCCTACTTGTTGTTTTGGATATCACAAATGTTTATTTCGGATATCAAAAATAAATATTTCGGATATTCGTAATAGTCCATTTATTTGTTCAATCTATGTAATGTAACTATTTATAATATCCGAAATAGTTGACAGCTGCTGACATTATTTCAGATATCCAAAATAGTTGTCTTTGATATGCACTTATTCGGATATCTGAAATTGTTATTTTCGATATCCAGAATAATTTTTTCGGATGTCAGAAATTATGCCAAAAAGACGTTTCATTTGAGAAATCCAAAAAGGTTATTTTGGATATCAAAAACAACAGTTCGGATATCCGAGAATAAACATTTATTTTGGATATCAAAAAGAGTTATTTTGGATATCCGAAATAGTTATTTTGGATATCCATAATAACCATTTTAGATATCAGAAATCAATGTGTCAGTTTTTTGGATATCCAAAATAATGAATCATCAATTTGTGATATCTAAAATAGTTATTATGGATGTCCGAAATTATTATTTCGGATATCCATAATAACTATTTTTTGATATCTGAAATAAATGTTTATTTTCGGATATTAGAAATTGTTGTTTTTGATATCCAAAATAACTTTTATGGATATCTCAAATACACACCTGTTTTGGGATATCCAAAATAGTTTTTTTCAGATATCTGGAATAATTATTTCGGATATCTGAAAAAAATGAATAAATGTTAATTCCGCTTGCCATAAGAAGCCGCAACGTTACGCCGAAGACAACAGAATAGCATTTAATTGTACGCAGTGGTAAATCGGATGAGTTTCAGAGCCTCTTTTAAGGTTTTTTGACTGGGGGCTGTGGGTGACGAGGCGCCGTAGGCGCCGAGGGGATAAGGTATGGGGAGGGGTGTCCCCATCCCCACCAGGGGAGTGGGCTGGGGAGGGGTTAGACCCCCTCTCCAGAAAATTTTTTAAATTTTTTTATCTCAATAATAACTAAAATAATAACTTTCACAATAAATAAGTAAACACTGGAGTACAAAACTGTGGGATGTACGGCCCGTTTGTACGGTTGCTCTGTCCATACGACCCGTCTGTACGGCCCGTACAGACGGCATGTACGGAAAAAGTATTGCCCGCAATGCTTTTTGCGTACATGCTGTAAGGGTGTGTACGGGTGTACGGGTGTAAGGGTGTGTACGTCTGTAAGGGTGTGTACGGGTGCTGTGTCCACACGACCCGTGCACACGGCCCGGTTGTACGGGCCGTGTGCACGGGTCGTGTGGACAGAGAGCCCGTACACACCCGTATAGACGGCCCGTACAAACGGCCCGTCCAGACGGGTACGGGTACGGGTCGTCAGTACCGGCCTTAAGTACATACTAGCGAAATCAGCTATCTGATTCGGATTGGTCACCACATTAGCGGCAACGTGCGGCCAAATGACGCTCAAACCGAACCAACTTTAACTTCAGCGGCAGTGATGCTGCAGTGACGCGCGTTGCCGCGCGGTGCGGTATGTGAAAATTATGTTCAACACTGTGTTCAATTACAGCGTTGCCGCGTAGTTGTGGGGCGGAAATGCGCGTAGTCTGAAAAGGTCTTTACAGTTAATGTTATATGTATAGGTGTCGCATGAAGCGAGACGTCGGCGACGGAGAATCTACCTAATTGGCATAACGACAGTTGCAGCTACTTTGACAGTTGTATCAACGATTATCGGAATGCTCGTCAGATCGTGACTTACACCCAGCACAGCTGTTGACTAAAAGCTACTTAATCCAGACAGTAGACATAACAAAACCTATACATGCAAAGTACTGATGCCAAAAAGATGCCTCCGTCGAAGGCCGAAGCCTTTTTGCCGTGCGATCCTATGCATAAGCGCGGCCTATGCCGTCGTGCGGTGTCTGTGTCTGTGTATGTGTGTGTCTGTCACGTTCGTAATTTGTGTCAAAAGAAATAAACATAACATCAAAATTTTTTTCACCCTCGGGTAGCCACACCATTCTAGTTTTTCCATGCCAAACGGCATAGCTATATACGGACGGGAACTCCCCTAACGGGGGCACAGAATGCAGGTGGGGTAAGCAGAAATCGCGATTCTGAGCCTATATCTGGCCTGACTGCCTGTATTAATGCTGCAACAGGCCAGGTGTTGTAAACACGGTCGCCGGTGGACCACGGCCACTGTCTCGCAAGTTATGACACATCGCTGGTAGTAAGTGGCGGTGTTGATTGCGGGAGAAGACGACGAAATGTTTGTGACAAGAAGCTTCAACCTTATGCCAAATACAACAGAACAACGCATTTAACTGTACGCAGTAACAAATGTGTAGCCTGCGTAACTAACAATAAAAGACTCTACTCGACGTTTTGTACTGTTGAAGCTAACTACTGACGGACACGAAGCATCGCGCGGCCTCTTTGAGACAGCAGAGCTACTTGTTATTAACTGCTAGGGCGGTGTATCGCTAATAACTTGAGTACATTAAAAAAAAATAAAAAATCAATTGTTTTCATGCCACAGAATTCCGGCACCCGGAGCACCCTGCTCCCCTTCGTCCGTGCCGTACCTTTTACCACTGACTCAGAGTTGGACGTGACCCAAGTTAAGTGACCCAGTCTGACCCGAACTAAAGTTAAAATAAACTTTGGACCCAACCCATCCCGACCCATTTTCTCACGACTTTCAATTATCAAAAATCTGCTAAATGTTAGATCTTGCAAGTTGCAACCAGTTATGGACTAACAGAAACACACGTCATTTCAGTCACCATTAAAAGGATTAATGGAAAAAACTTAACAGTTTAAAAAGGTGTGTAAGAACGACAGTCATTAACTTGCAGAACTAAAACAGCAAATATCAAAAAGGTTAATATTACTTAGGAGCACATTGACGTAACGGCAATGTGCTGCAAAAGTAATATTTACCTTTTTGATATTTGCTGTTTTAGTTCTGCAAGTTAATGATTGTCGTCTTATACACCTCTTTAAACTGTTAAGTTTTTTCCATTAACATTTGCTGTTGTTTACTCGTTTATCGTTACCTTATCACATCTAAGATACTGCGATAGGGCTTTTGAAAACCTCATCAGGTTCAATATATGCTGTAGTACACCAAATTTTGTCAAAATCCAATAATAGTTTCACTGATATATTTAAATGATTTAACGATTTTCAAAATGGCGGCCGTCCGCCATCTTGGATTTTGAAAATTTGCAGTTTTTGTCACGCGGCCATTGTCGGCATGCCGTTCTGCTTCCTGGTACAAAATATCGCTGATATCGGACAATCGGTTGATGAATAATGGCCAAAAAAGCGATTTTCAAGATGGCGGCCGCCGCCATCTTGAATTTTAAAAATTTCAACTTTTGGTCACGTGACGGCCATCGGGTTCAATATCTGATGTAGTGTACCAAGTTCCATCAAAATCAGACGATTTTTCACTGAGATATGGCGATTTAACCATTTTCAAAATGGCGGCCATCCGCCATCTTGGATTTTAAAAATTTGCAGTTTTTGTCATGTAGCCCTCGTCGACATATTCTGCTTCCTCGTACAAAATTTTGCTGAAATCGGATTATCGGTCTATGAGTTATGGCCAAAAAATCGATTTTTAAGATGGCAGCCGCCGCCATCTTAAATTTTAAAAATTTTATTTTTTGGTCACGTGACTGTCATTGGGTTCATTATCTGCTGTAGTGTACCAAATATTATAAAAATCGGACAAACGCGGAAAGGAAACCCGTGGGCGAATCGTGACAAACTTTTGCACAGGTGTAGGGGTCCACGACGTAATCACCTCTGCTAATTTTTATGATTCCCGCGTACGAGGTTTGAGCGTGGTGGGGGGTCAAATTTTGGGCTTCTCCATCACAGGTAGCGCAGTAGCGCTACACTGTGTTAAGGCCCATAAGCAAAGTCAATTGAGAAGCCCAAATTTTAACCCCCTGTAAAATTACACCCCTTAAATTTTCAAGATCAAACTCTGCCCACGTAACTAGCTCGATGACATCTACCCCTGTGCCAAATTTCATTGCAATATCTTTACGGGGAGCTTTCCCCCAAATATGTGAAATATTACGCTTTTGTGACTTTTGTGACTTATTTGTTGTCCAGTCCTATCCTGTCCTGTCCTGGTTATACTTTTTTTCTCGCAACTCCGCCCAGGTCGAACCCCTGGACGGAATTTAACCATTCATGGCTTAAATGACGCGTCGTCACCCAAGGATGTGCCTTTTGGGGGTTTGAATGACCACCCACAATATTAAGGGGTTCAATACCCCAATTCCCACCCCCTCCAAAAAAGGGCGTGGTTAAACATTTTCCAGCCAAAGTGGCAAAATTATAAAATCGTAATATCTCCGGCGGGGAATATCGGATCGATACCAAATTTTGACAGGGTAATCGAACCGCATAGTTGACTTCGTGGGTGGTCCAGAATAACAAAATTCAGATTCAAGATGGCGGTCGGCCGCCATATTGCAGAATATTGGAAACGCCATAACTCGCCTACCAATGGACCGATTTGGATGAAGCTTGGGTGGTCGCATCCCATCATGTCCCCGATATGTCCGCCATGTTGCGGTTGCCACGGTAACGGCCGTTGTCTAGCAACGGCGCATTGTACATTCAGCAGTTATGGGCGTCTGGAGGCCGAACGCGTGAACCAAATTTGATAAAATTTGGTACACAACAGCAAATTAGGACCACAATGACAGTCACGTGATCAAATATTAAAATTTTTAAAATTCAAAATGGCGGACGGCCGCCATGTTTGAAAATATTGGAAATGTCATAATTCGCCTACCAATGGACCGACTGAGACACAACTTGGGTGGTCACAGCCCATTATGTCCCCAACATGTCCCCCACGATTTGGTTGCAATGGCAACGGCCGTTGCATAGCAACGGCGCATTGAACATTCTGCAGTTATGGGCGTCTGAAGGCCAAACGCGTGAGCCAATTTTGATAAAATTTGGTACACAGCAGCACGTTAGGACCAGAATGACAGTAAACGTGATTAAATATTAAAATTTTTAAAATTCAAAATGGCGGACAGCCGTCATATTGGAATATTTTCTAAATACCATAACTCGCCAACCGATGGACCGACTGGGACGCAACTTGGGTGGTCACATTCAATGGTGTCCCCGACATGTCCACCATGATGCGGTTGCCATGGCAACGGCCGTTGCCTAGCAACAGCGCATTGAACATTCTGCAGTTATGATTGAATGCGTGAACCAATTTTGATGAAATGTGGTACGCAACACCAAGTTAGTACCGCCATGACAGTCATGAGATCAAATATTAACATTTTTAAAATTCAAAATTGCGGACGGCTGCCATGTTGGAAATATATTCGAAATGACATAACTCGCCTACCAATCGACCGACTGGGACGCAACTTGGGTGGTCACATGCCATCATTTCCCCGACATGTCCCCCATGATGCGGTTGCCATGGCAACGGCCGCTGCCTGCCAACGGCGCATTGAACATTCTGCAGTTATGGGCGTCTGGAGGCCGAATGCGTGATCCAGTTTCAATGAAATTCGGTACACAGCAGCACGTTAGGGCCACAATGACAGTCACATGATCAAATATTAAAATTTTTAAAATTCAAAGTGGCGGACGGCCGCCATCTGGGAAAATATTGGCATACCATAACTCGCTTAACGATAGACCTATTGGGACGAAACTTGGCTGGTCGCATTCCATCACGTTTCCGACATGTCCAACAAAATGGGGTTGCCGTGGCAACGGCCGTTGCCTGGCAACGGCGCTCTGGACATTCAGCAGTTATTGGCGTCTGGAGGCCGAACGCGTGAACCAATTTTGATGAAATTTCGTATACAACAGCAAATTCGGACAGCGGTGACA
>Ga0209149_1001820_pt1 | contig 11347 bp, 9 predicted proteins | sample WorMetTyACAVOLI2_FD_187423 | JGI IMG/M metagenome (GOLD analysis project Ga0209149, IMG submission 187423) | Marine gutless worms symbiont microbial communities from Max Planck institute for Marine Microbiology, Germany - Olavius algarvensis... ...
CGATCACGTGACTATACAGCACTCCGCCACCTCCAGTCCACTGGCTACCTGCTCAATACCGGATTACCTATAAACTCTGTCTACTTATGCACCTCATTCATATCCACAAGGCACCATCCTATCTCAAAGATATTGTCACTGCGACATCATCAATCAGTTCTCGTGGACGGCTTCGGTCCGCCAGCAGTTCCCGCTACGAGCAGCCACGGATGAGACTCGAATTTGGTCAGCGCTGTTTCTCATAATTATGTTGCACAGCCGCCTGGAACACTCTACCACCATCACTGCAACAACTCACTAACACTGACTCATTTACACGGCACTGTTCTTTTTGAACGAGCCTTTTCCTATAGTTTAGATTACTAACTAGTTTTTACACTTCATTTTATCGAGTGAACTTTACTATTATCGTAAACCACTGGTCACTCTTTGTGTAAGTTGCTTAAATTTATGATTATTATTATGATTATGTCATGCATCGCAACGGGTCCATTCAAAAAATATGTCAGCCTGAAGGGTGGAGGAGGTCAGATGGGGTGTGACAAAGTGTGACAGGGGGGGGGTGAGTTTTGCAATGCGTGATGTCACACGTGTGAAATTTTATAATGACGTTAAATGTTTAAATGTTCGTAACTAACAATGTATATGGTACATACCGTGTTTGGATAATGACTACAGATTTACTTACTTACTTACTCACATTATATCTGGATTAGTTTATTGCTAAATAATATGCAGTTAGTTTTCTTAATATTTAGAGACAGTAAGTTTTCATTGAACCAGGTGCTGACAGTAGTGAGTTCAAAATTAATTATATGAGTTATAAAGTCCAGATTTTTACCACTTATAAAAATATTAGTATCATCAGCAAACATAATGAATGTAAGAAGCTTAGTAACAGTGCTCAAGTCATTTTTGTAAAGTAGGAAAAAGATCGGTCCTAAAATAGAACCTTGTGGTACACCACAATTTATTGGTAGCTTATCAGAATGGGTTTTATTGAAACTGCAAACAATCAGTAGCTGGTCTCTCTGTCAAACAATACTTTAGCAGTTTGTTAATCTGGTGTTGGTCACTCGCTGCTGTGTTGCTAGTCTTTTGATCATTTTGCAGATGTGTGTTAGTTAACGTGTATCCTGTAACTGTATGTGTTCTTTCTAATTTGAATATTCATACACATGTGATGATGTGATGTTGTATTTCAATGTCACTTGGGTCTAGTCTATGATGTGTTTTAATGTATGAAGTTTTCTTCAAGTTTTACAGTTGTAATGAAGACATCAAGCCTTCAGCTGCCTTCTCTTGCAGGCACATTAAGTATAAAATCCATGCTCAAGAGTGCACCAAAACACGTAATTTTTATTTTATTTTAAAAATTTTCTGGGGAGGGGGCACAGCCCCCTCCCCAGACCCATCCCCCAGCGGGAGAGGGACACCCCCTCCCGCACCCACCCCCTCGACGCCTGCGGCGCCTCAATCTTCAGCGCTCACTCACGCACCCCCCACTCGGAAGTCTGGCTACGGGCCTGAAAATAATAGGTTCAGAATGTCCGTTTATCGAACGTTTAGTTTTAGTCTAGTTGATGCTGTCTTTCCTGTCTGTTCGTCTGTCTCCCGTCTTTTGTATTAAAGCAGTTAGGCCTAATGGTTCGTTTTGTTGTTGTTTAGTGCATTTTGGGGCTCGGCGAGCGGGGGCTTCTTGTATCGTCTCCGATACACTTGTTGGGCCTCTCTACAGCCGCGCACCTTCAGCGTGGAACATATGGTCGTGTCGTAGTAGGGATATAAATGTAGATCTACGGAGTATTTCAGCAGTTTTAGGCACATTCTAAAAACTGAACAGTTTGACGGTGTAAATACACAGTGAACGCTAACAGTCTCGTAGCATCATGCGCCTCTGATCCACTTGCGACATGTCGGTCCTGCTGTAACAATTGCTTTTGACTGATTGATTACAATATAGTCAAGTCAACGATGTTCTACGGACGCAGACTGGTCACAGCCTCTATGTCCGTATCACAATAAACATATTACATATTACTTCAATATTATTTCATGTTAAACTCAGATCTGCTTCCGGCTCCGATCAGGTCAGCAGTGTAATCATATTTAAATTCTTGATTTTCCCAAAACCTATCAAGTCTGTTTTTGAATGTATCAATCAAAGTAGCCTGGACAACAGTGTTTGGTAAACTGTTCCAGACGTTATGCGAGCAGGAAAAGAATATTTTCGTAAGTCATAACGAAAAGTATGGTTTAAAAGTTTCAAACTGTTTCCTCTTGTGAATGACGTATTATTGAGTACTAATTTTTGGGCAACATCTAAATCATAATTATTATGTAAAATTTTAAATACTTCAATCATGTCACCTCTCAATATGCAGGCAATAACCTAAATAAAACAAAACGGCCTACATGCATAAAATAACCTGTAGAAATCTTGTACTAAAAGCGATGTTAAGACATCAAAAACATACCAGTTCTTGACTGAATGTTTACGTCAGCAAACTGGCTCATAAATCTGTCAAAAACACACATCATAGTCAGCGATACTCTTTCCTTGTTAATCGAATGAAAATTTCGTCAAATGTCACGTCGAGTTGCTGGCAACAATTTGTTGTCATCAACTCGACCTGACATTTGACAACAATGTCCATAACTCAATTTGTCTGATTTAATGACAAGAAACTTAGCTATCGCCAACAAATCGCGCTCAGCGTCAGAAAACAGTCCTTCCGATTGTTTACGACAGCAGACATCATTGTTTACATGCATAATGACGTCCAACTGTTGTTGCAATACATTATGTATGATGTATACTTGATATGCAGCCAAACAATAAAACTATTTACAGTTTAATAATACGATGGATACCAGTGTGTGACAGACGGATGGACGGACACGCCGCCTACATAGCCAAGTCGTGCTCTAGCATAACTGCAGTGTTGCACGCATATTAGTAGGCCTAGTTGTAAGATCAACGATGTAAAATTGTTTACGTCAGCAGTTCGTGAGGTGTGTTAGAAACAAACGAAATAATTGTACAAACGTTTTACTCGGTCTTTCTATTCTGACGACCGGCGTTGTCTTCAGTTTCCAATCATCCATGACGCGCACTGGCAAACAACGAACAAGTAAAAAAACTCAAAATATGCCTAGTCGTATCAAGTTCAACCTGCAGATAAATTTACAGCTACTGTGCTGCTGCAATTCAATGCTGGGATCATACGACACCGTGATTGGAATTTATTAATTTACGAACGGAAAGACATGCACTCAGTCAGAATGAAAAAGGACGCGGCTGCGTGCAGAGCCATTCCGTTCCTATTGCGCACACAGCCGCCACTATTGCATGCACTGGGGCTGTGCCGCTCTCCACACGTCCACAGAACGTTGTGGCAACCCGACAGTAAAAAAGGTTGATAATGGGCGCGTCCAGAGAGGACGATGTCTAGCCTAGGAAAAAAATCCTAGCCTAGCCGGGCGCTCTGTACGGCAGTCTAGCTTTCTCTGCTAGGCTAGGAAAAAAAGTCTAGGCTAGCAATGTTTTCGCTGGCTAGCTGTCATGGCGCGGCAATGTTGACAACCAAAAACGACATTATAATTTATATATCTATGCACTTATTTTTGACGAATAACAAACATATTTTCTATTGTCTATGATAACAAAAGGTTGATTATTTTTACTTATAGTTCGTTCAATTGCTATATATATCTTGAAGTAGGTTAAGGCCAGTGACTCATATTGCGTCATAGCTAAGTTTCTTATACAGCGTACAGAGCGAATTTTGTGCTAGCCTAGATATGCTAGCCTAGATATTTTTGTCTAGCTTCTCTCTGGACGCGCCCCTTATGTAGCTGTGTACACACGTACACGACAGAACACAGGGAAGGGGGCAATGTTTAGCTGTTTCGACGCCGCGACAGACAGCCAGAGAAACATCTTGCGACCGCATAGCGCGTGGTAAAAAATGACATTGTTCACACAGTAAAAACTGACTTGTAGTGTAAATCCAAATAAAGAAAACACAAAGACGCATACGTATGGTGCATATATAGCCTATACTTAGGCTTACCTAAGCGTGTAGGACCTATCACTGTGCAAGCTAGACTGTGTTGTGTATGCTTACTCACCTTTGTCAGTGTGTCTAATGTCTATACTTGCAAGTTGCAGCGCTGTTTTTACACGTCAAGTGGCGCGCAACGACCACGGCAGCATCGCTGCAGGCGTCGAGTTGGCATCTAGCTGGCTATACTGTTGTAGCATGAGTGCTACACGGCGAGTTATTTGGCCAAAGGCTTTATCCGCCGGCCAGAGAGCTTAGCCTGCGAAGCTGCCTCTTTAGCTGCGGCAGAGACCGCAAACCTCAGTTGGCTAGCGGGACCTCTTCGAGTGAAGAGATCCGGTTAGTCCCTCATACTCACTGTTGTCAAGAAAGATATTTTAATCGAATTTGTTCTTACTTCCTTAACGTTCCCAAGCCTCTTGCTAAGCGAGTCAGTGAGCTAAAGATGCTTTCTCAATAGATTTCCCAAGGGAAGGACAAGGTCCCGGTCTAGATACCCTTAGTGTCGAACACGGGCTTAACCCCACCCGTCTAGATACACTGTCGATGTCGTTGTTCAGCAGTCACGATGACTGCCTTGGGCGTAAATCGATGAATACGCATGTATGCTTGGATGTCGACAGTCTGCATTGCAATTTCCATTGGCCAAACATGCAGTCGAGATTCGCGACGACTTAATTACCGTACGCATATAATTAGACATTACGAAGCAACTGCCGCCAGTGCATATTTCGTTATGGCCCATTGCCGCAAATGTTTCAATGAAGTCAACCTGTTCAGTATCACCATGTGCTTCAGTCAGGCCTTTTATAATACTATCACGAAATGCTGAAGGATCATACTTCTCTTTTTCATCCCTTCTTCTGGTCTTAATTCTTTGGCCAGTGAGCGTAGGCCTCGCTACATTTTGACTCATACGAATGTCTGAGCTGTTTTAAGTTAAATTTATACGCCAACAAAAATGTACTTAATTAGGCATATAGTTAGACATTACAAAGCAAAACTGACGCCATATTTCGTCATGGCCCATTGCCGCAAATGTTTCAATGAAGTCATCAACGCTACCAATGCCAATAATTTACTTTAACCCTTTAGAGCGCAAAACTAATTACAGTGCCACGTCGAATTATGAAGTTAGTACACTTGCGGTATCAACTGTTACATTTGGTAAGCTATAGCGACGAGGGGACTGGGCGGGGCTGTAGGCCTAAGCTACCTATCGTTATGGAAACTTTCAGCACAAACGGGCAATCTATAACTCCGGGATTGAGAAAAGGGATCCGGGATTGCCATCCCTAGCTGCAAGACAGGGCTATACTTACAATCATTCTTTATTACGCCAGACGGCAGCAATGGAAAACCAATATTAAGTCCTATATGATCTATCGAACGGCGTTATATCCAGCGGCCTTGAACAACCCTTACGCATGATTTCAAGGTCACACCATTATTTGATGCTGAGTAGCTCAAAAACGGTACGAGATACAAACATGGTTTCAATGGAATAGAGACTTATACACGCCCTACTCAACAGCGTCACTTCGAATGATCTTGAGCGAAATATTCAGTAGGCATAACACGAAGCGTCGCGCGATCTCTCTGCGACAGCTGAGCTTCTTGTTGAATGTGGCGATCATCGCCTCTGCAGCTATTTTCAGCGTTTCATCCCGGACTATTCCATTTTCCAAATGAGATAAATTTATGTGCTCCAACACGTTCATTGCGTACCTTTCCCGCTGCGTTTTAAATCGCGTGCTTACCTTACCTTATCATATGTAGGCTACCACTACATGTAGTTGTTTTTTCGCAACTATAGGCTAAATACGCCCTCAATTGTTCCTTGCCGTCCGTAAACATGGTCAGCACACTGCATGCCTAACTCTTGTCCGGCGAAGGTTGAAGTTTCTGGCCATGACTCAAGTAACTGCTCAATATAAAAACAAAACTCAAAATGCGACTTAAAATGAGCACAAAATGAGAGCCACTAGTTTCCAAGACCACCCTGCTAGTGCAGCGGATCGAGGTTGCTGTGCCTGCTCCATTTATCAAAATTCAGTATGGCGGCCGTCGCCCATCTTCAATCTTGGGATTTTACTTGCTATCTCGCAAACGATACAAGATAGCGCCATTTACTATAGAACGCTAATAGGAACTCGTATGGGGTCTATCGAATGGTACCGTTTTCAGTGACCTTGAGTGATCTCTAACCCACATTTCAAGGTTACGATAATATTCAACGTCAAATAACTCGACTAATAGGAAGTCCTATATGATCTATCCAATGGTACAGTTTCCAATGACATTGACTGACCCTTAACTATGTCAAGGTTGAGGGGTTACTAGTGATGCTCTGGACGTATTGTGTGCGTAGTTTACGCGCGATTTCTTTGCGATATCTAAGTTTCTTGTTCTGTCTAGTGTCTATCTATATCCATTTACCTGGTCATTTACCTGCATGGTGTGGCTACACCAGGAGGCGGATATCCAATGGACGTCCATGCAGTTGATGCGGCCAAGAGGGCCAGTCAGATCATGTATCATCCTTGAAGAAGCCCATCTTCTTCGTACCATGTCAAGCTTCCCTTTAAACGTATTCACAGTGTCAGAGGAAACACAGTCTTCACTTTCCAACAGTCGATCACTTTCACATTGCAGAAGAAATACTTCCGAAGGTCTAGATTACGATGCTTGACAAGATTGACTTAATGACCTCTTGTAGCTGATAAAGTATGTATTTCAAAGAGTGACTCCAACTTTGAACTAGACTTTCCAATTAACATTTTGAACATTTCCAGTAAATCTGCTCTGTTTCTTCTTTCCTCCAATGTGCAAAGATCCAGCTGCTGTAATCTGTCTTTATAATGGTAATTCCTTCATACCAGGTACGTATCATCCTTGTAAATCGATGCTGTAGTGCTGTACTTTCTCTGTGCTTATCTTTGGCATAATGTGGAGACCACGCAGGTATGCAATATTCCAAATGAAGTCTGTTTTACATAGACTCAGCTGGACTGGTTAGCTTTTAGGCCTATGTTTTATTGTACGATTGATCATTCCTAATAGACGATTGGCTTTCCTGCATGCTGCCACGCAGTGGTGTAGGCTAGCCAGGAATCTGTGACACGGGGTGCGTTCTTTTCCCCTTTAGTGCGCCGATTTCTTGATCCAAACATGCTGTTGCAGCTGTTGGCCTTCAATTGCCTTCCCCACTGCATAGCCTAAGCTTTTTTCGGAGACTGTGATCTACCGTACGCAAAAATGTACAATTTCGCAAGCCCATGACGCTTTTGGTCACCTCGTATTGCTTGTATACGATCGGGCAGGTTTTACGTAATCACTGAGAAATCATTTGCAAAAATATTAGCCAATGTATTTTCTTCACATTGAGTGCGTACGCACCCTACTCACCTTGTATGTCTACGCCACTGCTTTTACGACTTGTGCTGCTCTGACTTCAGGTCTTTTGTAATCATAACTCCCAAATCTTTATCATCACTGACTTCCTGAAGATATTGGTTATCCATCAAATATTTAGGTAGCCTGGGTTGCTGTGTCCAATGTGCATCAGCGCGTTTAGGGTTCTTTTACGAAAAACGCGCTATATAAATTCACTGTTGTTATTAGTTTACATTTTTGGTAGAGACTTCGGAAAACCGAAATTTGGTTCGTGAACGGTTTTTGAAGACTGAACAGTCAAAAAAAATTTAAATACGTTCAGACGGTTTTCCGATAGAAACTGCATGCAATCCGCCATTCAGATAAAAAGTGAATAAAAGTAACTTTACTTGCATGAAATGTGCAAACAAAGAACGTTTTAAAACACGACCGAAACAGAGTTTAGCATGTAGAGTTATTATTTACTTGTCGTTGTTGTTGTCAGTGACGTCAGTGACGTCAAACTGTCAAAGTCATGTCATCCACTGTCGCTGTATTATTTGCTGTAGGCCTAAATTAACTACTCAGCTATTACACGAGTAGTATATAACTATAATATCCGAACCGAACCGAGTTTTTGAACCGAACAGAACAAAACTCATTCCGAACCGAATCAGAGCTTTTTTCAAAAACGAACCGAAACCGAATAGAATTTAAAAAACTATTCCGCACATCCATAATTTTTAGATAATATTAAATTCCATCTGCCAGTCATGTGACCACATTTTGTAGCAACCATGGCCGTATCTTTAGCCGCGGATATTCAGCGTCAAAGAATGGCGTGACGACCTAGAAAACTGTGTTAGGGGTTGAAAATTGAAAATAGCGCCGTTCGATAGACTTTTCTATGTGTCGGCCATTAAGTATAGCTGCATCTTGCACCATTTTCGAGTTATTTGATAAATAATTGTCACCTTGAAATCTGGGTTAGACGTCACTCAAGGTCATTGAAACAGGTACATGTACCATTCAAAAGCTTGGGTACGGTTTTCTATTCGCCATCCATACCATAGTAACTGTGGCTCTGTATTATTTCTGAGATAAAGGCAGATATTGGTGTAAAATCGCGATTTTTTCATACCCCATTGTGTTCGACGCCTTTGTTAGTTACGGGATTCTCGGTCGGAGTATTGCCATGCCGCTCGGTACGAAAAACTAGAATGGTGTTAAACACGTGCAAGCAGAAATTTTCTGTAGTTCTTAGTTTTTGCTGCACGATGACCACCGCGTTTCCCCTAACATTTTGCCAAAATTTCGTTGAAAAATTCCCCTGCCCCTCCCCCTTACTGGGGGCACACCATGTTTGGAACTTAAGTGGGCCCCTCAGGCCCTACAACCAACAAAAATTTGGGCGCCCCCGGACCCCCCACGGGAGAGATATGGGGGGTCAAAGTTTCAACTTCCCCCTTCCCCCTCAATTTCCCTTCGTCAGATATCGGAAATCTTCCGGCAACGGGCCGGGCTCGTCCGCGGCTACAATCCCCGAGATTTTGGTAAATCTGCGGGCAACGCAGCCGGAGATATTTTCACTTTCATATTGGCCCCCGGCCCCAGCGTGGCTACACAATGGTGTAAAATGTTTGAGGAAAGTAAAATCGTTTCGACAGAATACCCGTGTGACAGACAGACTGGCAGACAGACATCTTGCGACGGCATAGTCCGCGTTAAGCATAACATCGCGCGGTAAAATGGTTGAGGGAATGCCTTGAAGCCAGCGAAGGACACGCTGAACTGTTTGCAATTGTTTTTGTTCTTGTGGCTTGAAACTTTCTTCACAGTTATTATAGTCACGTCAAGGCAACACTGTTGTGGATATTATAACACAACGCAGCACAGTTAAGTATATATACAATAGCGTAATCACTAAAGTGTGCAAAATTTTATGTAATAGCTGTATGAAATTCCTTTTTTCTATTAGCAATACTCCTTATCTTTAGGGGCTACTTTTTTGGCCTAACCTGTACATGTCCAACTGATCTGGATCACATACAGTCAGAGAAACACAAAAGTCAAACACATCGACACAGAAATGTTAAACATCGTTAAATCCCAGCTTATCAGAACATCTCTTGAAGTGCCTTTTAACACTAGCTTTACGTTTCACATTTTTACCACACAAACCACAACAAAACTGTTTGTAGTCCGAATGTGTCAGCTGATGATCTTTCAATTCACCTGCTGTATAGAAACGCTTTGGACATTCACTGCAAACATACGGCTTCACACCTTCATGTCGACGTAAATGTTGCTTAAGGTTACCACGGAGGGTGAACTTCTTCTGACAAATGCGACATGTCGACCAAGTACCTTCATTGTGTGACTTCAGCAGATGTCTCTTGAGTTGGCTACGCCATGTAAAACGTTCTGAACAGTGTCTACATGAGTACGGCTTTGCACCAGTGTGAACACGAACATGAAGCATAAGTTCATAATTTGTCTTAAACAGCTTCCCACAGTAAGGACAGTGATACGGGTTTTGGTTGCTGTGTACATGACGTTTATGTGCCTGCAAGCCGCCTGATTGGCTGAAACTTCTGTTACACAGTGAACATTTGTATGGTTTGTCTCCCATGTGAACTCTGACGTGCCTGTTTAGATTTCCAGACTGACTAAATGCCTTGTCACACATTGAACATTTGTATGGCTTCTCTCCTGAATGCATTCTCGAGTGTATGTTTAGCTCTCCAGAACGTCTAAACGCCTTGTCACACACGTGACATTTGTATGGTTTCTCTTCACTGTGAATTATGCTGTGCATAACAAGACTTCCAGCCTGTGTGAATCGCTTGCTACAAACAGCACATTCAAACGGTTTCTCTCCTGAATGACTTCGTCTGTGTATTGCTAGGAGTTTATCACTCTGACAACATTTGTCGCATTCTGTGCACTTGTATTTACCTGTGTGAATATTCTTATGGTAATTCAGACCACTCCAAGATGAAAAACGTTTTTCACATTGACTACATAAATACACGTTTTCTCCAGTGTGTCTCTTTCTGTGTTGAGTCATGTTACTTTTCGTTGTAAACCGTTTGTCACACACTGTACACAAATACGGTCTTGACTTGTCATCACGTGGATGCTCAGTGATATCATCTTCAGCATTTACTTCAGAGGAAGTTCCACCTGTACAATATACACAACGTGGGATATTATTCTGAGCAAATAAACTCACACTACGTCAACACGACAGCGTTTTATGGAGGTCAGTTATGCTGCAGCTGCAGATTTAATTGGCGGCCGGTGATGCATTGTGCAACGGCCTTGTCGGCTACCATGCTTGTCTACAGCAGGTCACAGGGATACCGTAGTAGACTCAGTGTGGGAATTAGCATAAAAGAACTAGGGGGTCAGACTCCCTCCCCTTCCTTTCCCTCCCTTCCTCTTCCTCTCTCTTCTCTCTTCCTTCCCCCATTCCCCTTCCCCTTCTCTTTCCCTCCCCTCTCCTCCCCTGCCCTTAGAAGTAGGCCCCCTTAAATCCAACTAGGGGGTCTGGGGGAGCGCTGTAAGCTCCCCCAGTGGGGTCTGGGGCGGAGCCCCAGCCTGAGAATCAACTGATCAAATCTCGTGCACTTTAAAAAGTAAAGGCCAATCAGGACCAAAATTTGCACAACCTATAGTACTATACTGATGTAAGTAAGTAAGTAAGTCAGTCAGTCAGTACATTTATGTAGAGTTTTATCTCTATCCGACTGTAAGTACAGCCTTAGTCCACTCAGTTAAACCCGAATTGACTGAGTAGGACGTTATCGAATTCGGTGGACGTTCAAACTGAGTTGTGTTTGGCATTAATGGTATTCATTAGGCGTATTGTTACGTATAAAATATTTATTAACAAACAATTA
>Ga0209149_1001821_pt1 | contig 11345 bp, 5 predicted proteins | sample WorMetTyACAVOLI2_FD_187423 | JGI IMG/M metagenome (GOLD analysis project Ga0209149, IMG submission 187423) | Marine gutless worms symbiont microbial communities from Max Planck institute for Marine Microbiology, Germany - Olavius algarvensis... ...
GTTGTCCTTCAGTGCTATGACGCTGTTGGTTGGGTCATCTGACCCGTAAAATCGTCTCCGAAATGACCTATAATGTGTCGAGTGGGACGTTAAACCCTACTATACCATAGCTATACAATAAAGAAGTCACAGTGTTAAAACCCGACTTTGTTTCCTTGTGTATCACAGCTGCTATTGAGTATCTGTAAACTGCTGTGATGGCTGCAGAAGAGACGACTACAGAAGACAGGAAGAACCGCACCTCGAAGCCTGTCAGTAGCAGTCAGAGAGACCGGCCGCGTTCTTCTCGCAAATCCCGACGAAGTGATCACGTGCCTGATGCAGCTTCATCTCCGTCAAATTTTGTGAACGAGTCTCGGGTCTGATCGTTCACAACTGCGTTACTTACTTGCTGATGTTTAATTTACAGTGAATGAAATTTTATCGGTAATTGATGACTATTTTCTTGGGTGTCTAGTATACTGAACATCCAGCCAGATGACAAATACATTGATGGCCTGGAGTGTAATATTTAACATTGTTGTTGAAAGTTAGTGAGTGCTATAAGTTATCTGTTCTTACCTATGTAACAGATTGTGACAGTTACCACCCTTTTTCAAATCAAACCAGCGAGATGACATTCTTTAACCCTTTAATCGCCACATCGAAACTGCAGAGCAACAGACCATCATATGGCAATATAGTGATTGGTACACTGGCCGTTGATGGGTGGGCTGTTACATTTGGTACAGCGAGGAGGTGACTGGGTCGGGGCCGCAGCCGGCCCAGGCCCCTCCTCGCTGTACCTTATGTAACAGCCCACCCATCAACGGCCAGTGTACCAACTTCGTATTATTCTATGTGGCACTATAATTGCCTTTGAAGTCTAAAGGGTTAAATCGTTTTGCCGCATGATGTGTGCGTAAGTGCAGCCTTTGCTGTTACGCGAAGGCTCGCTGGATGTCTGTCACGTTTGTGTGATGTGTTGAAACGAGTAAAGATAATATCAAACTTTTTTGACCATCGAGTAGCCACACCATTCTAGTTTTTCTGTACCAAACCCTATGGCAATATTCCTATGGGGACGCCCCTAACAGCGTCAAATGCCGGTATGGTATGAAAAATCACGATTTTCAACCAATATCTCGCTTTTATGAAAACAGTACAAGATAGGGCCTTAGTTACTATGGAATGCCAATAGGAACTCGTATGAGATCTATCGGTTGGCGTCATTTCCGATGACCTTGAACAATTCTTAATCCAGATATCAAGGTGATGAATATCTCAGAAATGGTATGAGATAGAGACATAGTTACAGTGGAATACTGATAGGGACTTACATGTGCCTACTACTTAAGGGTGTCATTTCGAATGACCTTGAGTGACTTGGCAAACTATTCAATGACAAGAAGCATTGTGTGTGGTCTCTGTGCAACAGTTGTGCTTCTTGTTTCAATACAGTTAGCCTAATTGAGTGTAAGTAGTTGTGTTTCCAAGCCAGTTAGTTTCACTCATTTATAATCTAGCTGGACCGTCTGTAATCACAGCCTTGCTTGCGTATTAATCGACACATGTGTCATAATTTGCAGTTTGCAGTTCTACAGTAAATGTTAATGTTAACTGTCTCACAGCTGGATGATTTATAGTGTAAATTAAACCTGGTTTTGGTTTAATGTAAAAACTTACACAACTGAAGTATGTTACCTAATGATAATGTGCATGAATCGTGAGGCAGGATCCTACCAACTCAGCCACACATGAGACCAGGTGATTTCCAGGTCACGTGCTTCATCGAGATGTAAACAATCAAGACGTGATCAAGATGTGCGACAGACATCGAAACGTTTGTCATTAGGTGACATACTTCAGTTGTGTAAAGTGAGAAGTTTCTACATTATTGATTGTACCGACTGGATGAATCTCTTCAACACTGATTGTGCTTTAGCCGTTGCTGTACGATTGAGTGTTTCTGTGTCAGATGATCAGTTCTAGGACCACTGCCTTCAAGTTCGTCTGCATTGTGTCGTGTTGCAAGTTTGTGACAGCTTAATCCATTCTGTGCCAGATTGATGATACTTAATACAGTTAGTGATCTGCTGATTGTAAGCAGATCTGACTTTCAATTGTTTCATACTAGGTCGAGATCAGAACAGTTGGGCTGTTAGTACGACACAAACTGAGACACATTTATTTTGTACCGCGAATATTTTACTGTCATATGTAAGATGTTTTTGCCTATGTCTGTGGAGATGTTGAACATGAATATACATGACGTTGTACAGTGTATATTCCAATGATATATGCAATATCTTGCTTAATTCATTGTTTTCTTCTGTTGTATAGATGTCCTTTGTGCTTCGCACAGTCTTTGCCTTTCTCTTTATGGCTGTGCCACGTCATTGTGTTTTGCTTATCATGTGACGTTATTGTAACACAATTTGCAGCTAAGAATCTTGATGTACATTGTGTATTGCCTGTTGCTTTCTGTGTCAAATGGAAAGCTGGCTAACAGGTAAGTATGCAAGTAAATTTGTAAATATGTGTCAGACTAGCATATTCTTCTTAGTACTTACTTTTTATGAACAATCATACAAAATGTCTTTATTTAACTGACTGACATGGCTGACAAGTTGTAGGTCTATGGCTGTGTTGGCTCAATGTATCAGTAATTTGTCTCTATGTTACGTCCATCAGTGACTAAAATGTGATCATGATTCTTACGTCAGAGAACCATGTGTTTCAATTCTGTGTTGTCTGGAGAGTAGACATTACACCGTTACATGCGCAATTATGCCGGTACTGTTTACTGTTCAAATCGGTTTGCAAATCACTTAAACGAGAAAATGTTGAACGCAGATGTAATTAATACTTTATGAAACTAAAGTGTGAAAAGTTAACAGTACTGCAGTAAATATATGTGTGTATTGATGGAACAGATTTGCAGCTGTTTCCAGTAAGCAGTAGGGACCCATTCTATTTGCAGACCTGTGTTTATTTTATGTTTTAGTTGTTTTTTTTGCAAGAATTGCAGATAGAGGTCATGAGACCATTATCGGTACTGTGTAGTGTGCATAATAGTCAGTTGGTGTACGTAAAAAGTACTTTCTTAATGTTATACTATATTTTATGTTCTGTTATGTCGGATGAAGAGACATCAATATATGTGTTGTCACAAAACTGCGCTGCTTTGAATTGATGCATAGTGTGACGTTATGATCGCGCTGATACATAATGTATGTAGCGTGATAAAATGCAATATTTAACTTACTACCAGTTATATTGCGATTTGTATGGCAACCTACTGTTAAGTTGACATTATTGGTTCGTTAGTGCTTTGTAGTCACGCGTTGTGGCTGTGTTTTATACATGTATTTTCTGATGTGTGTATCTTTCTGCTGTGTAACTGAATACTTTTATCGCTGTTTTCGTTGAATTATATCGTATACTGTCAGTACAGCGTTGTGCTGTGCAGCATTTTCTGAATTGCTACATGGGTCGAGTTTCAACGTGGGCATAGCTAGAGGGGCCTGGGCGTCCTAAGGTCCCAGGACCCCCAATCAAATGATGAATTTTTCAAGCTGCTACGTTAATTCATTCACGTATGAGCAAATTTCTACCGTTGTGACAACGATGACTGCATTGCGTGTTGTTGGTTGAATATTTTAGATATCTCAAGTTCGTGTTGCTTTGCTTTCCCGTCATTTTCTGTGCAGTGTCTCACTTTTAATCTCTTATTTACCGTTGCAAAGTGCAAAAGGTATTCACAACCACTTTTCCCCTCGGCATTGTTGTGTAGAAGGGAGTATGACAAAAATCAGCATTTTCGACCACTATCTCGTTTTCTCTTGTAAACGATACAAGTACGGCCATAGTTACAACTTACAATAGAAGATGAATGGGAAACTAATAGGAACTTACACACGCCCTGCTTAATGACTAAAATAATATTCTTCGACACAACCTGGAAATCATACCCAAAGACATAACAGAGATGGAGGGGCGTACAGCTTACCGACAGCCGACAGACTTTTGGTCACGTGCTCAACATCAACATCACGTGACCACAAGCCTGATGAAGCTCGCCGTTGGCGAGCGAAACGTCGCAACTAATTTAGGTATGATTTCAAGGTTGTGTCGAAGAATATTATTTTAGTATTTACACTACCAACCTAATGAACTTTTTCAAGTAGGCCCTACTTAATGGTGTACATCCAAATGACCTTGAGTGGCAGCAAAATTTTCAATGATATGAAGCATCGTGTGCCTGCCTCTTTGTTGTGACAGCTGAGCTAGCTACTGGTTAAACTAGAAGTTTGGAGCATCGTGTGCCTGCCTCTTTGTTGTGACAGCTGAGCTAGCTACTGGTGAAACTAGAAGTTATTCACTGTCACTTTAGTTCGGCTTAACGGTTTTTGTGAATTTCTGCACAAAACTTACAAATAATAGATTGGTTAGACGTTATTTGTCAATTCTGCTTTTGAAACACTGACACAACGTAGCTGGGTACAGAATTCGACATACTGACAGAAATTGACAATTGAACTCACCATAACGCGAGCTGTCTCATCAGCAGCTGAGCTTGTTGTTCTGAAATAAATGTGGCGCATTTTCACTGTCGGGGGCACATATTTCTTTGATATACAGTCGGTTATTTCGCTTTCTGGATCAGTCTTTTGCCGAGACTTTCACCGAGTCCTAAATTCGGACTGAGACTAAAGATCAACCGAAAAGTGAAGTCGTTTCATTTGGACTCAGCGATTAGCCGAGTGTTTCGCTGAGACCAATCATCGGACTGAATGACTGCTGAGTTCAAAGCCAATTAACTCACCTGTTGATGAGACCCAGACGATGTCTCACATTGTCGAATCCTGTCCCCTGACAAAACTGAATGGTGGCTTATCTCGGCTACACTCTGCGGATGAGGACGCTGTTTCGTGGCTGACCAATTATGGTAAATGACACGCATACGAGAAGAAGAAGAAGAATGAGGTGTCAGATCAAAGTTGAGCCGTTTGGTCTCAGTCTTTGGTTTTCAGCGAATTAAGACTAATCCAAAAAGTGAAATGGCTAATAGGCCTACATTTCAGAAATGTCTACAGCATGTGGATGTCCTCTATCATGTTAATTAAAACTAAAGCAGCTAAATGAAAGTAACTGTTGAATAAAATGTCTAAGGTTTACAAATTTCTTCTGTTGTATGAAGCTAAAGTCTCCAATGACTGCCTTGGCTACCAGTACAGTCAATTGCAAAATCTGCACGTCTTAGCCTGACAAAGTTGAAGGCAAGCTGTAGGCATTCTAAAGCAGCTGAGTAAGGCAGGGTACACGGAGTTCACAAACTTGGAGATCACACTAAGCGTCATGCACAGGTTTCAACCTGTTCCTAGTGCAACAATTTCTCTCATAACGTATGACTCTCAAGCAGTGTAAGTCAAATCGGTTGCATATGGACACAGAGAGACAAAGAGAAAAAACGTGAATATGAACATGCAACTGTTTCTTTTTCCACATTATTTCACTAAGCCTAACCGTAACCTTAATCCAATTCATAACCAGTGGGAATATAGGAATATCCAATGTGAATATGTAACAAACTTGACATAAGATCTCGGGCATAAACGTTTCAGGAACCAGTGCACAGTACACACTAATCAGAGCATTAAGATGCCTTCTATCTACATCAGTCTTCTATACAGCAACTAGTACTAATATGCAACATTACTCCTACTATGTAACAAAGCTGACAAAAATAGAAGAAATAGATCACACAACACTTGGTCCACAGTGGATGCAATAAAACACAGAAATAACAAATATTACTGTACCTGTAGTTATGTTTATATTATGCATATTTAATAGGGCTGTCAAATTAAGGCGTTGACAAGCATGTTAACGAGCGTGTTAACGCATTAAGGAATTAACCATGATTAAAACATCAATTGATTAAAAAAGTAACACGATTAAATAAATTAATGCCAAGATGTTGTCATCTGTTGCATATGAGACTGCGACTTTGTAACATCAATCTATCACTTGTAGCCAAACATTACTGCGGTCGGCTATTGACATCGCAATTCCATCTGTACTCTGTTTGTGCACCCTACTACGGGGTTGAAGTTTTCCGCAATATTTTTGCACCACATTGTAGCCTAGCCATCTGGCTCCATTGTGAAGAAACAGCACGAAAATAGTCCCAACTGTTTTGCCCACATACAACGGGGTATGAAATATAACGATTTTCAACCTACAGTGTATATGTGACTTTATCTTGCAAAAGATACAAGATATGGCCATAATTACAATGAACAGGCCTACAATGGTAGCATTTTGCCACGCTAAATTCGCCAATCATCGTTGTTGGTTCGATGCGTTAGCGTTAATAATGCAAACTGGATACGAAGTCAGTAGTCTTTCTGTACCAGTAATTAGTCGTATCAATGATTGGGCCGTATGCTATAAGAACCAGTTGGTTTTATTAGTCCTTTATTACACGTTCAAGGAGTAGCTACCCCTTTTTATATGCTCAAGTGGTAGCTCTACCCCTTTTTTACAATGGCAAGGGGTAGCACTACACCTTTTTTCAGAGGCCTAAAATAAACCCTGGTCATGATATTCTTTAATGTCAAATAACCACAAAATGGTACAAAACAGCTATACTTAACAATGGCAAACTCACAGAAAGTCATATATGATCTATCAAATTCTGCCACCTGCACTGGCCTTGAATGACTCCTATTGCAGATTTCAAAGGCACGCAGCTATGCTAACCTCTTTATTGAAATTTGATAGACGACTACAACTTTGACTTGTGACTCAGTTTTTTTTAAATTTTACGTAGACTTTCATTTGCACACTTTTCTGACATGTGTTCCATTCTTTAAATCAGACTGCACAATCAATTCGAGCAGCTGATAAGCGTTCTTAATATTATTACTAAAATCTAAAAGGCCCAATACACCGACAGCACGTAACATTCGGCTATCTAGTCTACTGTTTAGATCTTTTTCATTTTATTAGGTTTATCAATTCATGTCGTTATCATTTAATCTTTCATTAAAAACAACAGTAACAATTTAAATTTAAGTTCATTTAACGTCAGTTGTCAAGCAACGCTTGATGGCAAATTATCACAGTAGTCACATCAACAGCATTTAGACCAGTGTTCGACAGCAGCACGTTAAAAACGGCCTGCAACTGTTGCAGCAACACACCGAAACACAACTGAATGTGCTCTAAAATCAAGATTAACTCGCGATTAAAATAATTAAGTTAATCCCTCGACAGCCCTAATATTTACAGAAACAAAAACTGCAGTCACCATTAAAACTATTAACCACAAACATTAATACGACACGTATTGACTACGGCTCTCAACGGCATAAATGACACTCACATACGACACTTGAAAACGGATCATACGAACACAACTCACAACTCAAAATTTCACTGACTGCTTGGTGTTACTACCAAGATTCAACAGGATAACGTAGGGAAGCATACGAAACCCAAACAACTAAACCAAATGAAACACGACAAAGTTTAATCGCTTCATACTATGTACACAAGACAAATATGCAATGCGAGGCACAGCAAACATACCCGCCGCCAGTATTGGAACACGTTTAATAATAAACTAAAACGTTTTGTCTTCTGTTACAAGTACTTTATAAAACAGTAATTTAGGTGAACGTGAAGTAAATCAGACTATATGCCGACTTACCACCGAAACAGTCCGCACTTTTGCATCCTTGACCTTCAAGCAAAAGTAGCAGAGCGATAGACTTGTGAGGAATGTTTTGGTCTTTTTTGTAATAAATCCAACTATTTCCAACCGCATTTTTTCCCTTGACCTTTAGCCTTTCAGTGCATAACGTGACCCTGACCATGCCCCTCCCCAAGGGCTAATTTGTCTTTCGTTGGATAGTACTGGCCACAGTCTACCTACACACCAAACTGGAGGTGTCTATCTTGACCCATTTCAACAGACAGAAGAGGGTCAGAATTTTTTTTAAAAAGCAGGTCATATGACCGTGACCATGCCCCCTTAAATGATCAATTTTCTCTCATTGGCTTGTACTGGCCATGGTCCACCTACTTACCAAATGAGAACTGACTAGCTTTATCCATGCCAGAGATAGGAAGGGGTCCCAAATTTAAAAAGTGGGTTATGTGACCCTGACCATGCCCCCCAAGGGCTAATTTGTCTTTCGTCGGCCAGTACTGGCCAGTCTACCTACACACCAAACTGGAGGTGCTATCTTGACCAATTTCAACAGATAGGAGGTCAAATTTTTTTTAAAAAGCAGGTCATATGACCGTGACCACGCCCCCTTAATGGCCAATTTTCATTGGCTAGTACTTTCCACCTAGTTACCAACTTTGAGATGTACAGACAGAACTGTTGCATCCAAGAACAATACTGGCCCACCTGTTGTAACCAGACAGGTAAGTAGGACATATATTGGCTGTATTCCACACAGCATCCATCACTCCTTCACTCTTTCACTCCAGGCTCAAAACCTACCTTTTCAACAAATCCTTTCCACCGTAGATTTCTTTTACCTACTGGACTGCCTCACGATAACGGGACTGGACCGGACCTATCATGCTCATCATTTTATTTTTAGTTCTGCATTTTAATTTTTTGTTTGTTCCGTGTGGTAGACTAAGCTGGCTACACGTCAGCTTTTTACTGCACGTTAAACACACACTATCGTATCGTATCATATCCAGAGTAGCAAGCTCTGAAACTTGAACATATATTAACAACGTCACCAATCTAAATCTACAACATTCAGAAATTGCTTTAACTTTGCACAATTTCTCTAAATAACAGTTTGTAGTCTGATTTCGAGAATTTAAGGTATGCCAGATTTTAATGTTTCGCTGTAATTCAGACAACATCTACACATATATACAGTAGACTCCGTAGTGGATCGATTGAGTCGATCAAGTCGATCGAAAATCGGCCAAGTCGAGTTGATCGACAAAACAGCCAAGTCGATCGTTGCGTTCGACTCGATCGACTACGGCGTCTAATACACAGTCAAAGCAGTAGCACTGAAACAACGACAAAAAGTTGCATATGCACATATTTCTAACCGTAAGTAAAATATGGTGCACTGTAAGACACTGTTGCAGTTACATTCTATGGTACAATGCCATGGACACATGCACGGTTAATGCAATCAAAGCATTATGGTAAAAACAACAAATTTTAATTCATCACCATTACAGCAGGACTTTAGTTACTACTGCTACACCCAACAATCTCTGACAGTTAACTCAGCAGTGCAGATTAAAGCCACACTACTAAACCACAATGTGAAATTTGAAATACAGCCAATTTGCTGGCTATATAAGCGTGCCATTGTTCAACCAGACCTATATTATTTTTGGTTATCACGTGACCGATACAAGAAGATATGGGGCCCTGACAGCCAACACAGTATGTTGCCCTTGTAATTGTGAGACTGCATTCATCCACTGGGATCTGTTAACATTTTCCCACTTGAATTCTAAAGCATGTCACTGTTGAATGAGAGTCCGAAGTTCTTGTGGCTGCCCATCAGCTACTCTAGTACATTTGCTGGATTTACAATAGGCTGCGTTGTTTTATTCACCGGTTGATTCACCGATGCATCAGACTTGCATTAGAGTGATGCATGTCTGATGCATCGGTGCAATCAACCGGTGAATAAAACAACACAGCCATACACTCACCTTGTGACCTTGACATACACTGACCTTGTGACCTTTACCTTTGACCCTGTAACTGTGCAAGTTCTCGATATGTCATAGTTCGTGGTAGAACATCACCACCAAGCTTGAAGACAATATGACCATATGTTCTTTTCAATGTATTTTGTGTCAGAGCTTTGAGGCCTATATGACCTTGACCTTAGGGGTGTTTCACATGATGCACTACATGAATGCGCGATACTGAGTTATTTTACTTACTTACTTTTCTGACCATAATACAGTATCGATCGTGAGTTACATCTGCTATGCGCAACGTGTGTATCACATTTACACTTTCCATGCTACTTTGTCCTCAAGTGCCACGATTCAGCTTTCTTTCAGTTCTTGAATTAGGACAGACAAACGAATGGATGGACAGTGCAATGCATAATGCAGCCTCCTAGATGGGAGGGTCACACAATAAGTTCTTTGCATAAAACAATTATCTGTAGACAACTTTCAAGAACAATTTAATAATAAAACAAAACCAACGACATTTGCATATTCACGATGCAAATTTTGCATGCAGAAAATAATGAGAGCACTGTTACATATGTGCCAATAAAAGTGAAAAAAATGGCAGAATGTATGGCTATGACAGATAAAAATAAGGCAAACGTAACATAGTTATGTTTGCTTAAAACTGTCCCAAGTGCACAGGGCATCAGTGACAGGACTTTGCAGCAAGCAGCAGCTCGCGGGCAGCAGCTCGCTGGCAGCAGCATGCTGGCAGCAGCATGCTGGCAGCAGCTCGCTGGCAACAGTCCTGTCTACAACGAAGTGTACAGCAAAACTTGACATCGTACACATGCAGCAAAGCATCGAGACAGATTCCATAAACAGCAGACAGGCAGGAAAAAATGCTCACAGTTATAACGACAATTACATCAGTAATATAATAACCGGCAGCCAACTAGTAACAGTCGGTATTACCATCGTCCAATCCAGATCAACTGAGACTGCAACACTGTCACAACATGTCCAGAACACTGTCACAACATGTCCAGAACACTGTCACAACATGTCCAGAACACTGTCACAACATGTCCAGTGGTAAGTAAGTAAATGACGTCATACTCGAGACTCGTTGTAACGTGAACCGGTCCGAGAAACACCACCAGCAGGTGAGTTGTTGTAGTAGGCGTTTCGAGGTGGCTTTGACGACGATTTGTCGTCTGCAAAGTACTCGGGGTTCGTAGCTGTCCTCGGCGCACGGCTATCTGCACAATGTAGTACACATCTGAGCATCACAAACTTGGGGAGATTTATTTTTGTCACCTATCTCTCTCAACACAGTGTCTGGAGTGAGTTCACCTCTTATATAACATCCACTCCCACTGAAGAGTGACCAAGCATCATCAATTGACTGCGCTAAACATGCGTGTTATACCACTTCTTCTTCTTCTCGTATGCGTGTCATTTACCATAATTGGTTATACCACTGAACTTTGGTAATAAAAGAGTACATTTACTATGATCTGGAGTAGTATACACTCATTATCATCATCATCATCATATCCGGTTTTGGTATTTATGGTGCTGCGGTTGTCCCGGACTCCGGGGTAGGCAACACCTGGCAACGCCTCACACTCGTTCTCCATGAATTCCTGTCTAATGGGTTGACA
>Ga0209149_1001823_pt1 | contig 11341 bp, 7 predicted proteins | sample WorMetTyACAVOLI2_FD_187423 | JGI IMG/M metagenome (GOLD analysis project Ga0209149, IMG submission 187423) | Marine gutless worms symbiont microbial communities from Max Planck institute for Marine Microbiology, Germany - Olavius algarvensis... ...
GCCCCGCCTTCACCCCAACCGGGCAGGTTGGTACTCGATTTATCGACCCCGTAAGGATGAAAGGCTGAGTTGGCCTAGTTGGCTGGTTACATACCGAAATGGTTTACCCGTCCACAGACGGTCACCAATCCGAGTACTAACCGGGTCTGACGTAGCGCAACTACGTTGATCGAAGCCAACGCGTTACCACTAAGCCAAACCGCCAACCAAGATCCTTCATACGATGCAACGAACGGTTACTGGATGGATATGTCACAAAGATCTTGAAAAGTCAATATATATATGGATAAAACTGCGGATCAGACCCCATAATTGCTTCCAAGACTGTTGCATACTGGTTATGTTCTTGTTTCTTGTCTTTCTGCAACTGCCACGTCAATTAAGCAAATTTGAAGAAAACTTTCTCAAAATGTCCTAGACATCTTCGGCCAAATCCTGAAAAGTTGGATTTAACGAACATTGATTTTCATCATTTTTCGGAGATCACCGAATCGGCCTTCGAGGTAAGAAGCGACATTTTTCAAAGATATGTCGGCTTAAATAGCTCAAAATCGCGAAAGTTTCGAATTTGGGAAAAACTTACCCCTAAGGGGTACAAACAACCTTAAGCGATTTTTTAAAACAAAATTTTGCATGGGGAGGGAGTCACAGGTCCGCACCCTAGCGCCAATCGGCTTTAAAAATGTGGGCTTACAGCCCCCAAAATCGCCAAAATTGGTATTTTTTGGTAAAATAATTGCCCCAAAGGGGTACGTTCCCTTAACCGATTTTTACCAAATTTGGCATGGGGAGAGTTTCCAGGATTGCACCCTCACGCCAAATTTTTTGGCTGTGGCTTTAAAAATGTGGGCTTAAAGCCCCCAAAATTTGTATTTTTGACATATATTTTGCCAAAAAGGGTATATCCCCTTAAGCAATTTTGTACAAAATTTGGAGCGGGGAGGGACTCCCAGGTCCCAACGGTCACGCCAACTTTCACCATTGTGGCTTTAAAAATGTGGCCTTACGGCTGGCAAAATCGCCAAAAATAGCAATTTTTGGTATCAATTTGTCCCTAAGAAAAAATGCAGGGGGTCCATAGAGAAACTTGAATATAGGTGCACAACTAGAAACCTTCCTCTATGCAATGGTACCATAATTGTTTTGAAAATTACACAGCTTCATGGCGTTTCTGTTATCTACAGCCGGCGCGCGACCCAGGATCCCCATGGTGATAGAGGAGGTCCGTCCCATTTTTGCACCCCCCTAACTTTTTTGATCCGAGCAGTAGTTTCGCCGCTAGGGGCGATTGAAAATTTGAGAGAAAATGCCCTACCACGGGAAAATGGTTATAACTCGGTTATAATGGTGATAACTTGGTTGTTTGTCCCCCGAAAGCAACCAAATTAAAAACTTAAAATCCACTTGGAGACGCGTACAAAATCTGAGAACTTCGTAAAAATTGTGCAAACGAGTGACCCTTGAGGGGCAAATTTATGGCCAAAATTCGAAATTTTGACAGTTTTGGGGGCTGTATTCCCACATGTCTGCCCAGATAAACGTGAAATTTGGCACGGGGAGCGGAGGTCCGGTCCCCGTGCCAAATTTCACGTTTATTGGGGCACCGTGTCGTCCCTGCGGGGCGCAAAACCTATTTTTGGACCACTGAGTAAAACAATACCGGCATGGCATGATGGCTGCGCTACACGCAGGCCTGCCGCTAACTAGAAGTAATTTCAAAAAACTAATAAGTTTAAAACAAATGTGTTAGAAGCCATTAATATAGATGTATTAACACTTTACAACAGCAACAATCATTTTTGTATTGCAGCCGTTTACTTAGTCAGCATACTGCTATATAGCTGTATAAATTGCATTTGGTCAAGCTTGTAATACAGACTGTCTTATACAGTGTTTGGCATAATTTGACAGATCGCACGGGCGCACTTGATTAATGCAAACAAGAATTTAGCTATCGCAAACAGATCGCGCATCAGCTGCGCACACAATATGTCGAGGGCATCTATGATTACCCAGTGACCTTGAAATCAAGGTTAACGGTCACTTAAGGTCACTGGAAACGGAACCATTGAGTAGATCATACACGACTTACTATTAGTCGAGTTATTGGACGTTGAATATTATCGTGACCTTGAAACGTGGGTCAGAGGTCACTCAAGGTCATTGAAATAAGTGCCATTCGAAAGCATGGCTGCGGTTTCCTATTCACCTTCTATAGTAACAATGCCCGTATCTGTAGCCGTTTGTGAGATATTCAGTGTCAAAGAATGGCGTGACCTTGAAATCCAGGTTAGGGGTCGTTCAAGGTCATTGAACATGGCGCCGTTCGATAGACCATATGCGACTTTCTGTTGGTCGGCCATTGCAAATATAGCTCTATCTTGTACCATTTTCGAGTTATTTGACGTTGAATAATATCGCGACCTTGAAATCGGTGTTAGTGGTCACTCAAGGTCATTGAAATTGGTGCCATTCGAAAGCTTGGGCGCGGTTTCCTATTCGCCTTCCATAGTAACTATGGCGATATTTTGTATCGTTTGTGAGATATAGCGACTTATTGGTAGAAAATCGCGAAATTTTTATACCCCACCTGTATATTTAGCGCCCCCGCAGGGGTGACCCCGTCGGAATGTTGCGAAAATGTTTGATGCCGGTAAAACTAGAATGATTGGACTACCGTACGGTGAAAAAAACTATGACGATATGTTAAGCCGTTTTCATCTGATACCGGAACGTTACGGACGGACAGACAGACGGTCTGACTGATTGACAGACAGACAGATTGGCTATATTAATATCGCGCGTCACTATGCTGACGCGCGAGTTATGCCCCACCGCGGGAAAATGCTTATAACTTGGTTGTTTGTCCCCACCATATTTGGCACGGCGATAGAGGAGGTCCGTAGGCCTACCATTCTTACACCCTGCTAACTTTTTTGATCCGATCAGTAGTTCCGCCGCTATATGCTATTGACAATTTGAGGGAAAATGCCCCCACCGCATGAAAATGCTTATAACTTAGTTGTTTGTCCCGCGAAAGAGACTAAATTAAAAACGTAAACGATACCTATAGACGCGTATAAAATCTGAGAATTTCGTAAAAATTGTGCAAACCAGTGACATCTGAGGGGCAAATTTATGGTCAAAATTCGAAATTTTAATAGTTTTGGGGCTGTATTCCCACATTTCTGCCCCAATATACGTGAAATAGGGGATTTTTTTACTGTTGTTGCGGGTCGCAAAACCTATTTCTGGACTACTGAGTAAAAACAATACGGGCATGGCTGCGCTTCGCGCAGGCCTGCCGGTAAAACACTTTTTCGTCTACAGCGGGCGCGCAACCCACGATCCCTCCCTACCATACTTGGCATGGTGATAGAGGAGGTCCTTGTCATTTTTGGTTCCCATAACTTTTTCGGATCCGATCAGTAGTTTCGCCGCTAGAGAGAATTGAAAATTTGTGGAAAAATGCCTCCACCGCGGACAAATGTTTATAGGGGGCCTAACTTGGTTGTTTGTACCCCGAAAGTGATCAAATTATAAATTTAAAAGCTATCTGTAGACGCGTAGAAAGTCTAAAAATATCGTAAAAATTGTGCAAACGGGTTGCCCCCAGGGGCAAATTTATGCGCAAAATTCCAAATTTTGACAGTTTTTGGGGCGGTATTCGCAGATTTCTCCCAGATGAACGTGAAATTTGGCTTGGAGGAGCGGACCTATAGGGTGCGCTACCCATGCCGAATTTCACGTTTATTTGGGGCAACGTGTCTACTGTCGTCCCTGCGGGGCAAAAACCCCAAAACCCATTTTTGGACCACTAAGTAAACGCAATACTGGCATGGCTGCGCTGTGCACAGGTCTGCCGCGGTAACAACAATTGTACGGCAGTCCATCACGCTTATTCATGGGAATTCTGCGAAGCCTTCGCAGGGGCAGCGCCACGGTTTTGAAAGTGGGGGGGACAATTTTGCGAGCGAAGCGAGGAAAAAATTTTTTTGACCCCCCCCCTCCACTTTTTGGCCAGTGAGGGGGACAAAATATTGCTTAGATAGCTAAGTCAGCCTAATTCCTTTGTTTGATTTGTAGCTGACTGACACTGATGCTGATATTTTTTGTTGTTATCTTTGGGTTTTCAACGTTAATTTTGTGGTTATCTTCGTTACCTTGGACGGGCGATATTGCTGTTATTTCGCTGTCTTCAGGCCGCCAGTCGGAAAATAGTAGACGGCGTGATGCGCCACACGCCAGGATAAAGACGACAGAGCGTTGACGTTAGTGTAAAGGCGTGATAAGAGCAATATGTGATATATGAATTATTCCCAAATTATGTCCCCCGTCCCCCTTTGCCTCGAAAAGTGGTGGGTCATGACCCCCCAGCTCCTATGGGGCGCCGCCCCTGCTGCGAAGAATAGCGTTTAAATGGTTCCCAACGGGGTTCCGTTCTCGGTTTCCTTTCAGCATCTAACCACAGAAGCCTTGAGGTCGGGCTGTATCGCTGCATATCCCCGCATAATCATGTCAGTAGCACTCGCCTAAAAATTGGGGAATTGGCAACATTTGCAGCGCGTTCCCAATGTACAACCGCCGCTCAGAACAGAATGCGTTGCAGGACTGACAATGGCTTAACATACACCAGGGTGCTTACAACTCTGGAAAACATGGAAAACATGGAAATCTCAGGGAATTTGTTAATTCTGGAAAATTCAGGGAAAACTCAGGGAATATAAAATTTACTCAGAAAATTTATCAGATGCTGTTGATTGTTATGTGACATGTATATCTGGGGCATCGAGTTGTGTGCATAATTGTCAGTAACAGTAGCGTAAATTGGTTGGGTGACACAGTGACTGGCGTGGATGGAGCCAGTCACCATGCTCATTCAATAAAATATTCTGTAATTCTGCAAGAAAGCTGTCGAACTGACTGCTACGGTGATTTGTTACATCAGGTTTTCACTTTATAATTGTCTGGAAAAGACTGTTTAGAGGGTCTGGAAAACATGGAAAACTCAGGGAATTTCATTTTGCCAAATTTGTAAGCACCCTGTACACAAGACCGTACAACTTTGGTTTTCTATTACAAACATAACGACGCACCGTCCAGCCTCCTCCGTTGGTCATGTCGCAGAAGACGCGCACAGGTTTCGTCCTAGCAGGACCAGGATACACCGTGTATAAGCCAGATCTATATATACGGCTGGATTTCTGGAAGATGTCCCAACAGTCGAAAGGTTTCCTCGAAAACCATCTGCCTGTACCAGCTACAGAGGACACATTTCAGCTATTGAAAACATTACAGTCAGCATTGTTCAAGGGTCAGCTATTGGACCTGTGTCCTATGTCGTCAATGCCGCTGACCTTGTACCATCACACCTGGTAATAAGTTTTGCAAGTACGCTGACGACACGTATCTCATTATACCGGCGAACAATGTCAACACCAGAATGGTTGAAATAAACAACATCAAGACATGGGCCTGTGCCAATAACTTAACGCTTAATCTCACTAAGACAGTCGAAATCGTTTTCGTCGACAGTAAGCGAATGCGTCAGGTTCAGCCTCCAAGCCCATTAGCAACTATATCTCGCGTATCTTCTCTCAAAGTACTGGACGTAACAATAAGCAGTCAGATGTCGGTCAGCGAACACGTTTCCACAGTCATCAGCTCGTGTGCGAACTTCATATATGCCCTCAGGACTCTCTGGTCACATGGCATACACAACGAAGCACTTCATCTGATCTACACATCTGTTATCAGAGCCAAACTGTTATACGCTGCCAGTGCATGGTGGCGGTTTACAACAGCTACCGACCGTCAGCGCCTCGAGGCACTTATCAAACAAAGCATCCGCTCTGGTCTGTGTCACAGTGTGGCGCTGATGTTTCAGTACTGGCGCGGAAATGGTCGAATCAGTTGATGACGCTTTTTTTCAACGCATTTTTGCCGCGCGATGCTGTGCATAAGCGCGGCTATAGCCGTCATGCGGTGTCCGTCCGTCTGTCTGTCTGTCACGTTCGTGGATCATGTCAAAACAAATAAACGTATCTTCGAAATTTTTTCACCATCGGGTAGCCACAATTGTAGTTTTTCCATACCAAACGGGGTGGCGATATTCCCACGGGAACCCCCCTAACGGGGGCGTCGAATGCAGGTGGGGTATAGGCAGAAATCGCGATTCTGGTCTAATAGCTGGCTATCGAAGATTGCTGAACGTGCGAAGTGTCAAAAACATTTACCGACGACTAAGCTGAGTATATGACACAGTCGGCCACGCACCACTGGCTATCGATCGATTGCCTAACGTGCGGACTACGAAATGACAAAAACAGTTACCGACGATCATGCAGTGTAGGCCTAGATCGCACAGTCGGCTACGCACCAGCGAATGTTTTTTGTGACGGCCTGCAGCATGGACGAATACGCGGAAGAGAAGAGAACAGAAAAGAATTTAATTGTACGCAGTGGTATATCTGAAGCCGAAACAACTAATAATAAAATACTGCGCTCGACGTTTTGTATTGAAGCTATACAGACACGAAGCATCGCGCGGCCTTTTTGCGACAGCATAGCTTCTTGTATACAATCCCAAACCACGTTTTACACTCACTGTTACCCGATCTCAACGCAACAGGACACTATCTCAGACATCGTCGTCATGACAGAGTTTTACCTCCAAAGACTGGACGTTTGCAGATTAATAACTTTTTAATACGTCAACTACATATATATAAGAACTCGTATTATCACTCAGCGTATTAACTATGTCTCGCTCGTTTATTTTCAACTTTTTTGTATTTTATCATTTCATCATTCATTTTTACTGTTCCTTTGGTCCTAGGTGCGTTTTGTCATCTTTTTAATAAATTGCGATCATCAGCTTCGACATTTGTTGCATAGGCACTCAAGTGCTCGGCGCATTGTGACTGTTTTGCTTATTTTGCGCCTTAGAAATACTCTTACTTACGACTCGAAAATGACGGACCAAATCTCAAGTGTGGAAAATGACGGACCAAACAGTTGATTATGGAAAGTTATCACTCGAGTCTACGGCGGCGGAGTAAAGTCTGTCACCCAAATCTATTCTCGTTTCTGGCACATATACAAAATACTCGATAACTGACGATAATACAACAGATGTGACCCGCAATGTATTCAGCATTCGTCGCTCGAAGAAGAAACGAAGCGGTCAGAATGATTCTCGCATCAAAGCCTGCATTCAGTGGCGTATAGCGCCCACTGCAGGTCTGACTGTAAATTTCTGGATAATTTTTGAACTGTTTTATAAGCTTAGATCTTTTCACGATTGAACAGCAAACTCCGTGTCTCAAGGCTTCTACAGTGACTGTCCGTGATGTTTGCTTGTCAAAAACTGCGTCAAAATATTTCCAAACTTATCATTTTGGGGACAAAAATGATTGTTTTCTCCGGGGAGGGGCGCAGCCCCCTCCACCACAATAGACACCTACGGCGCCTTGCCCCCTCCTTACTGAAATCCTAAATACGCCACATGACTGTCTGAGTATTACACTCCCTCGTCCTCAAACGAATGCAGTTTCTGCGAGCTATAGTCTAGGTCACAGCCTCGGCACACACTGAAGCCTACCAAGTCAACAAAGACATCGGTGACGAGGACGACGAAGGTGAGCAACACTGTCGACTGCAGCTGCAGCAGCTGACGACGATACGATCCGATACGATACGATATTGTGTATTTAACATGCAGTAAAAAGCTGCCTTGTAACCAGCTTAGTCCACCACACCGAACAAACAGAATAATTCAATAAAAACGAAATGAAAATAATTCGAGTAGCATGATAAGTCCGGTCCGGTCCTGTGATCGTGGTCCAGAGTAGAAGTATTAAGGTGGGAAGGATTTGTTGAAAAGGTAGGTTTTGAGTCTGGAGTGAAAGAGTGATAGATGATGAGAGTGGTGATGATGACAGAGATGAGCTGACAAGTGAATGAGGAAGTGAGTCGAGACGTGACTGGCGAGGCTGACCGAATGAATCAGGGAGTTGATTCCAGAGACGGGGTGAAGCACACGCGTATCTGAATGACCGATCTGTGATTTTCTACGAGGAGATGGTCGGTGGCCGAGAAAGGGTGACAACAGCTGAGGAGCGGGTACTGCGAGGGGGTTGAACAGAGATCAGATTGTTAAGACAGCTAGGTTGACTGCTTGTAAGAACTTTGTAGGTAAGAGAAATAAGTTTATATTCGATGCTTTCGTTGACCTTAAGCCAGCGGAGAGATTTGAGAATGGGAGTGATATGTGAGGATTTAGGAGCCTTAACAACAGCACGAGCAAAAGAGTTCGCGGCACGTCGCAATAGTCGGACAAACCTGTTGTGGAGTCTGTCCGATTGCTGCCGTGGCACTCGTCCCATGCGGGAACTCGCGTTTCTGCACAGCCTGTGCTGACACCGTGGCGTGGGCGACTGAAAATGACGGACTGGAAAATGACGTGGACCAAATCGCACGGGTAGAAAATGCAAAGGTTGTGGTCTGTCATTAGCCTGTTGCGCTTCTCCGACGTTAAGCCGTAAGGCCGACGTACGGAGAACACCCATGAACTCCAGTGGAGATGAGTAGCAGTAACAATGTCACTGGTAAAGACTCTACAGTCAGCTGAGTTTGGTGTCAGGTCAGCTGATCGGCCAGCTGCTCTGTTGGATGTATCCTGATCAACCCAATATGAATCTTTTCAGTGGAGGCTGAACGACTGCTGATGACCTGCTATATCAGTATTGATGCACAGACAGACTGCTGTGTGTTGGAGAAAGATGTTCACATAATCACATTTCATAGTAACAGATCTTCTTATTTTCCAGTTATTTTGCCATTTCAATCAAAGTTAGGCTACAATTATCTGAGGCATCACCGATGCCCCACCACTTGGGGCAGAGTGGCAAGTAGGCTACTGTCACTCTTGCCCCAAGTACTGGAGCATGACTGTATGAGTGGCACATTGTACGGTTTTGTTTTTCTGACTGTATAATCTAAAAGAATACAAATAATTGCGAACTTCAACAATATTTTACGCAAAGTGATGTGTGCTTATGTGTATGGCCTAATTTTATGGGTCTATAGCATTAATACGTGCTAAAGCAGGTCATTTTTGCCGCGCAATGCTATGCATAAGCGCGGCCTATGCCGTTATGTGGTGTCTGCGTGTGTGTCTGTGTGTCGCGTAGCCACACCATTCTAGTTTTCCGCACCAAACGGAATAGCAGTACTCCGACGGCAGCCCCCCTAGCAGGGGCGTCGAATGCATCTGGGGTAGGCAGAAATCGCGATTCTAAGCCTCGCTTTAGTGCCTGCTGTCAGCGCTGCAACATGCCAGGTGTTGTCAACAGGGTCGCCGGTGGACGACGGCCACCGACTCGCGAATTATCGCTGGTAGTAAGCGGCGGTGTTGATTGTGGGAGAAGACGACGAAATGTTTATGACAAGAAGCCTCGACGTCACGCCAAAGACAACAGAACAGCGCATTTGACATGACACCCTTGAGCAGGACGTGTGTAACTCCCTATTCCATTATATCTATGACTGTATCTGGCACCGTTTGTAAGATGGTCAGCGTCAGATAATGGCGTGACCTTGTTTTCGTTCAATTAAAGACAGTTTTGAATGTGAGTTTGACTTTCACTTATCTAGACGACTCACCGGCTCCAGAAGACACGATCGTCATCATCATCCCCATCACCGCAAGCAGTAACCAGCATGCGGTCTTCATAGTGACCTGCGGTACACAACAAGTTCTAAGTGTAGTCGGTTGGTGAGTCAACGTCGCTGACATTCTGGCCTTTTATGATATCGATCCAACCACAAAACTCCCGCAGCCTGCCTATATAGGGCCTACGGTTTGCGGTTTGGTTTGCGGAGCGATTGAATATCACGCTTTTATCAGACTTTAATTTCTTTGCGTTGAGAATCTTTACAGCGCGACGCATTGCACAGCGACGCCATACAAGCGCCTTGCCAAGTGCACTGCAATCTGATGTCATGGACTCATCATAATCATCAGATCGCGTAGACAGCAGAGGTCCGTTGCGTCAACCCGGAGTGGCCACGACGACGAGCCAAGTTATGGACTACGGGGGCTTAAAAGTGATGAGAGTCGGCGTCAAAATCGTACATTCGTTTAATAAATGCGTTTATTAATACAGACATGACAGTCGCACTGCACATCCGACATCGATGATATAGAATATAAAATAAATGTTAGTACGTAAAAAAGTTACATATAAAACAGAAACACGCAAAAACAGTAGGCCTAACGACATATGAAAGTACATAATGCATCAAGTATGAAGGATGAAGGATGAAGGATGAAGCAGCTCACCGGCCGCATCACACCTGCAGAGCAGCGTGTCGAGGCGGTCGACACAGCCCAAGGCAAGGTGGGAGGGAATTACGCAAACTGAAAGAGGCACCTATGACGACAGTTGATTTTTGTCGCGCGATGCTATGCAAGCGCGGCCTATGTCGTCATGCGATGTCTGTGTGTCCGTCACGTTCGTGGATTCTGTCAAAACGAATAAACATATCATCAATTTTTTTTCACCACCTGATAGCCACACCGTTCTAGTTTTTCCGTGCCAAACGGCATAGCAATATTCCAATGCGAACCCACTAACGGGGGTGTCGAATGTAGGTGCATGGGGTAGGCATAAATCGCGATTCTGAACCTTTTCTGTCTGCTGTTAACGCTGCAACGGGCGGGTGTTGTCAACACGGTTGCCGGTGGACCACGGCCACCGTCGCGCAAGTTGTTACACATCGCTGGTAGTAAGCGGCGGTGTTGATTTCGGCAGAAGACAACGAAATGTTTATGAGAAGAAGCCTCAGCGTAACGCCGAAGACAACAGAACAGCGCATTTAACTGCACGTAATGATAGCCTACGTAACTAACAATAAAATACTCTACTCGACGTTTTGTACCGTTGAAGCTAACATTTCAGATAAATTTTGTGGATTTTACCCCCAAAATTTAGGGGCACATCGTTTAGACCCCCAAAAGGCACTTCCTTGAGCGGAACGACGCGTTTTGAGCCCTCATTGGTCCAGATCGGACGCACAGTGCGACCTATGGCCTTGGCAAAGAAACCAAAAAAAAGAAAGAAAAAAGACAGTGGAAAACTGGCTATTTGCCCAGACCACCCACGTCGCCGTACCGAAGTCAAAGTTTGCATGCCGGGTGGCCGGCCTCCGCTGTGTAGTTCTATATTTCAAGTTTTATTAAAATCGGTCCAGTGGTTTTGCCGCTGTGGGTGGTCGAAAATCGCCCTTCCCCATTACTTTGGCCATTGGCTTATACAACAGCTTGTACTACCGTACA
>Ga0209149_1001824_pt1 | contig 11337 bp, 8 predicted proteins | sample WorMetTyACAVOLI2_FD_187423 | JGI IMG/M metagenome (GOLD analysis project Ga0209149, IMG submission 187423) | Marine gutless worms symbiont microbial communities from Max Planck institute for Marine Microbiology, Germany - Olavius algarvensis... ...
AGTTTTAGGGAACTAGGCCTATAAAAGGAGTGATTTTAGTAGTACTTATATCAAAAAAAGTCAAGTAGTATTTTATCTTATCATGCTGATATAATGAGAATTTTTACGTTTATGCGTCCACTCTATAGCCTATATCGTTTCGAGGTCAGTATCCGAGCCGCCACGGTTCTTGGGCTAGTCGGCGCCGGTGGTATCGGTTTTCATCTGATTTCCAGCATCAGGCTGTTTGACTATCAGCAGACCTCAATGGTTTTAATCGCTATTGTCGCACTCGTCGTGATAACGGATTATACCGGCACGCGGATTAGGGCAAAGGTGATCTAATATTTTTATAACCAAATATAAGGAGAAAACAAATGTCTTTTGACCCCTCGGAAAAGCTTCGGATTATCCTGGATATGATCAACGAGTTCGTGGACAAAGAGCTGGTCCCCCTGGAGCATGATTTTTTAAACAAGGGATTCTTTGCCATGGAGCCTGAAATCGAGAAAAAACGGGACATGGTGCGCCAGATGGAATTGTGGGCCCCGCTGCATCCCAAGGAATTCGGCGGCATGGGACTGCCCCTGATGGACACGGCCATGATCTACGAAGCTTTGGGGCGATCCCCCATAGGGCTCTATGTCTTTGGCTGTCAGGCGCCCGATGCCGGCAATATCGAGATTCTGCACAAATACGGCACCCCTGAACAAAAAGAAAAATGGTGCCGGCCGGCCATCGAAGGTAAAATCCGCTCCTGTTTTGCCATGACCGAGGTCGAGGTCGCCGGCTCCAACCCAACCTGGCTGCTGACCACGGCGGTCAAAGACGGCGATGACTACGTGATCAACGGCCAGAAATGGTACACTTCTTCCTGCGATGGCTCAGCCTTTGCCATCGTGATGGCTGAAACCAATCCCGAGGCGGAGAGCCATCACCGCAAAGCCAGCATGATCATCGTGCCCACCGACACCCCGGGGTTTAACATGGTACGCAACATCTCCGTCATGGGGCATGAAGGCGACGGGTGGGCCAGTCATGCCGAGGTGCTTTTTCAGAACTGCCGCGTTCCGCAGGAAAATATCATCAGCGGCGAGGGTATGGGTTTTGTTTTGGCCCAGGAGCGCCTCGGGCCGGGCCGCATTCACCACTGTATGCGCTGGATCGGAATCTGCAACCGCTGTTTCGATCTGATGTGTTCTTATGCCAAAACAAGGCGGCGCACGCCGACCCAAACCCTGGCCGACTCGGATGTCATCAAATCATATATTGCCGACAGTGCGGCCGATATTCTATCCTCGCGCCTGATGGTGTTGAACACGGCCTGGACCATTGAAACCAAGGGCGTCAAAGCCGCCATGAAGGACATCTCGATTATCAAATTTTATGTAGCCAATGCCATGCAGCGCGTACTCGATCGGGCCCTGCAGGTTCACGGCGGTTTGGGCATGTCGGACGACACGCCGATTGCCATGTACTATCGCGGCGAGAGGGCGGCCCGGATTTATGACGGTGCCGACGAGGTCCATAAAATCAGCGTGGGGCGCCGGATTTTAAATGAGTACTAGATTCGGCCTTAACAGGCTGAGTGATAACTCCGGAAATTCTCATAGTTCCCACCTGAGATGGTGAAAATCATGGCTTGGTTTGCAATTTTATTTTAACTGGTTATCTACAAAGCTCCAGTAACCGGCACTTCACTTCCCTCCCCTGGTGGGAGGGATTGAGGGAGGGGGATAAAATAGATAGCATGCCTTCAACTTGAGCTTTCTGGATAAGCGATTTATGTTAAAAAGTTGATCCTACATTTATTCCAGCTAGATTGGGGATTTTGGATTCAAGGCATTCTGTCATTTTAATATAAATTGCAGTTGCTGACCTTAATACCTTGGAGGTTATGATCCATGGAGATAGCCATAGTCGGCGCCGGTGTATTGGGATCCATTTTCGGCGGTCTTTTTCAGGATAAAGGCTTCGACGTAACTCTGATCGAAGTGTTGCAGGAGCGGGTTCGCCTCATCGATAAAGAGGGGCTGTGGCTGCAGTGGCCCGATGGTGGGCGAACCCATTCGAATATCGCCATTACTTCACAGGTAGACGAGGTGGGCGTCAAAGACGTCGTGATGATTGCCGTCAAAGGCTACCACACCCGGTCGGCCATCACGAGCGCTCTACCGATGATCGGTGACGACACCATCGTTTTGTCGGTGCAAAATGGTCTCGGGAATTTAGAGGCAATTACCGAGGCGGTGGGCCCGGAACGGGTCGTTGGCGGGATTACAGCCCATTCCGGTATGCCGGTGAGCATGAATGAAGTTCGCTACGTCGGGGGGCTGGGTCCCCTGCTGGTAATCGGCCCCTTTGACGGCGTATCCCGTCCGGGTTTTAACAACATGGTTGAGCAGTTCCAGGCGGTTGGCTTGGACGTGCACACCACGGACGACATCAATAAGGTTATCTGGAAGAAGCTTATCGCCAATGTCTCGACCAATGTCGTGGCCGCCTTGACCGGTTTGACCGGCGCGATTGCCGTAAAGCACAAACAGACGGTCAACATCATCGAGGGCCTCTCCCGGGAGTTAAGCCAGGTCGCCCGTGCCAAAGGCATCGATATCCCCGAATTGGACGATCCGTTGGATTTTTCGCTGAAAGCCTTTGCCTCCACCAGGGACAACCGCGTGTCCATGCTGCAGGACGTGGAAGCCGGACGTCCCACCGAAATCGGCAATTTAAATGAAGTAATTGTCACTGAAGGACGGCGCTTTAACATCCCGACGCCCTACAATGAGGCGGTTTCCTGGTTGACACGCGGCGTCGAGGAACGCAACCGCCGCAAACGGAGCATAGCCGACGCGAGCAATGAGTCCCAGGCTGTCCGTACCGCAATTAAACAAGAGGGCCTGGAGGGCCTGCGCCGGGCGGTGGAAGCTTCCCCGCTGGCCCGCGCCCTGTCCATCCAGTTTACACAATTCGAAGCCGGCCGCGCCACCGCCCGCATGCCGGGTACACCCCAGTTGCCGAATTTTTTGGGCTATACCCACACGGGCGCCCTTTTCACCTTAGCGGAGCAAACCATGGCAGCCGTTGCCAACTCCCTGGGGCACATCGGCTTGCCGCTAAACTGTGACGTGCAGTTTATAAGCGCGGCGAATCCCGCCAAGGATGTAATCGCTGAGGCGCGGGTCATCGATACCCAGGGCCGGATTGCCCGGGTGCAGGTGGAATTGACCCAGGACGGCGAAACGGTAGCGGAAGTGTCTGAGATGGTTTTTCTGCGAAATCAATAGCTGTGGGACGCAAGGCATCCGGCGTTCGGCGATCGGCATTCGGCTTTCGGTAAAAGGCAGAGGGTCGAGGGTGGGAAGTGGAGGGTATAGGGTCTAGGGTATAAGGTTTAAGGTTAAAGGACAAAGGCGAAAGGGGAAAGACGGATGGTGCTGGGTATTCGGCATTAGGCCTTCGGTGTTCGGCAAAAAGAAAAAGGGTGGAGGGCGTTATTAATTCGGAAGTCGGAATGCGGAAGGTGCAGGGCCTTCGGCATTCGGTGTTCGGCTTTGGGTAAAAGCTGAATGGTATAGGGTATAAGGTTTAAGGTGTAGGGTATACGGCGCACGGACAAAATGACTGCCTTTCGGCTTTCGGCATTCGGCTTTGGTTAAAGGAAATCGGGTAGGTGGCTGAAGGTTGAGGGTTATTCGTTATCAGTTATTAGTTATTGGGTTGAAAGCATTCAGATCGATTTTTAATAGTAACTGTTGATAGAATTATAAAATCAGGATCAGGTTATCGGCCTTTTCGAATAACGATTAACCAATAACAAATAACAAGCCAAATTTCCGCATTCCGACTTTGCTCGCCTGAGCTCGTCGAAGGCCGACTTCTTTTTTTCTGTCCTCTGACCTCTGCGTGCCGCGGCGTAGCTCGCAGAGCGAAGACGGGTCATCTGCGGTAAGTCGATGATTTACCGACACATGAAACCAATAACCAATAACCAATAACTAATAACTCAGAGACCTTTCAGAGCACTTCTCAACCGTATGCCAGGCCTGGATACAACAGATTTATCGCGAGTAAATGAACCGGATCGTAGACGACATCAAAAAGTTTCCAGGCCGCAATAATGCCGATATAGCCCAGCGCCGGCTGGTGGGTGAATTCCATGAACCTCAAAGCGGATTCGCGGCCCATCAGCAGCTGCACCGCACCGCTGCCGTCCAGAGGCGGCAGCGGCAGTAAATTGAACAGGAATAATATCAGATTCAGGGAGAAAAAGACGCTTAGAACTTTGGCGGTTACCACCATCGGGCCAAGTCGGGAGGCGGCGGTAATGTGGGAAAAACTAATTCGATCGGGCGCATAAAACAGCTCCATCGACATGCCGATCCGAATTAAAAGAGCCGCCCCAAGGACCAGCAGCAAATTCGACAACGGTCCGGCCAGTGCCATCCAGGCCGCGCGTCTGGGGTAAGTGCGGGCCCAGTCAGGATCATATGGCGCACTCGCCCAGCCGAACATCCAGCCACCCATCAGAAATGAGCACAGGGGCACGACAATCATACCAAACGGCTCTCTTTGCATGTGCGGGGTCGGGTCGAGGGACACCTGGCCGCCGCGGGCAGCCGTATCGTCACCAAGATTAAGGGCCGCGAATGCATGTGCGGCTTCATGCAAAACTGTTGAAAAAACAAATACGAAATACCACACCACCCCGTCGGCTAAATTCGGCATCTTGCCTCCTTAAATAATTAGAATTGCATTTATTTTCGGCACAATTCCGCTTTAACTTTATTTTTTTGGAGACAAATTCCTGACCTCGTCGGCCACCACGGCAAACCCGGCGCCGGCCTCTCCGGCTCGAGCGGCTTCAACCGCGGCGTTCAAGGCCAACAGGTTGGTTTGAAACGCGATTTCATCGATGGTTTTGATTATTTACAAAAAGATCTTTGACCCGATTCACCCATTTTAAATGATCAACCTCTTTATGAACCATAAATATATCCTGATCCGACGCCGTGGCGAACTTTTGATTTCCCAATAAGATGGCATTGATGGACCAGGTCGAATTCAGGGCTACAATCAGCAGCGCCACAAGCAGGAATCCGATTAAAGCCCATAGCTTTGCACTGAGTTTGAGGTTTTTTAGCAAGGTCGATTCTCCTTATATAGAATTTTTGTTGCGGCAGTTGATCTTATAGAGTCTTTTAATCGAAAACTTAGGCTGCTTCTTCCAGAGCGGTCACTTCTTCCGCACTCAGCACTTTATCGATATCGAGCAGGATTTTGACCCCGCCTTCCATCTTGGCCATCCCCAGGATATATTCCGTATCCAGTTTCGTGCCGAAAGTCGGGGAATCCTCAATATCTTCGCCCTTGATGTTGAGTACTTCCGAAACGGAATCGACAACGTTGCCGATCTGGATCCGGCCTGTCGCCCCGGTGATTTCCACCACAATGATGCAGGTGCGCTCGGTATATTCGATCTCCTCCATGTCAAACCGCAGCCTCAGGTCCATCACCGGAATCACCTTACCCCGTAAATTGATGACCCCTTTAACAAAAGGCGGAGTTTGGGGCACGGAGGTGATCGGCATCATGCCGATGATCTCCCTGATCTTTAAAATACCGATTCCATAATCTTCGTTGGCCAAGGTGAAGGTCAGGTACTTGCCTTCCCGGTCTGTCATGACCTCACCTGCTTGATCTGTCGTCTCTGTTGTTTCTGCCACTTTTTTCTCCCTGTAGTTGCTTAAAGTAAAAATCCGGACCCAGAGGACCCGGCTTTGGTTCACCCCAGAGGGGTGGAGTTTACCTTAGACTCCAAATGGAATAATGGAATGGTGGAATAATGGAATATTGGAAAAACAAAGCGGATGGCGGTCTGATTTTACAAACTGATCCGTGCCGTCCTTATAAAAATAGATCCCAGTACACTAAACCCAGCATTCCAGTATTCCAGTAATCCATCATTCCGCCCCCGCTTGCAGCAAATTCATGGCAGAGCCAAGTATCTCTGACCTGGCCCTGAGCACCAGGTTTTCGACAATGGAGTAAAGATCCGGGCCCAGAGGACCCGGCTTTGATTTCACCCCAGAGGGGTGGAGTTTACCTTAAAATCCCAGTGGAATAATGGAATGATGGAATAATGGAATATTGGGAATACAAAGCGGATGAGGTCTGATTTTATAAATTGATCTGTGCCATCTTTATAAAAATAGACCCCATTCCACTAAACCCAGCATTCCAACATTCCAGTATTCCATCATTCCGTTCCCGCTTGCAGCAAATTCACGGCATAGCCGAGGGACTCTGACCTGGCCCAGAGGACCAGGTTTTCTGCGACAAAATAAAATAAGTCAGCCTACGGCGGGCTAGAAGTCCTTATAGTCCTGATCATCCAGGGGAATAATTAACTCCGGTTTGACTTCCTGCGGCCGGTCCACCGCGGAGGCTTTAGCTTGAGGCCTGGTCGGCCGGGCAACTTCCGTTTGGTCAATCCGGGATGGGCTGACCTGAACATCGTTCGAAACTCCTCCACCGGCAGCATTCCGGCTCCCTTGGATTAAAGCCACCAGATCACTAACCATCCGTTTCATCTCTTCGGCCTGGGCACTCATCTCCTCTGAGGCACTGGCTGATTCTTCGGCATTGGCCGCGTTGGACTGGGTTACTTTGTCCAATTCGGTGACGGCCGTGTTGACCTGTTCGATGCCCTGGGACTGATCTTTTGAAGCCGCCGCAATTTCGGCCACCAGCGCGCTCACCTTCGATGCGCTCTCTGCCACCTTGCCAAAAGCCTCGTTGGTGCTGCTGACCAGTTCCGTGCCATGGCTGACCTTTTTGACCGTGCCCTCGATCAACGCGGCAGTATCTTTGGCAGCATCCGCCGCACGCATGGCCAGGTTTCGGACCTCATCGGCTACCACCGCAAAACCGGCGCCGGCTTCGCCGGCCCGGGCTGCTTCCACGGCCGCATTCAGGGCTAATAAGTTGGTCTGAAAGGCGATTTCATCAATGGTCTTAATGATCTTAGAGGTCTCGTCACTGGCATTGGCAATCTCATCAATGGATCCGGTCAGCTCCGTCATGGACTTGTTGGCCTCGTCCACCACCTGTTTGGCTTCGCTCATCAAGTTGTCGGCCTGACCGGCATTATCTGCATTTTGCTTCGTCATCGAAGACATTTCTTCCAAAGATGAAGAAGTCTGCTCGATGGCGGCGGCCTGCTCCGCTGAACCTTCAGCCAGGGACTGCCCCGAGCTGGACACCTGGCCGGAAGCTGAAGATACCTGCTCGGCGCCTTCGTTTAAGCCTGCTATAATTCTCCGAATCGGTTTGGTAATCGATCTGACGGAATACAAGGAAAGAAAAACACCCAATACAATGATGATGCCACAGGCAATGTAGATCAACCATATGGTAGCTTGCCGCTCATCCTGGGCCTCGGCCACCCGGAAAGCGACAATCGCATCGATTTCCTCGTTTATCTTCAGGACAGAATCTTCTATGTCATGCGCGACGGTTCTCATAATCGGATACTGCTTTTTCATCATGGCAATATTCGCCGCAAAGTTTCCGAAGCTGCCCAGATAAGCTTTGGCTGCTGTCTGAATATCGTGCTTTGTGCTTTGATCGGCCAGCGCATCACTTAAGTCGGTGGACATCTTATCCAGCACTTTCTCGGCCTTTTTGACGTACTTGTCATCTTCTCGCAAGATATAATCTTTTTCATGACGCCGCATCAGCAGGTAGTGCACCATCAAATCCGCGGAACCGGTCTTTTTGATCGCGGCTTCCATGTCATGGGCAAATCTGCGCATATTGCCCCGGATGCCGGAATCCTTATCACCCTGGGCCAATATCTGCTCGGCCACCTGTCCGAAGGCGGCTTTATAAGAGACTCCAGCGGATACGGCCTTTTTTATCTCTGCTGATACCGTGTCCAAATGCAGCTGCTCGGCATGACCGGCCATGTCCTTTAAAGCCAAGGTCATCTCACCAAGGGTTTTATCCATGCGACCCATGTATTTACTGTCGCGCCGGGCAATAAAGTCTTTTTCATGGCGGCGCGCTGTCAAAAGAGACAAATGTACTTCTCCGGCATCAGCGCCGATTTTCAGGTAAGAAAATAGCAATTCGTCATAAGTCCGGGTAATTTCAGTCAGCTTAATAATCGATACCCCGCCGATGACCAGCATCAGCAGCAACACGGCACCGAAAGCCAAATAGAGTTTTTTTCCAATCGATAGTGACACATTCATTTTTTTCTCCACTTTTGATTCTTTTTGTTGATTCCCATTTAGTTTTTGGCGGGCTTGTAACTACTCCCTTCCCGCACCGGGCTTAGCCTCATGTTTGTGCTGTTGGCAGCCTCGAAATCGGGAAATGGGTAGCTCCGACCAATACAAAGAACATGCCAAAGAAGATGCTTTTTGAATTGGAGGAGTAATATTAGGGGGTTGCAGAATATCGGTCGGGTAAAGGGGCCTGGTAGACGCGGTAAAGTGTTCGGATTTTCCGGAAAACATGTTCGTAAAATGCGAACATGTTTACTTTAGGCGATCAGTCCTTCAGGTAAAGATCCGGGCCCAGCTTCCGGCCCGGAGGGTAGGGCCTACAGCCCGGAGGGAGGACCCGGCTTTGAGTTCAACCAAGAGGGGGATCTGACCAATTACGCTTACCTGCAGTGTTCAGGTGTCAGGTGTCAGGTGTCAGGTGTCAGAAACAAACTTAAACCCGTTGGGTTCGAGTCGCTCATGAAATGACCTTGCTGACGTGAGCGTTGGGCCTTCTGCTTCACGCCAAACAGCACTCAGGATTTGCTTTTGCTGACACCTGAAACCTGACACCTGAAACCTGAATTCGATTTATCCCACGGTAGAGCCAAGTAACTCTGACCCCCGCAAAGGACACGGGATCAACGACTGGCCCAGCTTCCGGCCCGGAGGGTAAGCCTACAGCCCGGAGGGAGGACCAGGTTATCGACAATGGAATAAATAAAAAAGATAGAGCGAAGCGATTCAACAAATATTCAATTTTCAATCTTGACGGTCTCGTAAAAAGTCGAATATCGACCTGTTTACGAGAGTGTTTAGTATTTGGTGTTTAGTGTTTACTGGTATAACATCTTGATATGACGTGCGAAAGGGTTTACCAAATACCAAACACCAAACACGTGATGAATTCGACTCTTTACGAATTCATCAATCTTCAATCTTCATTTCCGGCTTCGCCGGCCTGGGATTCAGGCGAAGTCAATTCAACCAGATCGGAAACATTTATCTCAAGCATTTTTACACTGGCCAGAATGCGGACACTGTTGCGGGCCAGGGCCGGAAATTGATCTCCCAGCCGATTCAGCTCCTTGGCGGTGCGTTTCATCACCTGAATTTTTTCATCAATCTCTTTCAAATCATTTTGTGTCATCATTGATTTTTCTTTCTCAAATCCTTGAAGCGCTTGGCCTTGACTTCGTAGCGCGGAAGGGTTTCACAGCCGCAAATCTCGATGTCATAGCGTAAATTGGTTTTTAACCTGAGCTGGTCGGACAACTCGGCTTCGATCAACTGGCACTGATCCTGGGCTTCTTCCAGAACCTCCACTTTCAGCTGGATGCTCTCGGCGTCGCCGACTTTGTCGACAACCACCTCATATTCATCGCCCAGTCCGTCGACACCGCGTACGACTTCTTCAATGGCCGACGGCGCCAGCAGCACGCCCTTGACCTTGGTAATATCATCGGCCCGCCCCACCACACCGCCCTTGATCAACCGGGAGGTCCGTCCGCAGGCGCAGGGTTCGTCGGCCCATTCAATGACGTCCTTGGAGTCAAAGCGCACGCAGGGCTGGGCCTGGCGATCCAGGGCCGTGATGATCATCTTGCCGCGGCGCCCCGGCGCTTCAATAATTTCCCCGGTATCCACATCGGCGATTTCCACCAGAAAAAGGGCTTCATTGACATGCATGCCCCCCGGCTGCTCATCGCACTCAAACGACCAGGCGCCGATCTCGGTCGCCCCGGCATGGTCGTACACTTTGGCATTCCAGGCGTCTTCCAGGCGCTTTTTGGTGGCCGGGATACTGGCGCCGCATTCCCCGGCGCAGGTAATTTTTCGAATCGGCAATTCGGAGGGATCGACATCCATTTTCAGGCGGGCCGTCTCCGCCATCCCGAGGATGTAAGTCGGGGTTCCCATCATGGCCGTGGCCTGCAGTTCCTGAATCTTGAGGATTCGGGCCTTGGTGTCCAGGACACCGCCCGGAATGACTTCACAGCCGATCTTCTCGGCGGCATAGTGGCCGGCCCAGAACGCCACGAAAATGTTATACCCGAAGGGAATGAATACCCGGTCGCGGGGTCGATAGCCCTGGGCCCAGAGAATGTAGGACCAGCACTCCATCCACCATTCCCAGTCCTGCCAGGTATCCGGCTGATAGACGGGCTGGCCGGTGGTGCCGCTGGTCTGGCGAAACACGGTCACGTCATCCAGCGGCACACACAGCGCGTCTCCGTATGGAAAAGGGTCTTTGCCCTGGATGTCCCGCATCATGGCTTTTTCCACAGTCGGCACCCGGGCCACGTCTTCGAATGACCGGATATCGGCCGGTGTGACCCCGGTCTCGTCGTACAACCCGCGATGAAATTTTGATTTCTCGTAAGTCCACTGAAATATTTTTTTGAACTTTTTTAACTGCAGCCGGCGAATTTGCTCCCGGTCAAGCGTCTCGAGAACCGGATTCCAGTATTTTTGTTCGGTCATTGCTGTAATCCTTTATTCAGATGACAGAGGTCAGATGACAGATGACAGAGGTCAGAAGACAGACGACAGACGACAGAAGACAAAAAAAAAGAAGTCGGAAGTCGGAATGCGGAAGTGAGAAAGGTCGAATTAAATACAATTACTCACTTGTGCTTCAGCATCTGTCCTTAAAGATATTTTATGTATCTTGCCGTGGACACCCTCATTATGGCGTCTTTTATTTTTTTCCACCTTCCGCATTCCGACTTCCAAATTAATAACGCCCTCCACCTTTGACGCTCTATCTTTTACCAAAAGCCGAACACCGATGGCCGAATGCCGAAAGCCCTGCACCTTTCACCTTTGTCCTTTAACCTTTTACCTTATACCCAGTACTTTCAAGGTAGTACTACATATTCATCGTAACCAAAAGAAATAATTTAACATATTAGGGCTGGACATTCCTCGCTCTAAAAGTTATATTATGTCAGATTGATATAACTTTTGGAGGTAGAAAAAATGTTGAGTCCAGTTTTTAAGCCTTTTGTTGAACAAAGCCCAGTCACGGTTATGGCCCGTGCGATGATCGAACGTGTATTGAACCCGGACCAATTAAATGAAT
>Ga0209149_1001825_pt1 | contig 11333 bp, 10 predicted proteins | sample WorMetTyACAVOLI2_FD_187423 | JGI IMG/M metagenome (GOLD analysis project Ga0209149, IMG submission 187423) | Marine gutless worms symbiont microbial communities from Max Planck institute for Marine Microbiology, Germany - Olavius algarvensis... ...
ACGACAGTACACTGTGAGGCAAAAAAATTGCACCCTTCTATTTTTGCAATAACTTTGTCAAACCGCATTGTATTTTGATAATTTTTGGCACACAGATACTGAAGTAAGTTTGCAACAAAACTGCAACAGAATTGCCCACCTCTCCTGCTGGTTGTTTCTACCATACCTTGTGAAATATAATATGCCATTCTGTTAATAACCACAGCGTATCAGTGATGTATGACAACACTTGCTGTTTCTGATAAATGCATTCCTTAATGACTGTCCACATCCCGTAGTCTACAGGATTGAGGTCTGGTCTATTAAGAGGCTGCATGTCTGGTATGAAGTGTGGAGTCTTGTGTCACAGCAGCTCAGTGCTCTTGTGCACGCGTGGTGGAAAGTAAAAGTCACCAGCAGCTTGACAGATGTCTTCTGGCAGCAACTGTTTGATCAGCAAGACATCACAGTAATAGTCCTATGCACCATTCACTTTCACCCCTGGCTGCATGAAAACCACACCAGTGCACCAGCGCCTGGAGACACCGACTGAAACCAACACCCAGGAACATGTTTATCAGAAACCAGCGAGGTATGTCCATGAGCTGAAATGGCATCTGATTGAAATATGGTCAGCAACCAGCAGAGCTTCATTGATCAATCGATAGATCAGTGACGAGACTGTTTTATTGCGTGTCTCAAAGCCAAAAGCAAACACTTTGAACGTTTGCTATGATGTGTTTCTCTATGATATGTAACTGTCATGACTTTTAAAGCTTACACTACTGCTGTTATGAACAAATTGACTTGCGTTTCGTTTCACAAGGTAGAGTGAGAACAGCTGTCAGGAGAGGTGGTCAATTTTGTTGCAGTTTCATTGCAAATTTACTAAAGTATCCGTGAGCGAAAAATTACGAAAATATTATGAGGTTTGACGAAGTTATTGCAAAAATAATAAGTGTGCAATTTTTTTGCCTCACAGTGTAGTTCTCAGCAATCTATGCTCTGGTTCTCAGGATCTGGACTGCTACAAACAACTAAAGGAATTAAAACTGTGGTTGAATTTGACCAACCACACAAACCGGAACAGCCCAAAAATAAACTGTTCAAATCACTAGTTCACCACAGAGCAGCAGTTTCAGTTTAACAACAATGGTACAGCATACTATCAATACGCTGTTAAAAAGTTAGAGACGAATTTTAGCTAAGCTAACTGATTCAGGTAAAACATTGCATCACAATCATTGACAACAAGTCACATCTAAATAATGCAAGCTTTGGTGGACACAGCAGCGCAATCACTGTATAGTATACGATCACCACAAAATAAACTGAACCACCACTCTGCATCAACACACATGCGGGTCTGCATGTCTGCAACAGTCCCGGTCTGCATATCTCTTTACGACAATTGAAGAAAATAAAATAAAACACTGCAAAGGTAGCAACAGTCATTGACTACACGTTATGCTAACATACGCACAGCACATACTGCAAACCGTTCAATACCACGGTAAGCAATCAACACGCAAAAATATGACCGACTATAAAAATCTGCTACAATTAAAACAAACCAGAACATTTCAAACAGCAGCGGATTCAGAAAACCAGACTAAAGGCAGCGGTACTGACCAATCCCTCTCCACTCCCCTCTTTTCCCTCACTCCTCCCGTCCCTATTCTTCATCTAAATCCAGCTAATGGGTCTGGAGGAGAGTGTAGCACATTTCCCCATGGACAATTTCCCTCCACACCTAGGACATTTCCCACAGCTGTTAAAGTGAAAATTTGAAAACTGACACTAACCCGTACTCCTGACCCTAACCGATCTACCTCTATCAATTTTGTACATGTCAACAGCAGGTCACTTTATACTGCAGATCGGCAGATGGTGGTGGTGGGAAGGGGAGCACGTCACACATCACGTAATAAGGGAGGAAAAATTGTCCAGGGGAATTGTTGGGGGGATATGTCCAGCGGGAAATGTCCAGATATGTTACGGTTTCAGTCAATTTTATAATGTCCATGCTAGCAGGCCTCATACTTGTACTTGAAACACTATTTGCGCGGAACAAAAACTGAGTCAGAAAGAATGACAGGAGGGCAACCGCCCAGCCGTTCCCTGGATCCACCACTGACTTCATATTCACACGAATTTCAACCAACTGAACCTACTCACAAATTTTCTACACATTCTTAGATAAATTTACAATTCTCAGTTACTCTAGGAGTTCCGAGCTTTTCAAAAATATTAACCTTTACAAAACAAAACTGCAGCTGCTCATCTAGTCCAACGAAGCAGGCAGGAATTAAGATCGAAAAAAAATTAAATCTAAAGCAATCGCAGACACTTCAGGCTTAAAGCCGAACTGGAAAGCAGTTAAAACAAAACACAGGACAGTCTAAATGATGCTGACAAGCAGAACGATTTCGCGAATGCAACAGTCAAACAAGCACTGCGTCTCGATACGCACGACATGGTCCTCAACATGACTTCGACATACCACAGCAACTATATGGTGGCGCAGAAAAAAGTGGACCACCACGCAGTCTGTGAACATAGTTTACATAAATTGTTGCTCAACAATGATTTCATTCTTGTAGGATGTAGATGCCAGAGATAGAATCTGGAGATGATAAAGAATTGATATCCTTTGCTTTGTTTGTGTTAAATGTTCTTTGTGATGTCATTCATGACGTCAGATGTAAACGCGTTTACATCTGATGGACTGATCGGGCAATCAAACAGTTTCGGAAACGACTGGCTTCAGTTATTGCAGCGAAGAGCGAATATTGTGATTAATGTTTTAGGTACTGTAGATATGTTACAGAAATTTTCAGTATGCGCGTGGTATACACGTTGTAGGCAACGACACGAAACGGTCGACTTTTTTATGCACCACCCTGTAATAACAACGCCCCGACCCGACAACTTGACTCTCGGCCGGCAGCACAGGTTTCTTAGTTTGTGACGTGGACTGACGAGAGGTTCTCGGTGTGAAAGACGACAGCGTAACAGTACCAGAGTACCAATGCAATGGCTCAGTCGTACTGGCCCATACTGCCCAGTATGCCTGCACTCAGATGCTGGCGGAATACACTTATATTGTAGACATAGCAGCCATCTGGCTTCAACAACACTGTTCATTTGTCTGCGACCAGAACTAAATCTTTCCGATACCAATTTCACGCAGCACGAAAATTCTTTTGTGGACAAAAATTTTCGCAAACAAAAAATGCTATAATAAAAGCATAAAACTAGTTTTATTCGGTTACCTTCTGGTCTGCTACACACTTAAACTCAGAATACATGGCACTGAAGATGTGAGATTGTGCGCCATCACTCCCATCAGTCAGTAAAGAGTGCATCGGCAATGACACAGTCTATCAGAAACAGTCTCGGTCAATCCCAGCCATTGTCCTTTATCATATGTGCAACTTCGATTATATATTTGCCTTCCTTGTACTTCTGACTGGACTCGAACGCATGCTCCTACAACAAATACATCCACATCAGTGGCTAAACTAAGTGAAAACCGGCATGTGCACTGTCATATGTTAGTAAAGTAGCCAGAAGAATGGTGCAGATTATTAAGCCCTCGCCGCAGAAGCGGGGGCTTTACGCAGTGGCGACGTCAAACTGTTTGTTTGTATGTCTGTCGCCTGAAACGCACAGCCGTGGAGCGACCACCATCAACGCTATCACAGATGTTTTCTATCCCCCACGAAAAAGTTCATTCCCGTGAATTTATGCTCATGTTGGGGCTTACCCATGGCGCCTATGAATGTGCCACATTTGTTCAGATACACATTCTTATGAATTTCTGTCACTTCACAGTCTTGCGATTTTCACTTCTGATCTTGTGATCCCATACATATTACTGAGTACCTGTACTAAACAATGCAGTAAGTTTGAGGCGAATGCATGTATTACGCCGTACAAAGAAACAGGCAGTTTGCACGTGTTACGTATTTACTACAAAAGTCTGTGAAACAAACGTATTGTATTACTTCTCTAGTTCAAACTGTTGTTCCACATTACAGTCTGCATGTTTAGTGCGCTATAATTCACTCTATTCTTGAAAATGCATGTCCTGTTTGATATCCTGGTTTGACCAAAAATTAACGATAGATACAAAAAATATTGTTTAAAACTGTTGTGGCCTTTCATAGTCTGAGGCATCAAGTAAATATGGATTACCATAGATTGCTTCGACTATAACAGCTGACAAAACACATAGAGAAATTAAATAAGGAAATCGTCCCATCACTAGTTGTTACCACAATCGTCCCACCACTAGTTGTTACCACCTGTTATGGTATTCCATAGACAAACGGTTTTGCAGCGCAGATATCTATATCAACTCCTACTTGGCAAAACTACTCGTTACAGATGAGACTTCATACCACACTGCTGTCCAAAAGTTCGGACGTTTTAATGCACAATATTCACGTGCAATCAACAGTGACTGAACGTCACACGCATGAATCGGTGCTAAACGAATTAAACACTCACAGAGAACTAACAGCTAAGGCTGTATTATTGAAATTACAGTAGCCTGCTTCGGGCATGTAGCACGTGTGCACTGACATCAAGGAAAGGAAAGAATAAAACACAGTGGACAGGAAAAAAATTATCCACAATTGAAGGAGATTTGTAACTATTATTAACAGTAACAACAGGCCTAACAATAGTAGGCTTTTTTTGTTTCCGTGTTCATCTGCATTGCATTTTACTGATTTTTAAATGTTGAATTTAAAAAAAGAATGGAAATGCCGGTGCATATAGCCTACACATGCTATTGGTAGTACATGGCACATCCAATCTGGACCAACAAGGGATCAAAATGCGTCATTCCATGCAAGGATGTGCCTTTTAGGGGTCTGAACGATGTTCCCATAAATTTGGGAGTCCAACTCCCCAAAATGAAGTTCTGGACCCATGAATAGTCGAAGATTTGTTTTTGCAATAAAGTATATGGTTGTTTGTAACGTACAAGCATCCAACGATTCTTGCCAATGACTTAGAGCTGGGTTATACTGGGACAGATCTCTCGGTGGGATTCTCACAGAGGTGATGACTTGTTTCCGAGCACCTTTTGCAGCCACACCGTGACCATGACACCGCCCTTTTTACGTTCGGGAGTTCATCAGTGATGCGTGTTTTTTAAACTGGTCAAAAGTTCGAAACAAACGGTATGACAAGTACTCGGCACTCACGTATTTCCAGCCTAGCGTCGTTTTGCAGCACTCACAGTAAATGTCTGCGACAGCATGCAGTCCAGTCAACAAGACCCGCTCCTCCGCTTGACCGCACCCAACGTTTACACTGACAGACAAACAGCATTTCGTATCAGATTAATACACGACCGTTTGTCACTGTTACGTTACAACTGGGAATTTAACCCTTCACAGTCCAGAGACAATTACAGTGCCACATCAGATAATATGAAGTTGGTACACTGGCCGTTGATGGGTGGGCCGCTACATTTGGTACAGCTAGGAGGGTACTGGGCGGGGTATGGTATAGTAGAGTTTAACGTCCCACTCGACACATTATAGGTCATTTCGGAGACGATTTTACGGGTCACATGACCCAACCAACAGTGTCATAGCACTGAAGGACGATGGGTAGTCAACCAGGTCAACGGCCAATCCCACCAGGCTCAGCTCACTAAAAGGTATAGAGAAGGATGTAAGCAAAAAAATTTAATATCTATATAGCACAATGAAGACCGAAGATACAGAGGCGCTTGGAAGACAGAGAGCTAAACCAAGCAAGATCAAAGCCCGATATAGTCGACCGACCTGTAAGAACTGCTCATATCTTTGTGCACCATTATAATAGTACACACTACTGTGACACAGAGACAGTTTTTATTTATATTCCTCATCCTCCAGACCGTATAGGCGTAGGCTACAAAGTCGTTTGAAGTGGACTTAAGTCACAGGTCTGTGTGAAGTCAAGTCCTTTGAATTTGATCAAATCGACTTGAGGTCGACTAGGGGTCAGTTTAGCCTCAAGTCGGGTCACATTTCCTGACCGCAGCGACTCGCAGGTCTAGATGTCCCCGACTCTAAAGATCGTTATACACATTCAGCCGCCGGCCGAAACCAGTCCCCAGTTTCGGCCATAGCCGTAGCTTGGCCGAAACTCTCATGGCCAAAACCGAAACCGGGGACGAAACTCATTTTCAACAGTTTCGGCGCCGAAATTCGGTCGGTCTCTAGCTGAGTTGAATATATTTTATTCACTTAACTCCTGTATTCGTGTTATTTTGTACCTCATGCTATTGTATTTTTTTATTTTTCTTCACAATTTATTTACAGCTGCATTTTGTCATCTTTATTTTATACAATAAATGAATGAACTGAAACAACGACGACCACAGTTGACAATGCAATCATACATGCAACAAACAGGCTCTAAACAGCACAGTCTTAGAAGCCAAAGACGCTTGAGAAAATATCACGATAATCGAGTTTTTAGCGCATTTGTTTCATTTCATCTGCATCATCAGTAAGGTCAGCATAAATCACGCGGCCCAGATTGTATCTGCTACACCAAGATGTGTAACTACTAGACGTGAGTCCATATCTCCTTTGCTGATATATCGATACAATATCAATATCCTTTGCTGCAGTGCTCTTTGGCCTACTCATATATTTCATTATAGCCAGCAAAGTAGTAAATGACGTCAATGTTAGTACATAACTTCCGTTTCGGACTAGCAGACATGTAGCGAGGTGTAACGACGTATCACATTGCCAAATAAGATACTCAATTTTACTCATATAATTGTCTGTCTTTAAATGACGTTCAAAAGTCGGAAAAAGTATGATAAAATATTGGAAAATTACCGATATTTCACATGTCACTGATACGATTTCAATATATCGAAAAAAAAACCTATATCTAAAGTGCCATACGATACCAATATTGATATGTCGATATCGGCAATATATCGACGATACTTTCTATATATCAACCAACCTCTAGTAACTCAACAACTGATGAATGGACAGTACGGTTATTTTGTACAGTTACTTTCGAGAGTCTTACGACATGACAGTCTCATAAAGGCTGAAGTTTGTTTATACTGAATTCATGTACGTTTACTGCCACTGTTGTTCCTTCAGCGACATCGAGAATAGAAACAGCGAGCTATTAATAACGTAAGCCGACGGTCGATGACGTCAACACATCGGGAGTCCGGAACAGCATCACGCTCAATGAATACCAATCCCACCATCACCTTGCCGTGGGCGTAACGTCATTGCAGATAATAGCAACTCAGCTTCTTGCGACGAAATCGGCCTCAACGCAACACTGTCCACTCCCAGCAACAGTTTCGGATGACGTGTCCGTATGGCAAAAATATCCAAGAGGCAACAACGGGAGAATGGATCGAAGAGGGAAATAGAGAACTGGGGATCTCCCGATTTTTTTTTGAAATATTACACGCAATTCCGGTAATTTTTCGTCTAAAATGTGGCTCTAAGTACGTTGCTCAATTCCCCAAATTAACAAAATCTTACTATTGTCAGTTTGGTACGACGGTAACTGGACATATTCGCTAGGATGACGTGAATAACTAACGGCATTACGTGAATTTACGTCAGCCACTGAGCCAAGCCATTCTGCTGCCGACAGCCTGCACGGTCATTCTTGTCTTCATTTAGTGTAAATTTTTATCTCGCCCACGGTAATGGGGGATATTCAGTTTGCTGCTCGTCTCTCTGTCTGCTCGGGACGCATCTCGTCTTGAAACTGCTGAACTGAAATTTTACACACGGGCGGGAGATCTGTCCTGTACACTGTGTCTGGCACTTCAGGTATGTAAAATTACGGAGTTTAGCGCACGTGCAACAACTGAACTGCTGCGTCAAGAAATAATAATAATGTCACGACAATTTCTAAGGCGCCGTAATGCGGTGACCGATTTAAGGGCGCTGAAACGCCAAACTTTCTTGCGCCCAACCTGGGGTCACTCTTACCAAATCGGACCAAATCGGAGATACTTATTATCAAAATCAGGATCATATGATAAGGTACAAATTGAAGACCATGTCAAAAAGATAATATATGGCCGGATTTGGTTCCAGTTGGTACTGTCACTTCCTCTATGAGAAGGTGATCGCTGAATCAATAAAACAATAGTAAATAATTAAAACATATGCGTATGCAAATAATGAACTTCAGGAAAATTGGACCAATGGGAGTTAGGCCTACACATTTCCAAATCGAACCATTATTGTAACTTTAGGCCTAAATGTGGCTGAATTGAAACGGCGGCTCATCGATGTCTGGTGCGGTCTTGAACAGTCAAAAAATTTTGACTAGGCTATTGACCAGTGGCGAGGAAGACTTCGAGCGTGTGTCCGTGCTAAGGACACTACGAGTACAGCTTGTGAACTGCCAATGTTGATTTCGTCCATATCTGTTACATTCAGTGCGACTTGTTTGACCGTTGCATCTTTAATTACGAAATCATACCAGCAACGTTGGCCAATAGATTCCTGTTCATTTTACAAGGTAGTCTACTTATAGATTTTGGATTTGGTGGTAGATTTTACAGTACACTTGGTGGCATTTACGGTATTTATGTCTGCAACAGTGAAAGAATTATTAAAATCAGACAGTATTAAAATGCTCAAATGAAGAAGGGTCCAGTTTTGTTGACTCGCAGTGTATATTGTTCGACATACGTTCAGTTACGTTGCGTTCAGAATTACAGCTATAGCGTTAACTTGTTTTGTTTCGCTGACAAGTAATAGGGTTTACGCTACATATCCGGCGACGGACAAACATCCCCAGCATTAAAACGACGGACGACCGGACGAATATCCATCATCATCATCATCGGTCGATCCGGCATTAAAACGGCCTACGACGACAACAACGTCGAGGAAGAGGGTGATGACTGAACCGACGCGACGAGGCATGTCTCGTTCAGGCCAAACTGACCGAAGGACAGTAATGCCAATGGCTGTACCCACGCCAATAAATTGGAAGGAAGGGATTTCATCGTTGCCGAGGCGGGTTTCAATTACGCTCAGGTGTAGTCTCTCCGCGACCCACCACACCGCTATATAGGATCATGATCGGCCATCTCGGACGGCGACCGGATGCAATAACGCGAGCGGAAAATTGCGCCACCGGATTTGCAGGCGATATGTCACGGCGACCGGGCCGCTTACATCAGAGGTCGTTGGTTGGTTGCCATGACCACCGTTACCATTGACGTCACCAGGGCAGCAGCAGCGGACAAACATCGATCCAACACTGGAGAGCCTACATTCTGGCACGTGCCCGGCGACACTGGGCCGACGACGCTCAGTAAATGTACACGATGACATGCAGGACGCTGCCACGGTCGACAGACATACAACACCCTATACTTGCCGATGATGGCTGCTGTTTAACCCTTTATAGCGCAGAGGTAATTATAGTGCTACCTCGAATAATACGAAGTTAGTACGCTGGCCGTTGATGGGTGGACTGTTACATTTGGCACGGCGAGAAAATGACTGGGCGGGGCCGCAGCCAGAGCAAGGTCCCTCCTCGCTGTACCAAATGCAACAGCCCACCCATCAATGGCCAGTGTACCAATCACCGTATTGCTGTATAACGGTCCGTTGCTCTGCAGTTGTAATATGCCCATTAAAGCGATAATTACGGGTACCTACCCACGATCAGGGCTACTATGGGCGGACGGGTACTGTTTCAGGCGCGTCACACCGTCTTTCTGTGGGTCCGTCCGTCCGTCCCCCAAAATAGCCTGATTTACTTCTAGTACAGACCAAGAGTCCAAGACGTTCTAATTCTAATCAATTCCAACGGCGGGTATATCTGCCTACTGTGCCTTGCACTGTATATTTTCTTGTTACCAACTGCGTCAGAGTATAATTAAAGCGTGGAGTTAAACCAAAATCAAAATACTGACTCCAAACGAAAAAGTGCACAGTCCAAAATGCGAAAAAAGTCACATGTTTCTCTCTACCAGGAACGTTCGGTGACACCAAAATATGTCAAAAATGCGTTTGCAGGCGGGATTCTGTCCCGGACGCCGCTGGGGGAGCTCACGACGCTTCCCTATACCCCCTTCCCCTAGTGGGTGTGGAGGGATCCTCGAGTTTCGGTTACCCCATGTTGTGGAGTTCAAAAAATCCTTAAATTATACTACGACCTGCCCTGTCTCATGTCGGTGTTGACTTTGTCTTATTATATCTACCAGTATGTCCTCGTTTTGTTTCTTGCCAGATCAGACGCTGAGCTGAAGTAACGAACCACCATCCTGGAAACAGGAAACACCATAGAGACTTTGAGGCAAACAGGTAAAAAATTGGGGCAAACCCCTCCCGAATGAGTGTCAAACTCTCGTTTGTAGTATAGGCCTACCACTAAGCGCCCACTCCACAAACAGGGCAAATTACCGACACCGAACTGACCGACCGATGCATGTTCAACTTAACTACAAATGCGATGATTAACATCAACGTAGTCGTCAACGCCATCATCATCATCATCATCATCATCATCATCATCATAATTACATATTATGTTATAATATAACAAATGGTGTGTGTGAGACTGCATGGTGCTGCCACTGCCATGATCCCAGTAGCATTACCGATCTATTCGGACAGCTTCATAATGACTGCTGTATCATCCGTTTTCCAGTAATCATGCTAAGTTATAAACAAGGTCACAAGGTTATAAACACACGTGACCAAACTAAACCTCGACGACGGTATAACAAACCAAACACAAGGTAAAATTATTTTTTAAATGTGAACGCAAGAACTGTATAACACAGGCACAACACATCGTTAGCTGCATTTACAAGTCGATCTTTAACCCTTTAGAGTCCACAGACAATTATAGTGCCACATCAAATAATATGAAGTTGGTACACTGGCCGTTTACGGGTGGGCTGTCACATTTGGTACAGCGAGAAGGGGCCTGGGCGGGCTGCAGCCCCGACCAGTCCCCTCCTTGCTGTACAAAATGTAACAGCCCACCTGTAAACGGCCAGTGTAATAATCACCGTATTGCTATATAATGGTCCGTTGCTCTGCGGTTTTAGTGTGCTTCTGCGTGTAATTTCAGAAAAAAAAACACTTTAGCTAAAACAAGTCAGTGCGGCCCGAACGGCTGACACTATAAGCCCCGCCGCTATCAGTACGCGTTAGCATACTACGAACAAACGAACAATCACCGAATCAGCGCCTCTGATTCGTTCACGATTATGGCACTTTATAAATTTACTTACTTACTTACAAACAAACAGAAGGACGCAGTGACGTAACTAGGATTGGGCTTGGGGGGGGGGGGCTCAAGCCCCCCAAAGG
>Ga0209149_1001826_pt1 | contig 11332 bp, 6 predicted proteins | sample WorMetTyACAVOLI2_FD_187423 | JGI IMG/M metagenome (GOLD analysis project Ga0209149, IMG submission 187423) | Marine gutless worms symbiont microbial communities from Max Planck institute for Marine Microbiology, Germany - Olavius algarvensis... ...
AATGACGTAACTTCCGTTCCGCGGTCTGCATGCATTCTATACGAACCGGGTCGATCGGCCCAAAACCAGAAAATGGTCCCTGTGGATTTCGAAACTGCAGTTTCGTTCCAATAGATATTATACTCCAGTGGTTAATACTTAATACGTTGTAATTTACACTCAGTGTTTGTTGTAAATGGTAATGAAACTGGACAAATAGTGAAGAAATAACATGAAAAAAATAACCGATCGCAATTTTCGCAAAATTCCCGGGAATTCCCGCCGGGAATTTGGCAATGCCAAATTCCCGGGAATTCCCGAACGGTGGCCCTGCACGTAACTATACTGGCGCCTAATTCAGTGGTCGAAATTCGAAATGATCATCATGCCAACACTCTGAAAGAAACTTTGAAGTAAATCGCTTTGCATAAGTAGGCTTAGGCCTATAAAAACTACAATGACATCTGTTTGGTGGTCACTGGTGTGGGTGTTTCGCTGGCTTTTGAGTTTGACGACTTTCGGATTGCGTTCAATTTCGGTGGATTTCGGTGTTTAGGTACACCCGATTTTTTCGAGTACGATTTATGCGGTGGTGTTTGTTTACACGAATTTTCAGAATAATTTGTTTGTTGTGTATTGCATGTGAATTCTTTTATATGTGACAATTGATAGTGCAGTACCAGAGTAAATATAATACACAAATAATAATAAACAAAGACAACCAGAGTCGGGGTCATACTAAAAAGTAGTCGAGCAATCAACGGTGTGCGAACGCCTACGCTAACGGGTGTTGGTAAAATGCGGAATGCGGAAAGTAAAATGCGGAACAGACCGTGCGGAATGCATCTGATTGGTTGGCGCTGTAAACCACGTGACCATGCCCATTCCGCAGTATACCACGTCGCCAATACCAACAGCTGCTAATAAACTGTGTAATGTTAAATGTGGAATTGAATGCTGACCGTGTCTTAGCGAACTTATTTGCACTTTCGAATTAATAAGCATTGACATCGTTAATTTACTTTTCCAAGCGTTCTTATCATAGTATAATAGACGCCTTTTAATACACAACACTCATATTGCGTATCTTGTGATTAAAATGCTACTGTATGAATGCTGGCCCCAAGTGCACATTTGTCGTATCATAAATAGGGATGTTAATGGGTACCCGGGTTCCCCGGACCCGAATTTAGTGCCCGAACCCGGGTAGTTAAGTACCCGAAATAATACCAGAACCTACCCGATCCCTGGTTCAGGCTCGATCCAGTTGGCTCGGGCTCGGTACTGAACCGCCTGCAGATCGGTTGCCAAATCGCCGTCGCATTGTATGAATGCGCCGCAGCACACGTGGCCCATTAAGCTCTGCTGTGAAGCTTGCTTGGGGGAGGGAGATCGCTGACTGACAGACAGACCGGCGGCGGTGACACACGGTCTCCTAATGGTGATGTTGATCGATATAGCATCAGTATTGTGTCATAGCGTATCACAGGAGGCAGTCGACATGCGTTAACAACTCAACAGTACCTTGATAGGACTGACAGATGCCGGTATAGCTGTGACATCATAAAGACACTGCGGGCGACAGAGGCCACCTGCAGCGCGACTTCAAAAGCTATTGCCGCGGTGATTTTTCACGGACACGCTTTGTTGGGCGATTACACGCTACGCGTCATTCGTGGCATTTAACTAGCCACACTTAGCATGCTGTGTGTGCGATAAATGTCAACAAGCTATTAACACACGGGCTGCTCGGTGCTTTCTGCTGCAACCAATGCAGTACTCGCATGTATGGGCCACACGGGCAGTCAGTGCTTTGATGAAGGCGATTGTGGTAACTGGGCAGATCGCTGGTTTCACGGGACCCGGGTCGGGACCCGGGTAGGCCACACGGGACCCGGGTATCCAAGTACCCGGGTATTAACATTTCAAATCGTAAACACGACGACAGGACAGGCGAATGGCTGGTTGACCGGCTCAAACTGACCCGTCGGCTCAAACTGACCCGTCGGTCGGCTGTCTTGTTGACCGGCTCAAACTGACCCGTCGGCTGTCTTGTTTTGTCGTCCTGTCACTTTTTAGTATGATTGGAATGGACAAGGAAAGATGAATATGCAAATAATTTTTGAAAGTGTGCTGATGCTGTTTACCAAAATTATCACAATCAGTCCATGCTTGTCGAGACTACAGCTTGCCAAAGTTGGCTTGTATTTTAGTTCGTTTTGATACAAATCAAACCAGCAAACAGTACAAGTCATATTATATCACAAAGCATCCAAAAGACAGGTTATACATTCTAGTACCAGAACCGTTACTGCAAGCATGTAGTGACGACATGCAACTACAATTTACTACAATGCAATAGCCAATAGAATGTCTTCCGGTTTGACAGTCAGATTTACCAGTGCAAAATGAAACCATAAGAAACACCTATCACAGTTGTCGCATTCAATGGGTGACTTGATAAAATAGATCATACTTAGTTCTTAGACCAAAGTTCGGTCTGAGATCTAATTTGCATCAATTTTTTAAGTGACGACAAGCATTCGATCTGATCTTTAAGATCAGTCCAGAATTTGGTCTGATCTTTAAGGTCAGACCAAATATCCAGTCTAAGACTGAACTTACTCAGAACAAATCGGTCTAATTGGCAACTGCGTAATGGAAAAATACAGACCTTTGCTGCTAATCTCTAGGAGATCAGACTAATCTGTTAGCAGAAATCAGTTGATTTTTCTGATTTTTGTAAAAACGTAAACATTCGCAATAAATGTTTAATATATCGTCATAGAATACCCATTTGGAATATTTCGTTGAATAAAAGTTGGTCTGTTTTTGGCATCCAATTACAGGCATGCCTTTAATACACTGTCCAATCATGGTGTGTTCCACCGTTCAGTTCGGGAAATTACCGTGTGCCCTTTTACATCTAGCTGACGTGTCCAGTTGTTCTTCAGTATTGATTCACAGTTGAACACTGACCATTCATTCATCTGTGGTACCTGCATCAAAATTTGTAAATCGAAAACTGTTTACTAAATAAGTCAACTTTGCAGATGCTGATTAGGTAAAAAATACCGCCAACTCAGTAACGGAACTGAAATTAAAGGAAAATGGTTTTAGTATGTAAAACAACCAATGTCAATAAACACGAAGCAAGTGAATCAGACTCATGTCGTCATGGTTAATTGAGCTACTGTACGGGACCACTTGCGTGCTGCAGGACCAGTTAACATCCATACTGCAATACAAGTACAACGGCAAGCAACATTAATGAGCTAACATGGCAGATTTCCTGGCTTTAGAGTGGTTTAGGCAACGTAGTGATGGATTGTTTTGGTTCTGTATATTTTGTCGTAGTGTGCTCATAGGTGCAAGTTGGTGAAATGTGTTAAGTGAGTACTAAGTAATGTAAACTTTATGAAATAATCCTACACTTTTCGTTTGTTTCATCAAGTTTGTTTTACTTGTGTCAGCGGTCACTGTGGATGCATTTAGGCTACAGTGTGTATTCAAGACAGATTGTGTTATGAGCTGATTGGTTATGACAAATCTGTTTGCAGAACAGAGCAAGATGAACGTCGGCGTAGCTCACAGCGACCCAAATCCAAACTCAACCTTCTTCAACAGCCGGGGAATGTGGGTCACATACATCCTCATCATCGCAATTGTTCACTACATGCTTCTAAGTCTTCCTTTCCTGTCTGTAGCCGTTGCCTGGACACTTACAAATGTCTTACATAATGTGGTATGTCATTTGTTGTTGCTTGTAATATAAAGGTGGATATAATGCAGCATCAGTCATATTCAGGGTGACCACTTGTCTGGAAAACCTGGAAATGTCAGGGATTTTGACAGTCAGGGAAATGTCAGGGATTTTGACAGTCAGGGAAATGTCAGGGATTTTACTAAAAGTCAGCGAAGTGTCAGGGAAGAAATCTTGTCAGGGAAAAGTGGCCTAAAACTGTTTATTATTAGCTGCATATATGCGTTCATTTGTGACTTTGCTGAGCTTGTGCATTTCATTTTGGTTTCGGATCATGCATTGTTGCATTCCTACCCCCTCGTTGACAAATTACACTAGTACCGGCATGATATGAGTAACACTTAACATGGCCAGGAGTGCTGCAAACCATCAGGAATTGTCAGGGAATTTTACATTTGTCTGGAGAGTGGTCACCCTGCATATTTGTAAATGTAAACAGGTGTGGCGCTGTGAGCGTAGGCAACAGCTTACAAAACATGTTGAAACTAGGCCGTAAAGGTGCCAGTTAGTTTAACCTTTAGTACTGGAGGATGTCGGAAATTTGTGTTACCATTAGAGATGGGAAAGAACCCACATTGCTAGGGTTCTGTTCTGTACAGGTTCTAACAAAAGTAAGGGTTCGGTTTGGTTCGAGTTATTCACAAGTGCAGAAAATTTGGGTTCGTTTCCGGTTCGGTTCTTATATTCTCAGTTTTGAGTCCAGTTCGGTTCTATATGAGTTCGGCTGTTTGACGGTTTTAAATTTAACTGTACCTCAGTGATCACAAAATCGTTCAATGCTATTTGTAAACTAATGTAAAAAGTTAAAACCAAGCATTAAAATTGCGTGTCGCTGAAGTCCATACAGCCTGACATCAAAATTCAAATGTTCACATCTTCCATCAACGGTCTGTAGGCATTGACTGCAAATGTACCGGCTAGTCTACAAGTAGCTGGTGGCAGACGGTTCAATGTGGCCGGTCCGTTGACTGTGAAACTTCGTTGTCCAGTTGCAGTCCAGGTGCATGGAACCAACAGAGTACCAGTCGCTGCAGATCGCAGATTCTGATGACCTGAGATGGCAGTAGTGGGTACATAGAGGTCGCTGACATAAGCTGGAGCGACACCATGAACTCACTTCCAGACCATCAGGGCCATCTTGAAGACTACTCGCTGACTAAGGAATAAGGATGTTGACATAATATCACGTTGGCGATGGTGGCTAGGATTATTGTTAAATCACTACTGACCTAGTAATCATTAGTCAAAATGTGTTTCTTTCACAATTTCTTTAATCTTTTTGAGACTGTTAACACTATCAGCTGTAAATGTGTCATTAAGGAGGCTATTGTTAACACTATCAGCTGTAAACGTGTCATTAAGGAGGCTATTGTTAACACTATCAGCTGTAAACGTGTCATTAAGGAGGCTATTGTTAACACTATCAGCTGTAAACGTGTCATTAAGGAGGCTATTGTTAACACTATCAGCTGTAAATGTGTCATTAAGGAGGCTATTGTTAACACTATCAGCTGTAAACGTGTCATTAAGGAGGCTATTGTTAACACTATCAGCTGTAAACATGTCATTAAGGAGGCTATTGTTAACACTATCAGCTGTAAACGTGTCATTGTAAACGTGTCATTAAGGAGGCTATTGCAGATTTTAACTGTTAACAGTGAAAAAAGTGTCGACATTTACAACGATATATAGTTATGTACACGCTAAATGAATTTCCTTTGGTAATATTATTAATGTTGCAGTGTCAGTGCTTATACAATGTCATGCTTATAATTATTTTTTTTATTTATTTTATTACCAGCCGGGATAGCAAAAGATGATATTGTTTTCAACATGTCTGTCCGTCTGCATGTGTGTGTCTACTACTGCTACTACTACAAATGTCAGGATTAGAGTGCTGCCATCACACAGTTGCAGGGGCACTTTACAAAATCTACAACATCTAAAACTGTTGCACAGCTCAATGCAGACGTCTACTGACCGTCAGAGTGGACAGCGCCAAGTCAGCCATATGACTGACGAAAAAGGTGAGACTTGGTCTCCCTTCGGAATGTCAAAAGTGAGGAGCAGGCCTGAGTCTCTATTGGCAGACTGTTACATGCCCACGCTGCAGCCACCGGAAAGGCACGGTCGCCAAGGGTGGCCCGACGAGTCGAAGGTACCTGCAGTGTCGTGGTGTCAGCAGAGCGGAGACAGCGACGAGCAACAATTTCTGATGTTGGCCGCAGGCTGTCCGACAGATACGCTGGCCAGTGCTGTGCCATGCCATGTGTCTGGTCCGTGTATGTGTGTCAACAAACCAGAAAGTAGTCCAAACGACACGTCGTGCAGCACTTGTGTATCACCATATAAGTGGATGAAAGTATTTCGGCAGAGTTTGTTTGTTCTGCTAAGTCAGCAAAATGCAGGGACCTGTGGCAGAACTCATTGTGATTCTAGTTATTATTATTATTATTATTATTATGACAACATGTGGTAACTGACTTCAAGTGAATATTCTATGTGCAGAGTGTGGAAATGAGACCCATACAACTGTCAATAATGTTTGTAGGTGATGTACGTACTGCTGCACATGGAGAAAGGAACGCCATTCGAGACGACTGATCAGGGCAAGTTCCGATACTACACAGTCTGGGAACAGCTCGACTACGGTGTTCAGTTTTCTGCGTCACGGAAGTTTCTTACCGTCGTCCCGATTGTATTGTAAGTCTTGATGTTACGCCGTTCACTGAAGACAACAAGCAAAATAGTTCTGTATTAGCCCTGTCTCCGAAATGACCTATAATGTGTCGAGTGGGACGTTAAACTCTACTATATCATACCATCTGTATTAGCCAAACTAACAATTTCATTTGCTTATGTTGGTGAATACAGTGTCTTTAATTTTATTTCATTGGTACAGGAATGCACGTGATGTACAGTAGGAGTGTTGTTTCTTAAATAACTTATATAGACCTGTCCCATTTCATTAATTTTTAAAATATGAAAACTCGAAAATATGCCTTTATCGGAAATTTAATGCTGGACATTTTAAATATTTCTTAGTGAAAAATCACTATAATCATCTGTAACTGGTAACTGTGCTGATGTTGAGATGTGTTCTGTATTTTTGGAGCTAAGGGCTTGAGACCAGAGCTGTTTTTGTAACTAAAATGAAAATGAAAATCATTACCATTCGTTTTACGAGAACGAGAATTTTTAAGTTGAAGAAAAACAAAACTAAACTAAACAAAATACAAAGGTATGAATGAATGAAAATAAAAACTAAGACAGTACAAAGTAAAATGAGACTTAATAAACTCCTAATAAAAAGACTGTCATTTAAAACACAAATGGTCGAAAACTTGTGCAGTTTAGTACAACCGTCCATACGAAGCACGTCGATTTTACTTTTGCTAATGTGTCATTAAACTGCATATAACGAACTTCGTAAGTACTATCACACAGCCATAGAATTAGCTAAATACAGCGAACTAAATTTGAACTAAAACTATATAAAACTAAAATTATTTTCTGATAACTGAATAAGAAGTAAAATTCTACATGCAGAAAAAAACTACAAAGATATAAAAATAACAACAGCTAGAGAATAATACAAGAAGTCAAGAACTTAGCTATCGCAAACAGATCGCGCGTGAGCTGCGCACACAATATATCGACAGCATCTCCGTGACCTTGAAATCTAGGGTCACTCAGGGTCTCTGGAAATGGAACCAGTGGGTAGATATACATGACTCACTATTAGTAGAGTTATTTGACATTGAATATTATCGTGACCATGAAATGTGGTCAGTGGTCACTCAAGATCATTGATAGTGGTACCATTTGAAAGCTTGGGTACGGTTTCCTATTCGCCTTCCATAGTAACTATGGCCGTATCTTTAGTCTTTAGCCACTTCGGAGATATTCAACGTCAAAGAATGATCTGACATTGAAATCTGGGTTTAGGGTCATTCAAGGTAATCGAAAATGGTGCGGTTTGATAGGTCATGTATGACTTTCTATTAGTCCGCCATTGTAACTATAGCTCTATCTTGTACCATTTTCGAGTTATTTGACGTTGAAATATATCGTGACCTTGAAATCTTGGTTAGAGGTCACTCAAGGTTATTGAAACTGGTGCCATTCAAAAGCTTGGGTGCGGTTTCCTATTCACTTTCTATAGTAACTATGGCGCTGTCTTGTATCGTCTACGAGATATAACGACTTACTGGTAGAAAAATCGGGAAATTTTTATACTCCACCTGTATGTAGCGCCCGCGCAGGGGGTGACCATGTCGGAATTTTGTGAAAATGTTTAATGCTGGTAAAACTAGAATGATTGGGCTACCGTACAGTGAAAAAACTGTGACAATATGTTAAGCCGTTTTCATCTGATACTGGAGCGTTGCGGACAAACAGACAAACGGATGGACAGAATTGCTATATCAATATCGTGCGTCAGTGTGCTGACGTGCGATAATAACTAAAAGTAAAATTATTTGGAGAACCCAAATAGCTCTGCTTGATACAAATGTAGTTTACTCTTCTTCAGCAACCAGCATGTGCTGATAAATGTTTCACAAGATCGGCATTGCATGCTCACTTGGTGTATCCAAGAACTGTTTTCACAGCATAGCAGCTGTGTTCTCAACAACTGGCATATTGCTGTTACTGTCACTTCAATTGATGCGTGTGTATCAGCAGTCAAAACAATATGATATCACCATCATGCAGTGAACCAGCTTCAGTCTGTGTCTGTGGAGCTTAATAAGTGTCTTAGATTGTTTTCTTACTTTTCAGACGAGGACAAGAACGAAAGTTTAATCACTTTGCTGGGGAAGCTGGCGTCAGCATTCGTGATGCCTTCCTTTCCATTAACTATGTGGTTAACCTTAAGACACCAAGCACCTGCTTAACTAAAGATGCCACCGGCAGACAAATAGGCTTGAGTTTGAAGCTTAGTACTACCTCCGGTTGGATGGAAGCATTATAATCGACACTCAAGGATGCATGGATAATGAAATGAAACCTAACGTTTAACATTCTGCAGTCCAGACAGATGAAATGTTGCTTCAATTTTCTTGCGAAGCTGGGGTAGTTCTAACCCGGCATATTTTGTTGTGGCATTTTGTAGATTTTTCCTGGCGAGTTTCTACACGAAATACGACCGCTATCACTTCGCCGTCAACGCACTCTCGTTACTTACTGTGTTGATTGGCAAACTTCCCCAGATGCACGGCGTCCGTATATTCGGCATCAATAAGTACTAGTGATGTGTCGATGTTGTATATTGTATACATTTAGTGGTGGTTACTGTGAAGTAAGGCTGTAAGCTTTGGCATTTTCATACATATATTATGACAAAATAACAAAAATGTAGATTATTATTATTATACATAGTCGTAATCAGAAATATATTTGTAAAGCACCATAGGCAGAGCTACAGAGGTGCTGACAGGTATTTATAATGTGCATTCAGTAATGATACTGAATCAGAGGCGCTGGCAGTCACTTGGTGGGCAACATGGTAAGGGTGTTGATGGGATATTTGAAAAGGTGAGTTTTAAGACGGTGTTTGAAAGTGTCGAAAGTAGGTGAAGTCTGATGTTAAAGAGGTAGTCCATTCCAGACTGTAGGAGCCAAGTAACTAAACGATCTTTTGCCAAATTCTGTCGAAAATCACGGCATGTCGAGGAAAAATTGACTAGTCAACCGTAGAGTGTGTGTAGGGGTGTAATGGTGTAGTAGCGTGCACAGGTAAGCAGGTTGACCGATGGTGAGTAATTTATATGTGAGACAAGCTAACTTAAAGGTTATTCTAGAGGTAACAGGTAGCCAGTGTAGTTCAGATAGAAGATCTTTGTGGCTGTTGTGTTCATGAATTGATTAAGAATTATATGCAGGATTATTCAGTTTTGTACCACAAGACTGCACTGTTGCTGTGCTATGACATGAAATTTTGCAGTGAACAGACCAAGGAGCGTTCACATTTTATAAAGATATTTCACGGTCACGCCATTATTTGAGCTGTAAATCTCGGAAATGGTGCGACATACAGATACCGTCTAATACTAATAGGAACTTACATGTGTCCTACTCAGGGATCTCATTTTGAAGGACCTTGAGTGACTTGGTGGAATATTCAGTGACACGAAGCATCACATGACCTCTCTGTGACAACTGAGCTTTTGTCAAAAATGTCGGACAAACTAGTTGACAAGAGAATGTCATAACCTAACGTGATCATAGTATGATATAATGTAGTCACTCTGATACTCTTTAATGGATTTTGGTACACGGTATGTTATGTTTTTTTAGAATTTAAATGTAAAATTTGACGATGCAAGTCGTATTGGTGGTAGCTCTGTACTCAGATTTGACAGTAGTAACAGGGTGACCACTTGTCTGGATTACCTGGAAATGTCGGGAATTTGACAGCTGTCAGGGAAATGTCAGGGATTTTACTGAAAATCAGGGAATTGTCAGGGAAAAAATCTTGTCAGAGAAAAGTTGCCTAAAACTGTTCATTGTAAACTGCATATTTGTGTCCATACAGGTATTTAGTAGGAGTCTGTTGTGTCTTAAATGTTAAGTAGATGGTTTTGGATCATGTACTGTTGCATTCCTACCCGCACCACTGACAGTAACACTAGAATGGGCATGATGTGAGTAACACTTAACATGCTGAGTGCCGCGAACCGTCAGGGAATTTCACATTGTCTGGAGAGTGGTCACCCTGTAGTAATGGAGACGTTTATTGTCAGCTGAGAGCTTTGAGTAGTCTTGGATTGTCGTACATATGCTTAGCATTTGTGGTGTCGAATCTTGTTTGTTTTTGGTTACATTTGTAACAGTGTGCACTATTTTACAGTACCCGTTTCCACGGTGCAGTGACCGCGTTTCTTAGGGGCCGGGAGGTGACAGTCGAATATGTCAAGTTAAAGTCCATTCCATGTATACACTGTATCTCAAAAAATGAGCCAAATTTGGCAAGCTGTACTTTCGAGATGCATGAACTGATTTTGGTAATTTTGAGTAAACAGCATGATCACGCTTTCAGAAATTATACGCATATTCTGCTTTCCTTGCCCTCTACGTTTACTTGCTTTATGTGCTTTTAAATAGCTGCATCGGAAATGACGCAACACCGGCGACTTGAAGCATCACAAAATGTAATTGACGAAGCTGTTGATCAATGGAAAATTGGTTACGTGAAGGTGAAAGGACATCACTCTGAACATCTGCTAAAATAAAACCGGTTTTTCAGAGCCACTAATAGTCTACTGAGGAAAACGCGTTATGTTTCGCATCATTTCTGTCGCAGATATTTAAAATCAAAGTAAGCAGAAATGAAGAGACAGGGAAAATGAATATGCACATAATTTAACCAAAATTATCAAAATCAGTCCATGCTTGTCGAAACTACAGTTTGCAAAAAGCGGTTCGTTTTTTAGACTCTGTGTGTGTGTGTGTGTCTGACTGAGTGTCCGAGTCCAGAGCCGGCCTTAAGCACGGGCAAGCGGGGCCCCTGCCCAGGGCCCCGCGCTTCTAGGGGCCCCGCGCTGCTCGAAGTAACACGGCTAATTAAACTTAGCTAAGCATAATTTG
>Ga0209149_1001827_pt1 | contig 11332 bp, 9 predicted proteins | sample WorMetTyACAVOLI2_FD_187423 | JGI IMG/M metagenome (GOLD analysis project Ga0209149, IMG submission 187423) | Marine gutless worms symbiont microbial communities from Max Planck institute for Marine Microbiology, Germany - Olavius algarvensis... ...
CAGCGCTGGCATGCGAAGGGAGCATGTGCCACCACCCCAAAGGCTAAAGACAAAGATAAGATAACCCTTTAGAGTGCAATAGCAATTATTTTGCCACATCGAATAATATGAAGTTGGTACACTTGCCGTTGATGTGTGGGCTGTTACATTTGGTACAGCGAGGAGGGGACTGGGCGGGGCCGCAGCTCGCCCAGGCCCCTCCTCGCTGTACCAAATGTAACAGCTTACCCATCAACGGCCAATTGGTACACTTACCAATGACCGTATTGCCGTATAATGGTCCGTTGATGTGCCGTTTTAATGCGCCCATAAAGTGTTAACTTAACGTTACTGTAGCAGAACGCGATTCAACAAGAGTGGCGGGCGCCTTTATGTTCGCCACGAGTGAGCCCCCGCCGCTAGCATAAATATCACGTATGAGGGAGTTCTTCACGTCAGGGGAAACATACGACTTTTCTTTTCCTTAGTATATTATGTTCGTTTATTTTTTGCCGCGCGATGATATGCATAAGCGCAGCCTATGCCGTCGTGTGGTGTCTGTCTGTCTGTGTTTGTGTCTGTCACGTTCGTGGATCATGTCAAAAGGAATAAAAATATCTTCGAAATTTTTTCACCGTCGGATAGCCACACCATTCTAGGTTTTCCGTGCCAAACGGCATAGCAATATTCCGACGGAAACCCCCCTAACGGGGACGTAGAATGTAGGTGGGGTAGGCAGAAATCGCGATTCTGAGCCTATCTCGCTTTAGTGCCTGCTGTTAACGCTGCAACATGCCAGGTGTTGTAAACACGGTCGCTGGTCGACGACGGCCACCGACTCGCAAGTTATGACACATCGCTGGTAGTAAGCGGCGGTGTTGATTGTGGGAGAAGACGACTAAATGTTTATGACAAGAAGCCTCGACGTTATGCCAAAGACAACAGAACAGCGCACTTAACTGCACGTAGTGATAAATCTGTAGCCTACGTAACTAACAATAAAAGACTCTACTCTATGTTTTGTACTGTTGAACTACTGACAGATACGGAGCATCGCGCGGCATGTTTTCGACAGCAGAGCTACTTGTTAAAATTTGTTGTATTTTGTACTACCACATGTTTAATGAAATAAAGTTGTATATACGGGACACCGGTATCGGCGGCAGCAGCAATGATGCGGCCGTGAACGGGCGACAGCAGCAGCGCACGTTTCATACGACAGACGAACAAACGAACAGACGAACGGACAAACAGATGGACATCGCCATCGCGTAACGCCCTGCTTCTGCGGCGGCGGATTAATAATTAACCAGAAAACCTACTCGATCAGGCTTTCAAATCTATCTTCGGCCTCGTGTGACGTTGAACTTTGACCTCCAAACCACCAAAGGTGATCGAATCGACTCATGTCCTTGCCCGTGGACCCTTGTGCCAATTGGCATCAAGATCAGAACTTCATTCATTTTCAAAATATCGTGTTCAAAAGTTTGGCAACCGACGAACGAATGAAAGGTTAAACGAACGGACGGACGGCTTGAGAACAAAATGCCTCCGCCTGCTAATCTGGTCTGACCGAGTCACCGAGGCACAAAAATCTATGTTCCACGTAAGTAGAGAAAATACGTCGTATGGCAAATAAGCTGCTTATCTCCTCGTGCATGATACTATTCATGGTAAGGCATCTGAGCTTTGACTTCAGTTTAATTCTATAACCTCTTAAAACAAGTAGCTTAGCTATCATTCTTTATTACGCCAGATGGCAGCACAAAAACAAAAAAAAACACAGCAGTACAAAATGAAAAATATACATAAGTACAGAAGAAAAATTAAAGAATAACAATAAAATCAAAATCAGAATACGCTAGCAAAGCGAGCCCAAACGACCCGCTTAATATCTACGTTGCCGGTATGCCCCGGAAAAACATGATAGACTAGAAAGTTGTAGTTTAATTTCATCGGAAAGGCGATGAACGAAACTGTTGTGCATTGGACGTAATGAGCAAACAAGAAACACCCGAGAGCAGTTTCAATCGTTGTAGCCTTGTAGGCCTGATGACGGTGTCGTCTTGATTAATAGATCTGAACACTTTCAAGGTGACATTTTGTCCGCTGCAAGGGGGATTTTTCAAGGGGTTTTTCGACCGGGTGACATTATGTGTGGGGGACTATGTCTAGACACCGACTAGAATTGACGTGATGTGGACTGGAGCATATGTATGTAGATCTTTCATGCCTCTGCCAGGCCAGACTGTCCGTTCGTTTGTCTTGTAAACATGGTGTTCTGAAAACGAATAAACCGATTTGGATGCAAATTGGCACAGACGGTCCACGGGGCAAAGGCATGAAACAATCAACTTTGGGGGTCAGGAGGTCAAAGGTTAAGGTCACACGATGCCGAAGATAAATTGGAATCTTGTCCTTATTCTGGACCCCCTTGGGTCGAGTACTTTTCTGGTTTCTGATTTGTTCTTCTACTCGCATAGATCAAGCAACGTGTGGACACTACGCAACGGTGTCGGTCAGCTTAGTGGATTATCGACACCTGGGCTCAGATGAGACTGTTCGTTCGCATCCAAAAAGTAAGAAAATAATCAAAGAAACTTATTAAGTGCCATGGACGTAGGCTGAAGACGGTTCATTGCCGAGAGTTAGGTCATCTCGACCTACGTTAAGGCCGACATATTTATCATCTCTTCTAGTCATCTCATCTGTAGTTAAGTATCACGTAGCAGGCACGACGTCTTGTTCTGCTAATCGGGAACTCATCTCATTTCTGTTTTCGTCGAGGAAGAAAGACTCGCGCCTGCATGCGACTCCTAGCATTGACTCAACTATTTCTTTCACGTATGTTCCGAACGACGCTGCAACAGCTGCAGTGGTAACTGTGTCTCAAAAAAGAAATACACCAAACTCAAGGCGATAAGTTAACTTTGTCAATTCTTAACAGATTTTCAATTTTTTTTCACTGCTGGAAAGAGAAGTAAATTTCCAACAAAATGCATATACTACTTCCCACTAAACCTTCAGTATGTTGTTGCATTACCTTGCGAAACTTAAAAGTTAGAGTTTTGGCATATCTGGAAGAAAATGCAAACAAAAATGTAACATGCATTGATTTTTGAACACACACCCAATTTTACTGCACTTAGCTTACTTACTAACCTGTTGTTTCAATTTCCGGTTCCTGTTAAATATTCTTTGTAAATAGCAGATGATTTTATCTAAACGAGTGTTGTGAACTGAAGCAGCGTTTTCTGTATGTTTGGCATGGCAGTGAGTGACCAGACCATCATTGATAATGCAATTATTGACGAGTGGCGTGGACGTCTTCGCGCATGCGTGCGGACAAAAGGCGGACACTTTAAGCAACTGTTGTGACAATATTCAGTCATATGACAAGAGACGTTTCAGTTTTTATCAAATATCACACGACTTTTAGATTGTTTTTCTTTGAAAATTACCACGAATTCGAACTTTAAACTTTCGCAAGGTAATGCGGCAACATACTGAAGCGATGATGGGAAGCATTACATCGTTTTGTTAGAAAATTACTACTTCTCTTTCCAGCAGTGAAAGAATTTGGAAAATCCGTTAAGAATTGACGAAGTTATCGCCATGAGTTTAGAGTACTACTTTTCTGGAACACGGTGTATATTATAATAAGCAAAAAATCTATAGCGCCGAAGTCAATAAAGAATCAGGGCGCATTGGAGTGTGAGTAGCGCGCTGGGGTGGGATAAGCTAGCGGGAAAAGTGAGTCTTAAAATGACATTTAAAAGCAGGAAGTGACTTGAGATTCGCGAATGCGGAGAGGCAGAGAGTTCCAGATCTGTCGGCTGAGAAGCGGAAAGCACGAGATCCAAATGTCGTGGAATGCTGAGGATGAGCGCAAAGACTGGTGGTAGAGCATCAGACTTTTGATTGGAAGGTTGCTGGTTCGACTCTCAACCGGTCCACTGCAACCAACCTTGAGCAAATTACTAACACGGCGTGTGCTCAGGCCAACTCAGCCTCCTACTCTCGGCAAGACAGGAAATGAGCAGTAGTTTACCTTATGTTGTCTACGGGGTGAAGGCTTAATTGGGATTAACTGAAACAATGATGTGTCTGCAAGCTGCACCGTGGGTCCGACTGTCCCTCGGATGGCTACATAATTCGATGTGGTACCATTAGCTTATGCCAGTCAGCTGCTACGTACCTTCAAGTCGGTAAAGCGCTGTTAGTTGTGATTCAAACTTATGTAAGCGGAGTACAACAAATGTTCAGACCTTTAACCCCTTAACCCTTTACAAGGACGTGCTGATATTGCAGGCACGTAGCCAGGAATTTCAAAGGGGGGGGAGCCAAAGTTCTATCCAGGTACCTTTTTGGGGAAGTACACAGCCCAGACCCCCACCACCTACCATTCCCCCAAACTCGAGCCGTTGGTCTGGATTACACCATGGCGGAACTATGAGGTACGAAGTTCTCCAGATTCGTACTACTTAATACTAATTGAGCAGGTTAATGACAGTTAAGCAGTCAACAAGTTTCTGTCGCGCTCAGCTGTGCTACAGCGCGACATGGGATAAGGCGGCGTGTGTCCGTCACACATTGGCAATGTGTCAAAATAATAGCCATAGGATCGTGCGGTTTTCACCAGCAGATAACACAGAGACTCTAGTTTTTAGTATCGACTTTCATACGTATGTCCTAGAAGAAGCCCCTTGCGAGCGACGGTTTCAAAGGCAGACTGCGGGTGGGTGTAAACGGTGAAAGTCCAGATTTTTTTACTAATAACTCGTTGTATGTCAGAAACGATAGAAAATATGCATATAGGTGCAGTGGAAGAGAAGACTAATAGGAAGTCGCATATTGGCTTTCGATTGGTACCAATTTCGGTGACCTTGAATGACTGTAACGCACTACCCTACCCTACCCTATATAGTTTTTTTCTTGGGCTGGCTATATATAAAAGTGAATGAAGACAGACGTACTATCACAGACTATCAGCAGCAATTGCTGCTGATAGTCTGTGTTTGTCCATGTTGTTGAGTCTGTAGATGTCAGCGATGTGCAAGTCGTGCATAAATTGCCAGGTTAGTAACCCTAACCTAGATGTGAAGATATGTGTCACGGACTGTGTCCAGTTGTTTTGCAGCTCTGCGCCTCATACGCAGCATTCGTCGCTCCGCGTCTGCCAGCCAGTCTTACCGTCTCTCGTTACGTCCTTGGTCCTGACGCGTCTGGATTACGGTAGCGTTACACTCAACGGCATCACTAAGCGTCTGATGGATCGTCTGCAGTCAGTGCTTAATGCGGCTGCAAGATTGGTGCATAACAGTCGTAAATACGACCGCATTTCACCACTTCTGCGCGACTTGCACTTGCTGCGCGTCCCTGAACGCATCAAGTTTCGTCTGGCCGTTCTTGTGTTCCACTGTCGCAACCAGACTGCACCAAACTACCTGGCAAGAGACCTACAGTGAGCAGACACGGACGACTCGCGGAGACGACTGCGATCGGCGACAACTCAGAGGCTGCTCGTGCGTCGCACACGACTACGAACGATCGGGGACCGCGCCTTCGGCGCTGTTGCACCGCGCGTCTGGAACGATCTGCCTGCCGACATCGTTTCTGCACCATCACTGGCCATTTTCAAGCGGCGCTTAAAGACTCATCTGTTTGGACAATCGTTCGGCTGACAACTGACCTTGTTACCTGTCCTTGAAGCTTTGCTTACGGCAGGATAAACACTGTCGTTAATAATAATAATAACAATATTTCAATTTCAAATATCTCTAAAACTGTACTAGTAGAGCTACAGTTAGCCTACAATAGAAAGTCGTACAATACACGCTGTATCCAAAGGTGCCATTGTCAATGACCTTTCAAGAACACTATACCGTAGGTCATTTCGGAGACGGTAAAAAGTATATGGCAATTTATGGGCAATATTTAAAAAGGCATTTGTGGAAGAGGTGAATTTTAAACCTGGAGTGACAGAGCGAATTTGCAAACAAAAGGATGGTGAAGTAGTGAAATATACCGTGTCTATTATATGCGGCCCGCCCACTATAGAAGGCCGCATTACGCAGGGCACTCCGTCTGTCCGTCTCGTATGCGCGCTTGCAACTCAAAAACGGAAAGAGGCAGAAAGTTCGAAGTTGATACACACTGTCCGCCATTATTCGACGTTGAATACCTGATAACGATACAAGATTGACACAAAGTTACTACAAACTAGCAACAGAAAGTGAATGTTTTGATTTGTGGCAAATAAATTGATGATGATGATGATGTGGCCTATTGAATTGTACCGTCTCCAATGACTCGACCTGTTCACTCAAAGTGGGGAGCCATGGCTCCCGTGGCTCCCCCTCCCCTAAATACGTTCCTGTGATATTGCAATAAGCAGCTAGTGCAAAGTGCAATTGTGAAAATTCAACACGACTAAAGTGGTACGTAAAATTTAATGCTTCAACAATACGTAGACAGTCAATGCATATGAGTGCCAATATAACTACTACAAGATCGCACTACAGTCCAAAGAGACTTAACAGAAGAACCTATGGCCTGGAGCGTTATATATGCAGACTACACTGTTGCGATACAGTACACAGGTTTAACTGCAAGCACAATGTGCAACAGCCTACAGCCAACGCAGCACAGAACTCAAATATTTCGCTACATACTGAACGTGTATTTACAAAGCGATACATGCGTAACCTAGTGTATAGCCAGCTTATACGTACAATTCCAGCGATCACATACGACAACTGTTGCTGCGCGCGAAGAAAAAAAATACGCATTAATGTTGCGACAATAAATCGAACGGCTAATGCGATGCTGACTGCGCTATACTCGATGGCACTGCATGGCCTATTTCGTTTTTCGCTCACAACAACTCCAGCCAACAGAAGGATCTAAACGAGCTCACGTAATCCCAAACGACGGTTTATAAGACGGCAAAGGTCCCCGCACAGCAGTGCTATCGCATCACGTCGCTCACGAACGCCAAACAAGGACGGTTCTATCCCCCGAAATATTGGCCACGCCCCCAAAATTCTTACCCCGCCCCGGCGACACCCGGCCGCGAGTTATTGATTTTGGTTGGCTGTGTTTATTTTTAGTTTGTAACTTCGTTATCAATATTTCGGGAAAACGGTTAGTCAATCGTCTCGAAACTCTCACGACGGGCGACGGACGGTACGTAGGATCTTGTCATTAAGTTTTGGGACACATCGGTCAAAATTGCCACCCCTCTCTGGGTGGGTGCCTTACTAGTATACACCAGGTGGCAGCACCCTGCAATTGGCTCAGATTTCAGAATCGCGAACGTTGATGCAGCAGCCGGGCACTGCTCGTTGAGATTCGATTTGACGAGGGGCCCGTATTGACAAACTATACAAACGATCGGGGAACCAGAACAGCCCCAGAACTTCTAGACTAGAAGCACCCATGGCGACGAACACGGAAACCATCATTTGTAGACCGTATTCGAGGACAACCTGCCTGTGCACACTCGTCTGTCAATGTGGCAGGCTGATTACGAGGCTGTAGGCGCCAGCAGTACAGTAGCTACTCTACAGGCACCCGAAGCAGAAATCTGAGAAGCTCAGTTACAACTGCATGTCAGGCACACCGTTGTACAACGTGGACGGCACAATGAAGAGGCGACGTCACAGGCGCAAAGCTATGGGCTGACAAAAAGTGAAGGCAGGCTGCCATGGAACGCCGGAACAGATCAAACTAGTTAAGCTTTTCGACCCAAAGCGGTTGAGAATGATGCCTCCGCCAGGTATCCAAATATATCTTCGAGCGGATGAACGAATGAACGGACAGGTGGAAAACAATATGTCTCCTCCGCCTGCCTGTCAGGCCTGGCAGAGGCATAAAAGTAAAACCGTTTGACGGCTTTCCGAACGTTCTCTTTATGCCTTGTATTGGATCGCTATATATATGCATAGTAAATTATGAAGTCTAACACTCCAGTAGCAGGAAAACAAACGAATTACTTGTAGCCTACTGGTTCTTCATTTTTTGAAGGTCGCTACGGCGCCCCCACTCTGAAAAGTGTAGGCAAGGGTTTCACGTAGGTCTGTCATCCCTAAAATCACGCCTATACAATCACATTACATCCAAAGTGGTTACAGCCTTCGCCTTCAAATCACATCAGCTATCAACTCACAGAGATCAGCTCGTCTCGTCTCTGTAGCCAGGTTCCTTTGAGCGCCGTCGCTTGACCCGTGTAACGTGTCAGTGTGTAGAAGTAGCAGCCAAAGCGAACAGAGTATTGGGAATCGTGCGGAGAAATTTCGGAAATTTGGACAAGGAAGCATTCTTAATTATATATAAGGGATTTATCAGATCACATATGGAATACGCAATACAGGCATGGTCCCCGTATTTTAAGAAGGACATTGATCATCTGGAAAAGATTCAGAGAAGGGCAACTAAACTGGTACATGGCTACAGAAAACTTACATATGAAGAGCGACTACGCAGGCTAGGACTTACAACATTACAACAACCTAGACTCCGAGGCGACCTTATAGAAACCTACAAAATAGTGACTGGGAAGGAGCGGATTGAAACGAAGAATTTCTTCACATTTCATGCCAACAAATACAACACAAGAGGTCACTGCTACAAGCTAGAAACCAAGAGGAGCCGCCTTAAACTACGCCGGAACTTCTTCAGCCAGAGAGTGGTCGTGCCTTGGAACAAACTACCAGAATCTGTCGTCACAGCTGAGTCAGTCATTGCGTTCAAGAATAGACTGGACAAAGAGTGGGGCAACCAAAGTTCGAGATGAACACCGTGCCCGACGTCCACAAGTACAAGTACAAGTACAAGTAAACAATCCTGCACGTCATCAGGCCGGTTTATCATTATCGTAGAGGCCTAGTATACACTACAGAACGTATAACGGAGGGCAGTGATGGTCGGCGTCTCGGCGATACAAAATGGCAGTGATTCAACAATGAGAAAATGTCAGAAAGAACGCGCAGCAAGAACGCACGCACACAGTGCAGGCAGCAACATGGTGGCGGGTCCAAGGTGGGAGGGGGGCGACCCAACCGCCATATTAAGGTCTGGAAACGTTTCTGACTCTCCAATTTTCTATGCACAACAAATAACACTAAAATACAAGTTCGAGGCCTCGCAGCACGGAAATTACAAAGTTAGTTGAAACCATAACATTTACGAGTACACATTACAGAGCCTTACAGATCGACTGGTTCATTTATACTGTAACTTGACCCTGTCGCTTGACCCGTGTAAACAATGCTGCACGTCATCAGGCCGGTTTATCATTATCGTCGAGGCCTAGTATACACTACAGAACGTATAACGGAGGGCAGTGATGGTCGGCGATACAAAATGGCAGTGATTCAACAATGAGAAAGTGGCAGAAAGAACGCGCAGCAAGAACGCACGCACACAGTGCACGCAGCAACATGGTGGCGGGTCCAAAGTGAGGGGGGGGGGCAACCCGACTGCCATATTGGGGTCTGGAAACGTTCCTGACTCTCCAATTTTCTATGCACAAGAAATAACACTAAAATACAAGTTCGAGGCAGCACGGAAATTACAAAGTTAGTTGAAAATATTTCATTTACGAGTACACATTATACAACCACACAGACTGGTTCATTTATACTGTAACTTGACATCAAGCAGTGGGCAAAATCGGACGAATGGTCTAATGCAAGAAAATCAATTTAGTGGCCGGCTTGGTCAGGGAAGTAAGGGAGTTGGTCAATATATTGACCCCTCTAATCTAAATTTCTGCATCTGCCACTGAAGCATCATCAACAATTGAAGCGAGCGTGCCGACAGCTTGGGCTCGGACAACGACCTATCCACTCAACTGTTTACAACATCGACGGCAAGCAGAACGAGAACAAACATGTCATCCTTTCGTCACGTCCGTCGCTTCGTCACTACTGCTGGTCACAGCGTGTCATTATCACTGAAAATTAATGATTTACATCCATCTAACAACACACTCTCAGTACCAAGACCTATACGGTACAGCAGTTTGTAAGCATATGACCTCTCAGACGAAAAGAAACTGAAATTATAGAAATAAGTTTTCCAATTACTCATCGGTCATATACCAATCATTCACCGTAACCAAAGCACAACAAAGTCAAAATCGTGAGCACGAAACCAAGACGTTATCGTGGCTCAGTTGCAAATTCTGTGCGATAAGTGACATATTTTTTAAAAAAATTGGTTAACTAGTGTAGTGGGCTTCACTGTATCTGGACAAATCTCGACTTATTCATTAATAACTAACGACATATTTCATTAAAGGACAGTTTCAAAGTGTAATAAAGCATCCAGTCTGACATGAAATGCTCAAGTGAATTAACGGACTGACACAGATTAAGTTACCAAGAGGTTGGCAGAACAATGCTTCACAGTTACTAACAGCAAGTCTGATAACGGTGGGTCGTTTTCCTCAGATTTTGGACTTTTCCAGGGTTTGAAAATTGGAGTTCCCAGTGGCTGTCTAGGGAAAACATCAATTTTTAAAATAATAACATAGTTGTTACCAACGTTATCAACGTAATTTATAATTTTGAAAAAAACGGGTTATCTAAGGTTATTATGCTGAGAAGGTTTAGGTTATTTACCTTTTCAAAAATAAGTAAATTTTTTGGAATTACTTTTTCAGAAAAACCAATCAATTGAGCGTTCCATGTTACAAACATGGAACACTCAGAGCATCAGAAAGCCGTACTTAAGCCAGTCGCACTATTTTAGAGTTACTTACTGGCACATTTTCTGCTATTTAGTTTATGTTTTATCATCATATATTCTATGACAAATGGAGCACCGATACGGCAATGGAGGAGACCGATTCATATCCGATTCTGAGGATGATATTGCGAGAGACTGACAATTGTGCAGACTGCAGAGTGCAGACAATGTGGATTGTGGACTTTCACTTAGTAGTTAATGTGTCATTGACACCAGTGTGACCAACTGTAGTACAGTACAATGTACATCAGTGTGGATAACAATTTTTATTAAAAGTGCCACTTGCAGTTCATTATTTCATTTACTAACTAAGACTAGCTTGTGACTTGTCTAATTTTATTTGCAAGTGAAGGTTATCTAAGGTTATTTATATTTTTTGAAAAAAAACCGGTTATTTAAGGTTTTTTATTATGTCAGCAAGGGTTAGTAACAACTATGAATAATAATGACTGATGACGTTACTTTGTAGTCAAAGCTCGAATCTGCATGGCAATTACACTCCATTTTATTAGTTCCATTTCATAGACGAACGATATTCAAGATGTTAGGACTCGAACAGTCGGTGGACAAGTGACCTTTTAGCGCCGGGGGGGGGGGG
>Ga0209149_1001828_pt1 | contig 11331 bp, 6 predicted proteins | sample WorMetTyACAVOLI2_FD_187423 | JGI IMG/M metagenome (GOLD analysis project Ga0209149, IMG submission 187423) | Marine gutless worms symbiont microbial communities from Max Planck institute for Marine Microbiology, Germany - Olavius algarvensis... ...
CACTGTGGCCAAACGGTGCATCCTAGGCCTATAGTTACTATGGAACACTAATAGGAACCCCTACCCCAGGAATTCAATGGTACAAATTTCGACCCCCTGGGGTGACCCTAACCGGGGAATGGGCCCCATGTGAGGCGCTTTTTGTCAAATTACTTTGACCTCTTGTTCTAAGAGTTATGCGAGAAAACAAAAGTGGATGTTTTTTCTGAACACAGTGTACTAGCTAGGCTAGTGCCAAAAATCGTAAAAATCAATCTGGGCTTTTTGATGTGAACATTCAGTGTCCTGACTTTTTGGCCCACCCTACACTATAGGTCCTTCATATGAGACTGGATGTGGGTCAAAACGGCGAAAAAACGGAATTTTTCGTTGTATCTGGGAAACAATAGAAAAACACAGTCACGATGGAATTAACAGGAAGTCGCATAACAGCATTCGATTGGTACCAATTTTGCTGACCTTGAATGATGTTGAACAACCGTAACACACCACCTTACCCTACATGTATATAGCTTTTCTCTGAAGCTCTGTGTAGAAGCGAATGGAGATAGGCCCATACTATCTGCAACGAAAAGAAAGCCCGGTCGCTATAGATTTCAGCGATGCAAAGGATGTGCATAAATTCGATCACCTTGCTAAACTGGAGCGTTGAATAGGGCCTACAGGTTCGCGATTTTCGAGCAGTGTGTCGGAAACAGTGATAGATAGACGAGTGATAAAAATGTCGTAGGCTACGTGCTCTAGGCCCCTATTGAATGGATCAAATATTTCGCTAAAGCAGCGAATGTTTGCTACGATACGCTTACCGATTAGGCCTAATAGAGAATCGTAATCGAGTTGAAGGACCGTTCAAGGTTACCGGCAGTCATATACGCTTAACACGTTTTAAAATCTCGGAAACGGTGCTCTATCGAATAGCGCTATTATCAATGACTGAGTGATGTTGTAGGTCTTTCACGGATTTTAAAGACTTTTAGATCCAATATCTCCAATATTGCAGAAGGTTATACGTTCATGTGTTTTAGATGATGCAATGTGCGACCACGTTAGAGACTGCTGAGTTTTTTGTGTGCACAGTTGTAGGCTACGCATACTGCCTAATTGGCACGCAATTAACGCGACAACGCTGTTAATTTCCAGTTAATATTACTTACGGACAGGCCTACACATGTGTAGGCCTATTCGGAATTTGATCGTTGATTGTTGCTTGCATACAATAAAACATTTTGATATGTAGCATACCGTAAGCCAGATAGACCTATTCTTAGTCTGTAGTACTTGCTCCCACAGACTGATGTTCCGACGTAGACCTTATAAAATTTGTACCATTACGTCATCGCTGACGTTACGGTGGATGACGGAATGACCTACTTATTCCGGATTAGGACGACCTCGGGTGAAACGTGAGCCAGTTGACACGTGGCGGCCGACCTTCTGCTGCTGTATCCAGTCGCGTCATTCCGATTACGTCACTGTCTAATCCGAGGATTACAGAGGCGATGACGGGGCTTATCAGATCATTTGCGACGTCAAATTTACCGTTATTGCGTTTGCTACGTCGCTTCTATCCTACGTCAACAGTCAGTCGAGTCCACGGGATACCATACGATACACCGCCTTGTTTAAGTGTCACGGCGAGCAATGAGTTGCGAACAGCTGTCGACTTTGTCTGCATATAGATTATAGACTCGGCCCGGGTCGGGTGCATTAACTCGGTCTAGCAATCCGTTATAGTTAGTTAATACATCGATCGATGGCCTACCAAACCGAACTTCAATGTCAATAAGAAACAGGTACTCGTCACTGTACACTGCAGCGCTGCCAGAAACAGCAAAACCTAATTATGAGAGAGGGGAAGAACACACGTAATTTTTATCGCGCGTTAGCACACTGGCGCCCGCAATATTGATAACACAATTCTGTCCGTCCGTCACGTTACGGTATTCGTTCGAAACGGCTAAACGTGGTGAAGTTTCTTCACCACGCGGTAGCCCAATCACAGTTTTACGACTACCTTCGCGAAATTCTCACGGGGTCACCCCCTACGGGGGCGTAAAATACAGGTGGGGTATAAAAATTTCGCGATTTTCAACCACTACGTCAATATATCTAGCAAACAATAGCCTACAACATAGTGGCTGCGTTGTTTTATTCACCGGTTGATTCACCGATGCATCAGAAATGCATTAGAGTGATGCAAGTCTGATGCATCGGTGAAATCAACCGATGAATAAAACAACGCACGCAGTGCCAGTTACTATGGAAGGAGAATAGGAAACCGCACCCAAGCCTTAGAGTGGTACCAGTTTCAATGATCTAGAGTGACCTCTAATTCAGATGACAAGGTCATGATTATATTCAACGTCAAATAACTCAACAAATCCTTAACCTAGATTTCAAGGTCATGGTTATTACTATAGATGCCTTTGATGTATTGTGTGCAAAGTTGACGAGTGATCTGTTTGCGATAGCTAAGTTCTTGTTGTTACACTGTATTATTTAATAATTTTTATGCCTCCGCCAGCCTAGATTGGTCAGAGGTATGCTGTCGACCTGTCCGTTCGTCTGTTATCGAAGTTGCGAGCATATTTTCACAATGAATTAACCAATTTCAATGCTAACTGGCATAAGTGGTCCACGAGGCAAGGACATGCAATGGTCAACTTTGGGGTCAGAAAATGAAAGACCAAGGCTACAGTAAGCCACAGTCATATTTAGAGGCGTCTGGTCGACTAACTTTTCTAGTTACACCTTAACCTATCGTTCTCGTCCACAGACAAAGCGGGTTTTCTTACAATATCATATTAGCACGTCATCGTATTATATCGTATAACGTTATTGACAAAGACCTGTAATGCTGTGTATTCTACTCATCTCACTCACGACGACCTGCACAATCACTTGTCTCTTGCAAATTACTGTTTACTTTTCTCAGTCTAGCCTGTAAGCCTATGCACCACAGCTGTTCAGTATTGCAGATTTACACACACACACTGTGGCTTAAATGCATCCCACTATGAAAACTACAATTTATCTTCAAACATCATTATGACCAATCTCAATGCCCTCAGTCTGTCGGGTACATAGGGGAACTTGCCATTACTTTTTGTTAGGCACAGGAAATCTTGCAGCCAAAAAACGATGGGAGAGTTCGAGACTGCTTACTGATTTGTTGTGGATTAATTGAATTTTGCACCAGACTGCAATTACAGGCCATAACTATTGAATTCGACCTTAGCCTTGATCTCTGGCCTTGGCCTTGAGACTTTTGGCCTTGAGACTCCCGGCCTTGTTAACATCCCTGGCCTGAATGTCCTATAAACATAAATTCCAAGGCCAGCAATTTGCTCACAAATTTGTTCATTAATTATAAAATTACTGTTCAAATTATAACAGATAATATGCATAATAATTCCTAAAACGAACTACATGAACTTCTGCTGAAATAGGCTACAAGTGACTAACTGCATGAAGGTGGGGCATACTGTCGATATTAACATAGATTCATGAACAAAAACAAAGTGAAGCCGATGCTGCTGTTGTTATGAAACTTTCTACAATTATTCCAGTTTGCATAGTATAACAAGAAACAACAAACTTGTTTCATGGACCTCATTCCATAATACAGCTAAACCAGTAACAGATGTGTCAAAGAAATCATGCACACACTCCCCACTAGTTAACTACCATTAATTATTACCAATGATCAAGAACTAATGCATATTCCTTATTTAAATGCAAACTTCCCAAATCCACCTACATCCAAAATCCATTCATGTTACAGTGCTTTCATTCTGCTCCATTTACAACACATTTTTTTGTATTTGTTTTAGATAAAGATTATAAAGAAGAGAAAAACAAAGGACTTGTCAAGTCACCAGTTATGACACCTGCATACGGCATGATTCTCTGTCACTGACTGTTCATGGTGCTATTTTCAGAGTGTCCTTCCATCTACAGCCTGCAGAGTATGCATCAGCTCGGCAACAGTCGTGCATCCTTGTGTTAAAACACAAGGATGCACGACTGCACAAAACCCATTAACAAAGGACAGACGAGTTGTCACATGTAACTACAAACTGACATATGCTATTAACTTATCATTTCATTTGCTAACAGTGAACTAGTTACACCTGAACAACTACTGCCCTACAACAGATGCAAGAATAATGTTAGGCTGCTTGACTAATTAGGTTTGTGAACGTCTTTATCTTTGACGACATCGACATGTCTATGTATTTGTCACCGATAGTTACAACCATCCCGCCAATCAGCGACGGATCCACCTAACAACAACACGACAGACACAAATGCAAAACGCCGTGAAACATCTGGGTGCTTGAGGTTTGTTTACTCCTGTTACTGCACTAGTCACGTGCAAAGGTGTTATCTACAGCAAAAGACCTATTTAGAACCAGTATGTGCTGAAGACAAAATAATAAAACAGTGAATCTTACTTTCAATTCGCACAATCAATCAAGATCATCCTATACCTTGTAGTTCATGAGAATGGCCAATCACAGTTGACAGAACTTCTGAGCACTACACCATGCAACTGACTAGCCAGTGAACGTGTATGCAAACGTTCTATGTCTAAATGCCTAGACTGAGAAGGACTGGATTTTCAAAAGCTAATAAAATGTCAACTATCGATCTATTAGAAAACTAGGTCGTCATGATCTTTCAGACGGCATTAAGAAACAGAAAACTGTAAGTAGTCTGAGATAGAACCTTTGCGCTCTGAAGCCTCGATCTGGACAATCACACACTGTGAGTGAAAATAAAACAAGCTATTCTATTCTCAGGCATAACTTGGCAAATGTTAATCCATTTTTAACATTCTTTCACTGTTGGACTCTGCAAAAAAAATTTGAAGCAAGATCCCTGTTATATTTTACTGCACTTAGAGTGTGTCACTATACTACTTTGTGAAATACAAAAGATCAAAAATAGCAAAACTCGGACGTATTCAGCACAACAAAGAATAACTGCAGTTTCCTTCTAATGACGACAAAATCAAGAAACCAAAATTAAATACTCAAAAAATGTCCATCTTTGACACAAATATACACACACGGAGATGTTAGCACCACTTATTAATTGCATTACCGGTATTGATCACGCTTTGCTCCAAGCCATGCCAGTTATCGAGCTTCAGTTCATCAACATCATGAACTTTCGCCTGGTAGATCTGCTGCCACATTTCTCCAGAAATTTTGTAGTGAACTGGGTTCAGATCTGGACTATTGGGGGGTGGGGGGGGGGTAAATGAATGTCAGTGTCTCCTGCTCCAGAAGGCTGACGATAGTTTTGATCGAAAAATGATAAAATTTCGACATTTAAGTTTTGCAAGGTAAGAATAAAATACCCATGTTTAAGGAGTGGTGAGAAATGTGACAAAAAGTTTGTTGAAAATTTATTGCTGAGTCCAATAGTATAAGAATTTTGTACATAATTAAAAGAAAATCATCTACTCCACAAGATGACACACAAAAAAAGTAAGGTTACAACTTGCCTTTGTTTCCAGCTGCAGTGTTTCACCTTTCTGTACAAAAGCATGGAGAGCAGCTTTCAGCTCCTTTAAATTGGCTTCATCTATCGGCTACAAAATTGTACCAGTGAATTATTATCGTCAAAACTATGCCACGTTCACAAAAAATCCCGTTTTATTTTCATGCGTAACTCCTAGAAATGTTAACGAATTTAAACAAAAATTTCAGCAAATATATCGGAGAGAATGCTGATTCTATGCACTAAAAATAATATGCCTATTTGTTAAATATTCTTTGTTAACAGCAATGTAACCTGGACATCCATAATAGTGCTGTTGCAATAATGGGATTTACTGTTGAAGATATACACAGGATTACCACTCTCCAGTCCAGACAATGTGAAATTCCCTGATGTTCACGGTACTCCGCGGCACTCGGCATGTTAAGTGTTACTCATATCATGCCTGTACTAGTGTTATTATCAGTGGTGGGGGTAGGAATGCAACAGTACAGAATCCAAAACCATATATTTCATATTTAACACAAAATAGACTCTTACTAAATACATGTATGAACACAAAGATGCAGTTTACAATTAACAGTTTTAGGCAATTTTTCCCCTACAAGATTTTTAACCTGACATTTCCCTGATTTGTAGTAAAATCCCTGACATTTCCCTGACAGCTGTCAAATTCCCTGACATTTCCAGGTTTTCCAGACAAGTGGTCACCTTGTAAACATTGCACCAAATGGCTGTGAGAGAAAAGTGTGAAGCAAAATGCTTGATTAAGATGTTTCCCAACAGAGGGTGTAATTTTGGTGGGCTAATAAAATTATCGTGAGTCCTGGACTATAAAAGATCAGAAGCGAAAGCTGAAAAACTCTGAGATGGCTGTCCTGAGAAAGATATGCGGAATAACAAGAAGAGACAGAGACGGCCAATTACAGGCCAATTTCTAATTTAAATTTCATTTCATTTCTGTTCTCTCTCGTTTTCAGTCCCATATTCTTAAATCTCAGTGGTGGGGGTAGAAATGCAACAGTACAGAATCCAAAACCATTGGTGGACTAACAAAATTATCGTGAGTCCTGGACTATAAAAGATCAGAAGCGAAAGCTGAAAAACTCTGAGATGGCTATCCTGAGAAAGATATGCGGAATAATAAGAAGAGACGGCCAATTACAGGCCAATTTCTAATTTAAATTTCATTTCATTTCTGTTCTCTCTCGTTTTCAGTCCCATATTCTTAAATCTCCTAATTTTAGCATCTATCAGTCTGCCTATCGACCCCATTGTACTACAGAGACTGCACTACAGTTTCTTCTTGATCGCATTTACAGTGCTGCCGACGATGGTAAGCCGACCTTACTCATCTCACTCGATCTGAGCGCAGCTTTCGATACCATCGACCATTCCGTGTTGCTCAAGCGCCTGACTTGTAGTTTCGGTGTAGCTGGCAATGTCCTCTCGTGGATACAGTCATATCTGACTGGTAAGACTCAGTCGGTGCGCATCGGGTCTCACTCGTCTCCTCCCAACCCATGTTCGGTAGGCGTCCCCCAAGGCTCAGTCCTTGGACCGCTGCTTTTCTCCGTATACACGTCACCTATTTCCACCATTGCTAATTTATACCAAGTCTCTCAGCAGCAGTACGTGGACGACACGCAACTCTATGTTGCACTTCTGCCAGCCAATTACAGCCAAGACATTTCTGCACTTGAGTCATGTTTGAACTATCTTTGCATTTGGTTTTGTGAAAATGGCATGGCCCTCAACTGAACAAAATCAGTCGCCATTCTGTTTGGCACACCAAAAAAGCTCAAATCTTTTCCCAGTCTCAAATCCTGTAACGTCGCTGGTACAGACATCCAACTCTCTGATAAAGTTAAGATCCTGGGGGCCACGCTAGACTCCAATCTCACCATGGAACCCATACCAAGGCTTTATCCAGCTCCTGCTCTTATATTCGATCGTTCAAGCAAATTCATTCATCATTAGATGATGGTATGGCCATTTCTGTCACGTCTTGCTGGTTTCATCGCGTCTCCATCAGGTAAATTCCGTCTTGTATGGTGCACCTTCGAAGCATGCAAATCGTCTTCAGCATGCACATTATCAGCGTCCATACACCTCTCCACTCTCATCCACTGCATTACTCCAAAACCTCCACTGGCTACCCATTGAATGGTGAGTACATTTCAAACTGGCCACCTTGGCGTATAAGGCATTGCACACTGGCCAGCCACCTTACCTGTCCGAACTGTTACAACATTATGAACCCACACAGACTCTACATTATTCCTCTTCTTTTCAACTCTCTGTTCCATGATACAACCTTGAATCTAGCTCGTGTGCATTTCGAATCTCAGCACCAAAAATCTGGAATTTATTGCCTGCTAGTATCCACAATTCTCCATCACTCCCTATATTTCGTCGGCATCTAAAAACACATTATGTTCAGTCAGCCTATCCTAACCCGAAATGACCACCCCCTCTCAATGTGCCCTGATTCTTTATAGACCTCGAAACTTTATAAATCATTTACTTACTTACTTAGGGAATGCGGAGATATTGAAGGGAGAAGGATATCAATGAAGTATTACAGACATGTTGACTGATCTACGACAAAGTTAAACACCTCACACTAACTTTATTGAAAGTGTCTTTAGCCCATTAAGACTTCATCCTCTATCAGGAAACATCTTGTGGAATTGTTTTTTTTTCATGCTTTTCACACACTCGTCAACAAATAGATGAAATATTTATCTTCAACGGTAAATGCTACTGTTGCATCAGCACTTAGGATTTTTATGATCCCGACGCCCTCAGGATGCCTAACTACACAGTGTCAAAGCACTGAAAGACTTTGATCTCTGTGACAAAAACCTGCTGATAATGATCGTACAATGCTAAAGTCACTGGTAATGCGCAATGCCTCAGTAAACTCACCTTTGCAGTCGTAACACTGCACATAACTTCGCCGCGATGCGCACTCATTATCTTGGCAAAAGCGCCGAGAACACCAGTGACTTTGTTCAGCCGGCCATTCTCAGCAAGAGCCGCTGATCAACAAAATACAACACAAATACACAATGTGATATCAACCAGGAACTGGCCTCAGCATTAGTAGTGGCAATCTAGGCTATGGCGGCCTAGATGGTATGATATGGTGATATTAACCAGACTGTTGGTGCATTCTGCTTAGATGCAGGCCTCCCAGGTCACAAGACCAAGTTAAAAGTCATTTCAAAGCTTAAAGATGTGCCATGGTCTCTGTCAACTATAGAATCATATTATTTAGCAGAGATAAATTCACTAACACAATCAGTACAACACTGCTTGCAATGCATTAAATGACCTTTTGACCTTTGCCCTTTTGACCTCTGTCACCACTCTACAGTCTGTCATTCGAAGGCTTGGGAATGCCTATATGTAACGTCTAAACATGCCTCGCCTTCTGAAAACTGCAACTGTTCTGGAGCAATTTTATCCTGATGCCCTTCACGAAGCCACCAATGACTCAAGTCTCATTGGAAACTGAACTAGAGTCCCTGCATGAGACTGCACTGCCTTAATCACGGAGCCATCAATACTTCTTCTGACCTCAAAAAAAACATTACCTCGTGGCAATAGCTGGCAAGGTGTTGGTTTTGGCGTTATGTGTTTGTAAATCTATCAGGAAGATTGTGGGACAACATTTACAGCAATCATCAAGAAGCTTTCAGACGAGACTGGAAATGGTGGTTGGATCACGCCATTACACTTTGGACCAAACTGTATCAAAATCATGATCGCTGGACCAAACAATGCTGTGGATGCAAGATGCAGACCTCCCAGGTCGCAAGACCAAGTTAAAAGTCATTTCAAAGCTTAAAGATGTGCCATGGTCTCCCTCAACTATAGAATCATATTATTTATTTAGCAGATTATAATAATTATGGACACGAGAAAGACGTTTCAATCTGCGTCAATGTCTGCCCTTGTCACACCATCATAATATTTCCAGTCTCGTACGACCATTGGAGATCACACGTTTTTCTCTGCGCACACAAAAAAATTCTCTGCGCATGCGTAATGAATGCAACCGAGTAAGAAACAAATTGGGCCAAAGAGCACAACTAGTGCACCGAGTTGGTCACTGAAAGGACAATGCCACCTAGTGTGTGCTGACAAACTGGGCAAGGATGTTGGACTTTGCACTGCCTGTCGAGGATCAGAATTAATGACATCTACTTGTGCTGTGCTCATACAATAAGAACGACGGCATATTCCACAGTTATTAGTCAAGTGTCCCCGGTGTACGCAGCACTAAAAAACAAGCTCTTTTGACAGCTTTCTGTTGACAGAGGCAGTCGAACGCAAGTTTCAACTAAGACAGCAGCCAAGTCTGCCATAAATAAAATTACATTTGTTATTTGTCACATAAATGACAAGCAAACACAAACGAGCGAGTGAGTAGTTGGTTAACGGCCCACAAACGTCACTTAGTGTCATTAAATGACAGGCAGAGACAATAGTTGAAGTGAAAGCCGTAAACACACACCACAATTTTGCACTCTCAATATATTACGACAAAAAGTCAGCTGTACAACTACACGTGCTATGACCATGCAAGAATTCAGAGGCACATGTACAACTGCAAATTAAACATATCAGAACTTAACTACTATTTCAGAAAAGTAACAAAGCTACTTTTTCCACACAGCATCTGTAAAGCAAAATAATTTTAAACTAGAAATACGTTCTGTCGAACTCGGAGTCTGTCCAATGCAACTTTGTCATTTTTGATCATGTGGCGTTCATCCAGTTCAAAATCTGCTGTGTACAAAATTTCATCAAAATCGGATGATTTTTCACTGAGATATGGCGATATATCGATTTTCAAAATGGCGGCCGTCCGCCATCTTGGAATTGTTTTACCACCATACGAGACCACTCACGAAGTCTGTTGCTGGCCGCAGCTGCCTGTCAAATTTCATGTCAATCTGATACACACATCTGAAGATATAGCTATTTGAATTTTTCGCATATTTGGCTTGAAATGCCTATTCAGGCCCCCAAAATGGGGGTTTTGGGGACTTTAGACACCTAAATGTGATTATTCATCATCTAGACCCTCAAAAGGCACATCCTTGCATAAATCTGCGTCTTTTAAGCTATCAACTGCAAAAATCAGTTGAGGGGACTGACCTGTAGGCGAGCTGACAGAAAGTGTGACAGACACACACACACAGACACACATACACAGGTAAATTTATATTCTGTCCATGCATAGCATTGGACAGACAATAAGCAAACAGATATGCAGGAGTGTCTGTCAGACAGAATACCAGCTATACGAGCCACATCAAGTTACAAAGTTCTCCAGCTGATGAAAACGACAGACACATGCAGTAACTAATCCTACTACCACTGCAGCTTTGTCGACTACTCTCATTAAAAGATGTTAGTTGCATCACTAGTGGTGAGTCTTCAAAAGTCAGCTATCACTTTGCACTGCATTAACACACAAAGAAGCACCATTTCAGCTGAATTTACTTACCAAATGTGTTGACAATCAAACTGGAATAATTCTGCTTTTCGAATATTTTTGTAACAGCATCTACATCACACAAAGGAGACAGCATTTTACATGCAATGATTTTTCACCGGTTAGCCAACAGCCACATTGTTACCACTGCATCCCCACAGTGTTGGTAATTTGTGGTCACATAATGCGCTGCGGCACCATTGGCTCATGCCAATCAGCTGCCACTTCCGAGATTGTAAAGCGCTGCTGGTCACGAGTCTTGACTCATGTAAGTGGCGCTATAGCAAGTGTCCAGACCTTTACCTTTA
>Ga0209149_1001829_pt1 | contig 11331 bp, 4 predicted proteins | sample WorMetTyACAVOLI2_FD_187423 | JGI IMG/M metagenome (GOLD analysis project Ga0209149, IMG submission 187423) | Marine gutless worms symbiont microbial communities from Max Planck institute for Marine Microbiology, Germany - Olavius algarvensis... ...
GTTACATGTCCAGTACATGTAGATGGAAAGGAGTCGACTTAGGAGAGGACGAGTCATCTGCATAGAAACGTATGGTTATTGCATCTAAGACAGTCGATAATACTTCATGACATAGTTGCAGCAGGTAAGGGAATTTTATTATTGAAATTGATTAGGAACCCTTTCTGACAAACTAGCTGGTTACATAGGAACCCTTTCTGACAAACTAGCTGGTTGCATAAAAACAGAAGCGGTAGTTGTTACGATCAAGTTTAGAGATAGAATAGCTGATTGTAAAATGTTTGAAGATTCCATACTTCATGGATGTCATTGTTGACAGGCTGTTACCTATACAGAGCTTGCAGAAAAATATGCAATCAATAAGCGATCTCGGCCTTCGTCAGGTTGGTGTTACGTGTATTCCAAATTTTTCAAATTACTTTAAGTAAGTCTGGATATTTATATCCGGCGCCAGAATCATGAAAACGTCTCGGTGGCTTAGGATTTTAGTGCATTAACTTTTTTTATGGATATATTTGTTGTTTGTTTCAGTTTTGCAGAATATTTTTATGATTATCTGTCTTGTTACTGTCTAATTTAACAAAGCATGTGATATTTCTGGTCAACTGTATTTACTTGAAGTAATTATATTGAGGATTGCTTGTATGATACTGTAAACTTTTAAAAATGTATGTGTGATCTGATGTCAAATAGTAATCTGTTATGTGCATTTTGTCAAAAAGAATCATTCAGATTAGTAGATTAGTTAACTATGATCGGCATTCAGTTAACGAGTAAAGGAAGTGTTCTGCTGGTGTTAGTTGCAAGCCGTGCGTGTCCGTCACCGACAGTGTCCGTATGGTGCCGTGCTAGTGCACCGCTCTGGTTGGAAGCTTGTCTACTCCGGTGACACAATGCCGTGTGATCAGCTTGTCAAAGCAGGTGATCATAATACTAGACATTGATATTTGCTTTTATAAATTTTGCAGTAAAATAGCTTAATAAAGCACTTGCTAAATTGCTATATTATTATTGATATATAAACTTGTAATGTAAGGTGCACAGTGTCACCAGTCAAACTGAATCGGACATTTGCTAGGTGAGCAGCATTGATAAATGTATATGACAATAATATTATAACACTCAAAATTTTCATCTTCTGCCTTGTAGTTGTTGTTTTGCTGCTGTGAATGTTTGCTTTTTCCTTTACACACACTTGTGTGTTACTCTGTCGTCATTTCATGTTGTGTGGGAAATGTTATTATGCTGTTAGAAATTGACTGATGAGATGCCACTGTGGCTCAGTGTTTGAGGTGACTAACTGTCACCCGCTAAACCCACGTTTGATTGCTCCTGTCTCCGGATTGATCATTGGTAGCCTCAGAAAGGGGACGTGCCGAAAATGACCCACTTGATCCGGAGATTCCCAATTTATGCATTGTCGTATTCTAGCCATATATCGGTTAATGTTTTATGTACACTGTGGGCCTAAAACGTGTTAGTTTTATTTTGAAGATACCTTTACTAAATTGTTTATTTCACTGTTGCATTCAGCAGTGAGCTGAGAGGAATATTGAATTAACCTTTCTTCTCACCTTGAATCCATTACCACACTACCTTGTGAAATTTGACTGTTCCACAGTGTCTGACATTGTGTAACATCACGAAATGCATCCGTCAACAACTTACATACGGCTATTAGACGTTACTTTTCAGTTATTAGCAGTGTTTGATAAGTGTGTCTGATAAAAATATTTAACTGCAGTGTGAACAGGTATTTGGCATTAAGTTGCATTTGTCACCTGCAGGTCTTGACTGTGATGTACTGATACACGAGGCAACAATGGAAGACGACCTCGTTGAAGATGCAGTTGAGAAACGACATAGGTTTGATATTGTTTTTTGTTTTCCTTTCATTTGGTTTGAAATGCAACTTACTTGGAACTATCTGTACTTACTTAGCCTTGTAATGGAAATTAAGTTACTAAATCTAACTGTAGCGGCCTTAGGCATGAAAAATATATATATTTCAGTTGAAACCGCTGCTTTGTATTGCAGTTACATTACCAACACCTGTGTTACAGTTTTTGTCATGCTCAGCGTTGTAGCATGCAACTTGTCTGTCTCCGTCACATGCTGGTGATGCGTTAAAACTAGTTAACCTAGGATCGTGCAGTTTTACCGATGTCTAGCCCAGGATTCTAGTTTTTTTAAGTCAACTTTCATACCCAGGGTTGCAGGGACCCCCCTCGCCTCTGTATCTTCGGTCTTAATGGTGCTATATAGATACTAAAAATTTTTTTTGCTTACATCCTTCTGTTTACCTTTTAGTGAGCTGAGCCTGGTGGGATTGGCCCTTGACGTGGTTGACTAACCATCGTCTTTCAGTGCTGTGACACTGTTGGTTGGGTCATATGACCCGTAAAACCGTCTCCAAAATGACCTATAATGTGTCGAGTGGGACGTTAAACTCTACTGTACCATACCATGCAAGGACCCCTAACCCTAACCCTGGAAGTCTTTGCCTGGAACAACCCCGCATAAGCTTGCATCCATGCTTACTGCATAGAGGCAGATGACATCAGTGCACTGTTTTTAGCGACTATGCATGAGGGTGCACTGCTATTGGCTGCAGACCAGATGCTAATTTGTCTGCACCAGCTAAATTTCTTGTATTGTTTTGTTACTGTTGCTATTCTTTGTGCTATGAAAATCCTTTATTGAAAATACGTATAGATTCATTGTTTGATACGTGTGTGAGATGTTCTTGTGCCTTCGCTGTTGTGACATTGTTAGTTGTCTGGACAAAAAACGACAGTTAGTCAATCTCATCAGAGAACGTCAAGCAAGACAGATAGGTCATGTGATGTGTGGTGATACTCTCCTTGAACACATCCTGGAAGGAAGAATGAAAGGGAAGCAGCAAATAGCAAAACCTCGTTTAAAACTCTAGATTGGATGATGAACAGACATAATGGATATTATTCATATCAGAACTTAAAAGAGATGGCAAGGTGCAAAAGAAGACAGATTGATGCCTAGAACCTGCCGTTGGGCAGAGAACCTAAAGAAGAAGAAGTTGTCTCAGGAAGAGCATATCTTGAAAAACGCAACCACATACACTTCTTCACAGAAACTGTTGAATAAATCTGCAATGCATGCAGTAATTTCATTGTTGTTACAAAGCAGGAAATTCTGGTGATATCTCTTACTGTCTTTGTTGATGCTGCTTCATAGTGACGTCATTTAGTGTCTGCCTGTTTACAGTGCCTGTTAATTTAGTCTATGTAAAATTATGGGGTTTAGCGACGAAGCTAAGATTCTGATAAAAAACTTGCATGATTAAAAAGGGTACCGGGGGTACGGCACCAAAAAACTAACGAAAGAATTTCCTGAAAAGGGTTGGAGCAGCCAAAGTGGACTGTCATGCAGCGTTGTGTCTACCAGAGACAAATCTACAGTGTAGATGAATCGAAACGGCAGCCCATCGATGTCTGGTGCGGTCTTGAATAGTCGATTTTTGATGAGGCTACTGACTAGTGGTGAGGAAGAATTCGAGTGTGTCTCCATTCTAAAGGACACTACGAGTACAGCTTGTAAACTGACAATGTTGATTTTGTCATTATCTCTTACATTCAGTGTGATTTGTTTGACTGTTGCATCTTTACTTACGAAATCATGCCAGCAACGTTGGCCAATACATTTATGTTCATTTTACAAGGCAGTGCACTAGCAGATTTCGGGTGTGGTCGTAGATTTTAGGGTACACTTGGTCATAGTTAATTTCTGTCTGCAACAGTGAAAGAATTATTCAAATCGGACAGTATTTGCCAAAGTTATGCTCAAATGAAAGAGGGTCCAGTTACTTCTGACTCACAGTGTAGTACAGAATGACGTTGCAAATTTATTGCGATATTGTCATTGTATTTTTAGCACGACATCGCAGGCAATCGACATAGGTTTACGCATGAAAGCACGCTTCATCATTTTAACTCATTTTAGTCAGCGTTATGCCAAAGTGCCATTGTTCACTGAGGATTTCAGTAACAATGTTGGTATTGCATTTGACAACATGAGGGTAAGTCTACTTTTGTTCAATATACATAACTGTAATTGAAAGGAGTGGGCAGTATAGGATATAGAAGAACAAAAATAAGGTTGTGGGTGGCCTTATCTCTAGGGTATTTAGTAATGGGTGAAGATAAGGGGACTGGCCTCACCTGTGGAAGCCTTGCAAATAGGCTGGTTACAGAAAACTAGTCGTGACGTTAGTAGCACATACACACTTATTTTAACACACATTTTCCCGCGGTTAGAGGTTTCAAAGGACACCCTTGGAAGCAGTATTGTGTATGGACCATATTCCCTTTTTAACGCCCAACCAACAGTGACAAGAGACCTGAACGTACACAGTGGTTTAAAAATTGCTTTAATTACATGTATATGTATCTATTTCATCCACATTGACTTTCGGACGACATGTATGTGTGATCAGTAATGCTGCTGACGAAATTGTCATGTTGTATGTTGATTGTTGTAAAAAAAAGTACAAGTCGGCGGTGTTGTGTGTTAGGTTCGTTGCTGTGACCTGAAACTGTTGCCTACGTTTACTCCAGCACTTAAAGCCATGTTTGCTGACGACTATATGCAAATGGAGGTGAAGGCCATCAAGAAGAAGCGAGAAAAGAAAATGCAAGCTGCAAAAGCAGAAAATGCAGTCCAGAATGGTTGGTAATTGGAAATTGCATTTCATTTTATTGTATAATATTTTATATTCAGTACATCACCACCCTGGAAATTGGGAGGGCTTCGACAGGAAGAGCATATGGCATAAAATACTTGCATGGCTGAGTTTGTTTGCTCTTGTCTGTGTGGCTGCTGTGGGTCTGCTCGTGGTCATACAGTGAGAAGGGACAAGCAATTAACCAATGACCTCATCAAATCCAGAATTAAGCCATTATAAAGGGTTCTTGTCCTTGGGTTCTTCGTGTTTCAGCTGTTTCCGCTGGGTTCTCCTTAGTATTAGACCCTAGAGGTAGACCGGGAGGCCTGTGAAGGAAGCAGTGCTTGTAAGTAGAACTGTTAAACGATTAATTTCTTTAATCGAATTAATTGTGCAATTAATTTTTTTAATCGCACGTTAATCGCGGTTTTAACGCACCTTTTATTTGTTACATTTTTCAGTTTGTTTGTGTTCCATTTGCAGGTAGACATCGTCGGCCCATTGGTGTTGAACGCTAGTCTGTACCTAGTACTGACAGTGAACTGATTACAGTGACTGATTAGTGCAGGTCACTCAACTTATTGACAATGACGGAGTCTTTTGAGTTTTGATGATTGTGTGACTAATTTATTTGTTTGTTTAACGTCGAGAAATATTCAATTTAAGAAATTAGAAGTGTCGTTAAAGTACTTGTGGAATTGGGGTTTAGCTGCTTCTTTTGAACAGTTATCGTGGGTTTCTGTCATCTTCAGAACATTTCGGGTAATTTGAAGTGGTATATTTTAGAATATTTGAACACAAAAGTAGACATAAAAGTGCATTAGATTATTGTGTGTCTAAGTAGCTATTAGTGAAGAATATTAATTGTTGTTCGTATCGTGTGTCATAAAGGAGGCAGCCTATGCAAGACCACTGTTATTTGCAGATGCTGATAGCAGTAATGGAACTAAGAACGAACAGTCGACACAGAATTGTGCACAAGCCGCTGACAGCGTGCACTGCTCATGATAATTGCTGTTGAATAGAAGTGCATAATTATCCTGCATCGTGCATACAGGTTTAAGGGTATTCTTGCTTGGTTGTCAAGAAGTTACCAGCTATGTTGAAAGACTTCTAGTGAGTTGGCTTGATACATCTAGAGTTTCACAACTGTGTTAGTTGGCATATGAATTACACTCGGTTACTGCACAGGTACATTCAGATTGCCAACGGCACCAGTCTTTTTTGGCTAAAGGATTGACCGTTTCTTCAGAGTGTTTAAAAAAAGTAGCCCCTATAACGTTTTCGAATATTTGACTTCGGTTAAATCTTTTTGCATGAAATTTTGCAAGTTTGTTGGCAATTCATATCCACATACCCGGTATATCTGCCATTTTTGTACATTTACCTTAACATTTCATCAAATGGCGTTAATTTTTCCACGAGTACCCATCGTTTTCAGCGTGTCAAGTTTTGAGTATTGAATGCAGACGCTTCATGAGCAAGAACTTGGTGAGAAAGCCATCATTTCCAGTTACACTCTGACAAAGGGTGAACGTTAAGCACTGTTAAAAAAAGTCTGCAGTCGAGTCGACCACACTTCCTCAGCCGTTCTGCGTAAACCATGTAGTGGGACTGGGAGACCTGCCACAGCATCTGCACGCAGATTTTGTCGTTTTAAGACAATTTTCCCAATGGTAGGCCCAATACCAAGCTTTAAAACAATGTCAGTAAAACGTTAATAGTAAAAAGTCAGACTGTTGTCGATTGTTTGCAATTATCAGACACGCGACACATGATGAGAAAAAAATGACGTCATTTTCGAAAAGCTGCATTTTCATTTTCTGGCTGAGTAGATCTACTCAAAACTTGACAGTGAAAATGATGGGTACTCGTTGAATAATTAACGCCATTTGATGAAATATTAAGATAAATCTACAAAAATTGGTGAATGTATGTGGATAGGAATTGCCAACAAATTTGTGAAATTTCCCGCAAAAAGACCTAACCGAAGTGAAAATATTACAAAAAGATTTAGGGGGGTGGCTACTTTTTTTCTGAAACACCCTGTATATCCGGTCATATCTAGTCGGCAAAAGCTAAGCTGTGTATATTGACTGTATTACTAACAGTTATGTCAGATAACATGTAGCCTATTATTATGATACAGAAATTACTGAGTAAGTTGTATAGTGATCAGTTTCCTAAGACTGAATTAAACAATAAATTGCAACTACGTGACCATCTGTGCAACAGAACGAGGTGAATGTAGAATGGAGTTTTGCAAAGTCTAAAGTTATTTTACATTTACTTTATAATTTGCAGTAGTTTTCTGTCTGTACATTTGTATTTCAAGGTGTATTGATTGGCAGTGATGAGGATGTTTTGCACAAATATCGTTTTCGTGCTCAGCTATGCTAACGTGCAACATATGGCGTAGTCCGTCACATGCTGGTACATGGTAGAGATTGAAAACTAGTGACTACAGTCATGCAGTTTTCACCACTGGGTACCCAGCGACTCTAGTTTTTGTTACCCCCTTTCACACACGAGGTCCCAGGGCCCCCTTGCGAGGGCTTCAAATAAGACTGAGGTGGGTAAAAATGGCAAAAAAATGTACATTTTCGACCAATAAATGATTTTCAGAAACTATAAAAGACAGACATATAGTGACAATGGAAGACTAATAGAAAATTGCAAATGGGCTTCCGATTCGTACCAGCTTTCGTGAGCTTGAATGACCGTAACGCACCTTACGCTATGTACAGAAAGATAGTCTCGAGTCTATAGATTTTAGTGATGTACATGTCGTGCATAAATTCACAGGGACCCCTAACCTACATTTCAAGGCCATGATAGGTTTCAACGTCTAATATCTGGAAAATGGAACAAGATAGAGCTATACTTACTATGGCAGACTGATAGGAAGTCCTATGCCATCTGTGTGTCATTTTCAATGACCTTGAATGACCGTTACCCCAGATTTCAAAAGCACGTCATTCAACGTTGGATATCTGAAAAATGATACAAGATAGGCACATGGTTAGTGCACTACTAGAAAGATGATGTGTGGAGTATTGAATTGTGACATCACAAGTGACCTTGATCCGCCTTCAAGGTCATTTGAGCATTTCGTCTGAAAATAAGTGTTGTCTGCTTTTCCAGTCTCTGATAGAAAGTCCGTACGATCTAATGAATGATGACATTGCTCATAATCTTGAGTGACGTTTAAAGGTCATTTCAGGTACTGTGAATGGTTTCATTGTCTATATCTAAAAAATACAGCATATAATACATGTATAATGTACAATGGTCGGACGTCATATGTGAGCAATTTATTTCTACTGTCGGAAGGACTTGTGATGCTGTGTGCGACCTGTTAGCAATAGCTAAGTTTCTTGTTCTTTGTATTGTTACAGTAGCTATGATATGACAGGCCTTCTATGAAGATTTTTTTGATTATCAGGACATGACAAGTAGAATTTAATATAACTACGTGTTGGATCTGAAGTTATGAAGGTGATTGCTTTTGACAGTTAAATTTCATGTGTAGGCCTATTTGAAATATGTGAACTGTGCTGTTATGATCTAGAAAGTTTTTAGGCAGTAAAATAATGTCAATTTATGAGCGTGTGTGTTTTAGCGTGAACAGCAACAAATCATGCTGGATACAGTTCTGTGTCAAACAGAGTGAATCTTGGCTGTATGTTAAATTAGCATGTTACGAGTTTGAGATATTGGACTTCTGCAGGCGAGGACAGTCTAGTGCCTGTCACTTGCCGATTGTTTACGTGTTAGTGGCGAAGGATAGGATGCATTACGCTAATTGTGTTTAATGTATTGTGGTCCACAGGCTGCTATTGCAAGTCACTGTCACTAGTTGGTTGGATCATTTAACCCGTAAAATCGTTTGTATATGGTATAAACGTAAGCTTTCATTATCGAATCAAGCGTCAATAATTTGGGGGCTGCGCTGGCGCTGCCAGGCTCCACCCCAGTCCCTAGGGCCGTGCTTGGGGTTCGGCTACGTCCAAGATCATGACCGCTGCCTCCAAGACGACCATTTTTCGGGTATCTGCCGTGACCCATACGAATGTATTGATTGCAGGACGTTCACAGTGTGTCTGTTACCATCTCTTTCATAATGTTCACATTGCGTGTGGTCTCTTCTTGTCTTGAGAAACGATCTTCTGAAGGACTGACATTTCAGACAAAAAGATTTCGTTCAAATACCAATACGTACAATTTAGTAAAAACGATACAATGAACACAAAATAAAATGTAAATAAACATACACTTACAATCGACAGTACAGTGAGTCGCAGGAGGCTAGCCTTCTTGCGTGGAATCTAATTCGTCATAAATTCATTGCACACGCACGTATTACATAAGGGACAAGTGATTTGTAGGCTGTAGCCCACTTAACTGTCTACAAAAGTAGTAGTATCACATTTAGTACGCGTTAAAATATGTATCTGTTTTCATCAACCGTGTGAACAAAAAACCTACGTGACCAGAAGCAATTCGTTAGTCTTAAGATTTTGAGTATTTTCAACCGAGGATGTGGAGCAGCTGTGCTGCCTGATGTGCGCTAGCCTATATAAGCACGTGGCCGGAGTAAATAAGTAGGCCTACTGCGTGGTATATAACTATACTATTGACGCCGTAATGTTAGAACTTTACCGATCTTTTCGACCGTCGACCACTCCTAGCATACCTACTTCACGGACTGCCTTTATAGACTGTCGGATTTTCGTTGAATTGCTTGCACTGACGGTTTTATTCTTTTTTGTTAATTTAATTCGTGCGACAGACTAAAATGGCTACCGTACCTAGTCGTTTCTGAGCGTCTGTCTGTCTTCTCTCATTTCTTAGATGGATCAATTTTATTGACTTAAACTAGTTTTGTTTGTTAAACATTGCATGTTGTATCCTTTGTCATGATACCATGATACTATGTACACGAAATTGACAAATTTGACGTATATCTAGCGATTGAATTATTGTCCAGTTGCTTTGACCCACCACCAGATAAATCCTAATGCTGTCGCCAACAGCGTCGACACACCGTTGTGATAATTGCACAGTCCAGCGCCTGATTCTGGAGCGTATGGAGCATCTGTTGGAAACAAACAACAAGATATAATAATAATAATAACAACATTTGTAGAGCGCCATGCATTCAATTAGGCCTAAGTGGGATGAAAATGGGTGTCATACCAGCAGTAAAAAGAAATATCGAGAGGCGTCTCGTGTTCACAGTTGCACAGTAAAATGTCTACATGCAACCTGTTACAGAGTAACTATACACCACGAAACTGTCCTCGACGACAAGCATCTGTTACGCCTACAGATGTATGCGTACAGTATGCAAAGTGCGATTTTGAAACGAAAATAAGTAACATACGAGATACGTTGTGATACCACAAATTTAATGTACATCTTCAATTCAAAGTAACGTTAAGTAGGCCTATAGGCACGCTATGCTGTAATCACCGATCTATTTCTAAGGTCTGCCTTCATCTACCTTGATGCCATGCTATTAGCCTATTCAGTACACAACCACCACGAACGATCATTGTTTGAAACACAAAGGCGTAAAATAAACCACACGCGACCCACCCACCACCACCATTACAGCTGTCTGGCATCACACCAACACCCAGATCATAACCAAGGCTGTGTACAAACCTGTGTACAAAACTGTCTTCCATTAACCTGCATCGTTGCAAGCATAATATTAACCACTGCTCGTACCAGAGACGGGAGTCTTGAAACTGTAGGTTTTTACTGTTTCATTCCGGTAAACTATGGTTTTTGAACAGCAAAATGTCCTCAATGAAACCAAACACCACTGTATGAAAATAAGTTAATAAACAGTTAACAGTAATATTAATAAATTGGAAATGCATCACCTCCGCGGGGCAATGCAATACCGGCAGGCCATGTGCAGTATCCCTTGAGCAATTCTGACGAAATTTTGTGTCGTTGAGAGATTCCTAATGTTCGTTCAAATTTCAACATCATAGGTATGAAATGTGGGCTGAAGTAGCTCAAACTCGCAAAAATTTCGCATTTTTGATATAAATTTACCGCAAAGGGGTATACCCCCTTAAGTAACTTTTACAAAATTTGGTGTGGGGGAGGGAGTCCCAGGTCCGCACCCTCACGCCAATTTCACCATTGTGGTTTTAAAAATGTGGGTTTTTTACGGATTAAAAAATCGCCAAAGATGGTAATTTTTGGTATAGATTTGCCTCTATCCCCTTACGCAATTTTCTTTACAAAATTTTGCCTGGGGGAGGGAGTCCATGGTGTCGTGCCAAATTTCACCATTGTAGCTTTTAAAATGTGGCCTTACGGTCCCAAAAATCGCCAAAAATGGTAATTTTTGGTAAAAATTTGCCCCTCGGGGAAAATTTTGGGAGTCGATAGGAAACCTTGAATATATATGCACAACTACAAACCTTCCTCTATGCAGTGACATCATAATTGTTTTGAAAATTACACTGCTTCATAGCATTTACGTTAACACAAACTTCGTCATTCCAAAGCGTGACAAAAAAAACAGACAAAAAACACCACACTTTTTCCTGTACAGCCGGCGAGCAGCCCACGATCCCCACCATACTTGCAGGGGCGGTTCTACG
>Ga0209149_1001830_pt1 | contig 11330 bp, 6 predicted proteins | sample WorMetTyACAVOLI2_FD_187423 | JGI IMG/M metagenome (GOLD analysis project Ga0209149, IMG submission 187423) | Marine gutless worms symbiont microbial communities from Max Planck institute for Marine Microbiology, Germany - Olavius algarvensis... ...
AATTAAAATTCGAGTATCGAGAAATGACATCGCAAACAAAAACAAAAATTTGTCATGTAAGTTACAGTAGGCTTCGTTACATGCCGCAAACGACGTGACAGTGAAACGTGTAATTGCGGACGCGGATGTCAGCGTGGACGCAGAATGGCGGACGGACGAAATATGGATTCAAAATTTCGGGATTCGCACATCACTGGTAAACATTCGTCGTTAAGACGGCGCGATGAAGGCAAATACTTTGATGTCGCCGCGCCGCACGGGTGGGCAGCGGTGAGTAAGGCAATGCAGCGGACACGTGTATCGGTGGGATCTGTTACTACGGCAGCAGCAAAATGCGTTCGATCCGATCGTGATCATTATAGAATTATCGTATCGTATCGTTTATCGCGATAATTTTGATTTGTCGTATCGTTTATCGATCGGAAACAGTATTTGGCATATCGTAACAGCACTAAACATCTCACATGAACAAGACATCTGGAGACAACAGCTCAAGACCACATGCAATGGAGGCAACTCGTTGGTTGCCTATGCTCCACTACAGGAGCAACAAAGGCATAATTCAAGTAAGTCATGCCGCACATAATATAACTAGTAACTACGACCAAAAAGTCAAAAACAGAAAATAACATCACTGAATACAAAAGTTCAGCAATAAACATACCATGTGTATTTCTTACGTGCACCAGCCTGCCCAGGCTTTTGTCGTTCATGCACGCGGGGATCCTGCATCAGAAGTCCAGCTGCAAACAACACAGTGTTTAAACAAGTGGTACGAGGCACAGCAAACCTCGCTCCATGCCCCACTGCAGGGTGCTGCCACCTAGCGAATTTAATGGCATGATCCTAGAGCAATTACCCATCTATTGTAAAAGATTCATCATGACAGCTGTAAATAACTCTTTTTCCCGTAATGTTACAATAGGTTGGTTGGTTGGTTGGTTGGTTGGTTGGTTGGTGTTTAATGACACTTTCAGCACAAAAAGGCTATATCATGCCATGCGAAAAGTAAAAGCTTGTTAAAGATATTAATTTCAGATAAGAAGTAAAAATACATTGTTTAGGGTATTAGTTAAAATGTGAGAGAGCTCGAAAGTTGTGACAAGATGATCATGATGAAGATGAACAACTAAAAAATAATAGTAACTAAAACTATAATGAAAACATCAAAACAGTTCATATAAACTGCTTTGTTTAAAGGTTAACGGACCCTCAAGCAACCGTGTCTTTGTCGAGATACTCCTCGACAATATGTGCATCACTGGATACGGCCTGGCTAGCCATAACTTGGCAAAGTAGTCCAGACAAACCAGGCTAACTGAAATAATACACAACATAAAAAACCTAAACAACTAAACCTAACGAAACCAAACTAATCCTGGTTCAGGAACGCCTTTTACGCCATCCGGCCAGGAAACGGATTGGGATATTCTTTATCAGCTGTGCCCAGGACCCATACGGGCCTAATGTTACGATAGTATCAAACACTGTAACAAAGACGATTAAAAGCTACACATCAAAATGTTATTGGCATAATAACTACTAATCAGTTGCTATGTACACTGCAGAAAAAAAACCTGAAAAACAAAATAGCCAATCACTGCTAACTAAAACGGTGTTACATGTTTATTATAATGTCTAGCCAGAACATGGACTGGTTCAACTCAACATAGCTCCTGACTATTACTCAGGTGCACTGGTGCATATTAAACATCTGGCTGGTACTAAAATCGAGAAATTTTACAACCACGTATTATTTACCTCCGCCAATAAGACTATATTTTGGTTGTTTGCTGCTCTGTATGCCAGGAGGATTATTCAAAACGTTATGGCTGCATTTTCATGAAATTCCTTAAGAGGTATAACTTGGGACAAGAAATAGTCGATTAGGTGTTGAGTGATCTGGATAACAATGGATCCAGGCATTTTCACATATTGATTAAAGTTATAAAAATGTGTTGCAACTATGGTCAGCCTTGCCTTGGTGAAGGTCTGCACATTAGAGTGCTTTCTAGTGTTTCAGTATATTTCATATATTCGCAAAAAAGTTTTAACAAATGCACAACTAGTTCTCAGCAAACTCACCAAGACGCATTTTTTCAGCAGTGTCTGCATCAACGACTGCCAGCAGAGCTTTGGACAGAGCAAGTCTCAAAGCACCGGCCTGGCCGACAGGTCCACCCTCGCTGACTGACGCTTCAAAGTCAACCTCACATAGCTTGTTGACAAAGTGGAGCGGAAACAGCACCTGCTCACTGATACACAGACATAGTACCGTTCTGAATGCCTGTCAGTTCCCTGTAAGCCAATTCCAACGAAACTTCAACAAAATGAATAATTACGCAGAGTCCATTTCAGTTATCTCAGTGTACTAGCACGAGTGCCAGATGACGGCCTTAAATCCTGCATGATCAAAGCCAAAAATGAGCAAATTAGTATAAGTGGCAAAAAACACAAATCACACCCTAAACACTAGTAAAATACTGTATCAGCCTTTCAGAAGATCCCAAAACCAACGGTCATAAACTATGCAAATATTTTCTTGTGCACCCGGCAATCCTGACACTTACTACCAACCAGTAAAAGCGGGTCAGGCAACACACTTAAATGAAATCTAGTTAAAAACAATACAGCATGCACGAGTCTTCAGTATAGTATAAAGTTACATAAATTATAGGGATGTGCCGAACAGATTTTTTAAATTTCAATTCAGCTTCGGTTTTTAAAAAAATTCTCGGATTCGGTTCGGAATAAGTTTGGTTGGATTCGGTTCAAAAAATGCGGTTCGGTTCGGACATTATAGTTATATACTACTCATGTAATAGCCGAGTAGTTAATTTACAGCAAATATCACAGCAACAGCAGATGACACGACTGACATCAATCATAACAACGACAAGTAAATAATGTAATTGCATTCTAAAATCTATATGCTAAACTCTGCTTTGGTCGTGTTTTAAAACGTTTTTATCTGCACATTTAATGCAAGTAAAGTTACTTTTAGTCATTTTTTATTTGAATGGCAGATTGCATGCAGTTTCTATCAGAAAACCGTCTGAATGGATGTCAATTTATTAAATGGTTCGGTTTTTAAAAACTTAGTCCAAACGGAATTTTGGTTTTCCGCACATCCCTAATAAATTCCACACAGACAGAAATGGTTACAAAGGGCTGTTCTTAAGTTCTGACAACTGTAGCACTACTGGTTATTCAGGGTTGCCATTCAATTTCAAAAATTAAATTCCCCGAATTCTCCCCAACTATATCAGGATATATTCCACGACCACCACAGAAGCGACAACTACGTTTTTAGGTAATTTTTAGTCAATGCTTGCTTAATCCTCTACACCAACTCATATTCATCATCATTCTGATTTACACATGCAGTGGATATGTAAGCATTTGCAATATTTTTGGTTTTTCTCTATTTTCTTTTGTTCTTATTCATTTAAATTATATAAAACAAATAACAAAATCACACCGTTTTCACTTATCATCAATAACACCCGACTGTTTCCAACCTCCTCAAAAAACCGCAGTAGTGGACAGTGATGAAGGAGACATAAAACGGGCATGTTTTCACTTATCATCAATAACACCTGACTGTTTCCTACCTCCTCAAAAAACCGCGGTAGTGGACAGTAATGAAGGAGACATAAAACGGGCATGAACAAACAAAATTCGTCCATAACATGGTCAACCCTCGGAGCAAGGATGACTGAAGGCCAGGTAGGTTATCACCATCGTGTTTGGCTTGCACCGCTGTGGTGCATAGTGGCACTCATAGCCAGCAGCCTTCAGAGTGGCCGCTTATGAATTATGTCGACTGCTTCAGTCAATCTGAGCTTGTGGGACCCGAGGTCATCCAGGACTGTTTGCATCCAAGTAATACTAGGACAACCAGATGTGGGTCTCTTCCATTCTTCCAGTGGGGATGCAGTTAAGATCTTCTTGGCATCAGCACCGTTGTCTTGCTTGTATTGTCTAAGTAAGGAGCAGTTGTTCAGAGAGTAGTAGTAGATTTTATTGACAGAAATGACTGCCGCACTTTGGCATTTGAAATGAACTGGTGCCACATGGCAGGGAAAGACCCGTTAAACCTACCGATCCTGCAGCAGTGGATAATATTCAACAAGCAGCATGTTGTTGATCATAGCTTTACCAGTCCCATCGGTCCACAACTTCACATGGGCGTTGGCTTTTCTTCGTCTTCCTGCACACAGCAAGTAAGTAACAATGTACTGACTGAAGTGACACTGTCTTGTCAAATACATTGCAGGAGCATCGTACAAAATTTTTAAAAAGACAGAAGCGCCGACAGTTGGTAGTCGCGGGCAGACAACGGTTGTACTGTGCAGTACAATCACGATCGGCCAATCATCGTCAAATGATGACCGTAAAAGTTGTCTTCAGTTCGCGATGGAATGTCGTCAGCAACAGTGCATTCCTGACAGATGATGGCATGCACATGCTGAGGCCATTGGAAGGCACAGTCGTTGAGCATTAAACATGGTAGACAGTACCACCGGCTGTGTCAATAGAGTGCAGACGAGTGTCGACATCAGAAGCCACCGACATCAGATGTCCGCAGAAGGCTCTTGGCGAGGTAGGATGGAGTTGTTCCACGAAGACATCGGTAGGCCAGAATGCAGTCGGAATGTGATTCGTTCTGGAAGTCTCAATCAATGGAGCTCACAGAGCAATGGAGTTATGTGTTCTGACTGCCACGCTGAGAAAACCAAATGGGCGTCGGCATTCGAGATAGACTGCAACCGGTCTTGCAGATGGTCAGATATCTGTGAGAACCAAGCTGCAGTGGTCAACCTAGCTGATAATCAGTGCACGAACCACATAGTAGTCCTATAACAACCACAGGCTTAAGAGAGCATACGTGTCCACGTGTATGGTGCGGCTTTTCCACAACAAAGAGAAACTTTGGCTGTGTGCATTTCCTGATGCCGGTTGGTTCTGTAGCTCAGCAGTAGAATGTTGGTCTTTGACTGGCAAGCTTTCGCCGTCCTGCGCTCGACCTACAGCTGACAAGTGACCACTTATGTGGGTAAACCGTTCGCTATGGATCACCCGACTCGATAAAATTAGCCTTTCATCCTTTCGGGGTCGACGAATGAGTAGTAAGCTGCAACTAGATGTTGTCACCAGTCTGTGGTGGCGCCATCTGGTGAACACGAACAAAGGCTAAAGGCAGGCATGGTGTTGTTTGCAGGTTAAACTGTGTGATCCATGTCTGAGCGCCCTGAGGAGGAGATACTTGTCATCTAGGGTGCTATATAAATCCACGTACCTTTACCTATACCAGTGAGCCCTGTACATCTTATCGGAAATGGCAATATGGGTTTCCAGAATTCTACGAAGTGCAAAAAAACTAATAACCACTCACAAGACTATTCTATCAAGTGCAGATGTGCAGAATTTGTGGTAAATAAGCCTGCACTAACGTTTGGTGCATACAACACGAGACAAGATTTAATTCAATAAATTTTGAATGACGCATTTACTGAACACAAATGAAGAACAGAAGATGCAACATATATTCATCATGCAACTGACAGCATACTGTTAGTTTAATACATATTTACCTCCCAAAAAATGACTAACATAATGCCTAAATTCATTAAAAAATATACATGATATAATCAACATACACCAAATGTAGTGTGGCTCTAGTTTCAAAGGTACTACATCACAGACGCACATTCAAAAAGATTGACGCCCTTTTACTATTCATGCAAGGCAATACTACAGAACAATGGAAAATGTACACCTATCTGATTTGTCACAATTCACAGTTATTAGCACGTAAAGATACAGTAATGCTGGTAATCACACACTAATACAATGACTGATTTGTGATGATTCTTAATCACCAGTCACTGCAATCTGGCCTGTCCCAATGGCACTAATGGTCATCGTCGTCATTTCTGGCATGCAACTCTAAGATTGCGTAGCGCCATACGTCGACATCATCATCCACAGAGAGCAGTTCTGAGCCAAATCTGCTGCTTCGGGGAGCATAAGGTGGTGTTGTTTCAGATCCTGTTGGTAGCATCATTAAACTCTCAGTCTGATTGGATTATTTTTATGCCAGCATTATTAGTGGCGTATGCTTTGAGATCAATATCTCCGACTGGAAAGAGGGTTCGACGGTGTCCTCTGTAATCTGTGACCGTCGGCAGCATTTAAAATTAGTGGCACTTAAACGTCATCAGGGACTGGGCCTGTGATCACGTCAATGATGACACTGTGCAACTGAAGACCCTGCACAGACCAGACATGTCTGCACTCCAGCGAAAAGTTGCCTAAAACTATCTATTGTAAACTCCAAATTTGTGTGCAATCAACCCGAGCTGTCAGGCATCCCAGTGAGGCCAGGGCAGGCGTACAGCGTAGGATGCATTAAATTTTGTTGTCCGAGATAAAACAGGTACCATTATCGGCCCCTATAACAAACTCCCTCAAGCCACTCACATCCCTTGCACAAGCTCACACCAGCTCCACAACATGCACACACCATGTAATTATAATCCTAGCTGTAACTACACGGTGGTGCTACATCTACGAAGTGTACTGGGCAAAATATAATAAGTGCCTCAGCACTGGAGCGACCACAAGCATACCGTACCTGATGTCACTCCCCTACAGAGAAAGAAAAAAAGAAAAAGTCACTGCAATATCACAAAACTTAAAAGGTATAAAAACCAAAAAACACATACCATACTTCTTCGAATAAATCGAACGGGAAAAATTTTTTTTCACATTGTTCGAATTAATGGAAGTAAAAATTATAATTATTACATAAGGTGTTCAAATTCAGCTTAAATCTGGCGCCATGCCTTTGCGTGATTTAATCAACAGTAAAGTTGAGTTAACAATTGATTAATTTATTCTGATTTTGTTTTGTGATTGGAAATTGTTTCGCACAATGGATTGGACACAGAGGTCTACGACCTGCGTCCAGCTGACTACACTACTACTACTACTACTACTACTAACAACCGGCACTGCACGTTATTTTTTAAGTATGTAAAAGTATTGCTTTGAATCTTAAACAACAGTACCATGTGCTTACGTTACGTTATGTTGACAGGAAGGAAATTACTGTTGTTTACGTTTTGCACGTGCACATGAGCGATACATAAAGTTGGTTCTTAGGCGTTTAGGCACCAGAAAATGACTCTGACGAATTAATTAATACCACTAAAAGTGCCATTCAAATTATTCAAATCACATGTTCGAATTATTAAAGGGCGAAAAAATAATTATATTTTTGAATAAATAGGGTGTTTGAATCATTGGGGTGTTCGATTTATTAGAAGAAATACGGTAGTGTAGAAACAATCACAACACACATACCATTGGCCTCACAATATGTTCGACCCATTTCATCTTGTATCAGCTGTAAAATAAAAACATGCCGCACTTCATTTACAGCACTGTATCGAATGACACAGTTATCACTGTAAAATGGGCATACGAAATATGACGGTTGTTCCATAAATAAGTTACAAAATGGTGTCATTCTGATAATTTTCAAAACATGAAAATTCCAAAATATACGTTTTATAGAGGATTTAATTCTCAATACCAGTTGTGAGTTTTATTACGATGACATCACTGTGATGTCATTTATAGACATTAGATATGGTAGCATAATACTAATACTAAAAGCATCCCATAAGGAACATCATTTTCGGTGAGCACAACTACTTAGTGCAAACGCCATTCAGTCGGAGATGTGCCCACCATGTGGTGGCAGGTGTTGTACGAGACCAACAATACATGTTTGGTGTAAAAAGTTTGATCATGGTCACGAAAGTGTTGTTGATGAGAAAAAACCTGGTCGCTGTGTTGCTTCAACGACAGAAGCAACAACTGCAGCAGTTGATTCTCTCACGTGGTCCGACCGGCGTGTGATGGGATAAATGTTTAAATGAATTTGGACGATACGCTTGAAAATGAAACGTTAATGTTTCGTTTGCTTGTTGAACTTATTCACTTTTCTCGTAACTCTCAACGCTGTTTAACACTTGTGAGTTGTAAAAGAAAACTGCTTGGCAAAATACTGCACTCACTGACTGGGTTCTAAATACTAGTGACGTCACAATAATGACGTCATTGTCATGAAAAATTCCAGTGTATGATCCAAATTAAATTTCCTACAATACGTATATTTCAGAATTTTCATATTTTAAAAATTAGCAGAATGATATTGTTTTGTAACTTATTTATGGAACGATCCTCGTATTAACAATGTAGAAATATCACACGGCATGCATCGAAAGACACTCTTGATAACAAGAACCAAAGTGTCACATCAAGATCACCTGCGGAGTAGACGTGAACAGAGACCGAGGTATCAGCATTCGTCGATACTGAAATATGAAATCTCTGACTTGCGGCGAGTACGGCAGCGATCCCAAGAGACCCAGAATCGCTAACAAGTTTTTATACTGCACACATAAACATAAGATGTTACGTCAATCAGTAAAAATCGATGCTGTGCCACAAAAAATGCCCCCTTTCATTTTTTGAATACCTCCAGCACATGTGTCCTAACTCCAGTAATCGTTGGTATGCAAAATACTCAAAAAAATTTGACACCATAAGATCATAAATATTCTCATCGTAAAAAGTAAATAAACACGTTCTGCATTTCAAAAGGTACAGTGACAACATTTTCACTGCTCAGAAGTTGTTATTGGAGAGAATGCAGATGTGTTCAACTGGCATCATGACGAGTGACGACCACCAAGGAAATGTCTTCCTCACATGAGTGTAACTAAGCGTTGGAACAGGAAGTCACGCAGTGTTAAAAAGCATCTTTAAAATAACACAGTTACTGCAACCAGGGTCTCCGCTAACTTTCAACATTGCTTTTCCACGACCAAAAATTACGCAAATCCATAACTTATTGGCAATGACTTGGCGTCCGACCAGTCGGCAACAGCTGCTGATGACAGAAAATCAGCTGCTTGCTGAAAGTTGTTGCCAATTGTCCGCAATTTAATGCATAGTGAATAATTGGTTCTACAGTATGGTTAGTAATTTGTGCATATAGTTACAAAAATTCCTCGACTTCATAAACATATCCAATGATTTTTTCATGACTGTCCATGTCCTATGTTATTTTCCAGGTCTTACTAAATTCAATGACTTCCATGACTGCTGGACACCCTGTGCCACTGATAAAACGAAGCAGCATCAGCAGCCTTACATCTTCATCAGACAGCTGTTCTGTCAACTTCTGCTCAATATGCTTCTTTTCCAGCCATTCACTGCCAGCCATCTGTCTGAATATCACACAGCAAATACACTACGGAATCATATATCATGAAATAATAATACATTATCATTACTGTCTGCATGCTGCCACACACAACACAGACAGGGTTCCCACTCTTTATGAAGAATTACATTCCCTGACTTTCCCTGACCATGCCCGTAATTTTTCCCTGACCAAGTTAACATGCAACAGCTACTTTTCTCTACATTTTAGACGGCTCCTCCTCCCCTACACCGACTCCGTGTGCTATCATTACCACATTTTAAACCAATGAGAGTGAAAAGGCACAGAAGCATGAAGAAAATAACAAACTGAGTGCACTTACATTAATGAGTAGCTACTTTTCCCTGAAACGTAGACAAAAATCGCCGTTTTCGTTCGCAAGCTAGCAAAATTCCCTGATCACCAACATAATTCTCTGACCAAATTAATTCCCTGAATGTCCCTGACTTTCCAGGTGAGTGGGAACCCTGACAGATATTGCACAGTGTAGCTATAGTCAATTGGTCACGCAGATATACTGAGGAACAACAGTTGGACGGATCAAGTTTGACTGGCGAACTTTCCCAGTCCTGCACTGACGGGTGACTACTTATGTGGGTAAACCGTCCACAATAGATCAGCCAACTAGGCCAACTCAGCCTTTCATCTTTTCGGAGTCGATAGGTGAGTAGTAAGCTGCAATTAGACGGACGCTACCACAAGTTAGTGGTAGCACTGTCTGGTGAATGCATACGAGATAGAGGCAGGCATGGTGTAATTTGCAGGTAAAACTGTGTGATCCATGCCTGAGCGCCTTACAGGTTTCACGACTAGGTGCTATATAAATCCACGTTACCTTTACCTTTGCAGGGACTGGCATGGTATATGTCACATTGTGTCATATCACATTTTAGCTTTGTCTTTCACGGAGACCAAAGCTAATCTGAAGGCATATTTTCGGTCTTAGTCCAAAGCCGAGATTAACCAACTTTGCTGAGCACAAACTGATGCTAAAAATAGCAGTCATGAGCACTAACTGTTTCATTTCTTTAAAAGCGTTTAAACTGTTTGACTTTGTACAACAAAACACAAAAAAGTTTAACAAAAAAATTTAAAATGTTATTGAAGAATTGCCATATTTGTTTTTGTTTGCATTTGGATGTAAGCATAACAGTGAAGTTTTTTTATTCGGCAAAACTTAATTTCTAACAGATTAACTGATCTCCTTCTCCCCCATCATCATCATATAAAGATTTATAGTGCGCTTATTGCATGTAGCGGCCATAGATGCAGTACAAAAGTCACGTAAATGTTAGTGAATGTTAAAAGCTCGGCAAAAAAGTGAGTTTTTAAAAGCTTTCTGAAAGTGTCAGAGTTAGGAACGTCGTGGAAGTGGGTAGACAGTGCGTCGTTCTATGCAGACGGACCAGCGGGTGACAACGAAGACCGTAGATCAGAACGTGACTGTGTACAGAATCAGTCGATGAGTTCACATTAACCTTGGACTCAGTGCTCGCTCAGTAGTAACTGTGGCCTCAGCTAATTGCTGAGTCCAAATGAAAAGACGACTTCACTTTTTGACTGAACTTCAATCTCAGTCTGAATTTAGGACTCAGCGATAGTCTCAGCGAAAGACTGGGCCGAAAAGTGAAATGACTAATGTGTTGGAAAGCCCAAGTTGGCACTGAGTGCTTTACTAATGGCCTGTACTGTATTTGTGCTGCCACCTGGTGAATGCAATTGCAATGTGCAGGTTCTGCCAAACTTGTTTGCCCTTTATTATTATTTTCATTATCACTGATAGAAATGTCCACCATGTAGGAAGGTCATATCCTTTTGGCACTTTCAGCAAGAGAGAGTTAAATCTAATCAAGACAATATATGACACGCATTGGCTACATTGCGTATTCCATATACGGCCCATGTTACAAACGAGGAACTGAGGCGCAGGACTGGGCAGCCACCAGTCACCTGTACCATCGTATCAAGGCGATTACGTCTGTTCGGACATATCGCACGAGCTGATCCATCACAAGATCATTCCCGT
>Ga0209149_1001831_pt1 | contig 11328 bp, 8 predicted proteins | sample WorMetTyACAVOLI2_FD_187423 | JGI IMG/M metagenome (GOLD analysis project Ga0209149, IMG submission 187423) | Marine gutless worms symbiont microbial communities from Max Planck institute for Marine Microbiology, Germany - Olavius algarvensis... ...
GCTAAATGTACGCGTCCACTCTTCCAAGGTCGAACTGGCTGCGGCGGGCGTCCATCCGGTTGGCATGATATCGTCACATGCCAGCATCTAGTTATTGTTGTAATTTGTTCATCTGTTTTTACAGGCGCTTTTGCCGGAATCATTGTCTGCGTTGTGTTGCTGCTGTTGTTATTGGTGATATTCATAACCATCGTCATCTGCTTATACAGGTAAGTCACTAATGAATTGGCGTACTTCAGAAAGTTGTAAAATACGATGAATTCGGGTGTAGAGAGCTGCCATCTTTCTCTCCCCATCTCCATCACTTTCATCCCTATTCCTCTCCGTAGTTTTTTTTTTCAAAAGAGCAATAAGTTACGGAAGAAGCATCCAGAAATGTTTGCATTTTAACTGTGTATAGCCTGAATTTCACTGGAAAACTGGTCAATAAATGCATGTAAATATTGTCATATGCAGCAAAAGAAAAGCAGAAAGTAGGACAGCGTCCAAATTAGTGTTTTAGGCTGGGAGAAACAAGAGTTTGTCCACTGTGTCAAACAGCACTTTCTTCTTTTGCTTAACGTTTATGAAAATCGGACAGGACTACACCAAATCGGAAAGTAATAATAACTACAGACATCATATCATATCATATCATAAACATATTTGTAAAGCGCCGTAGGCAGAGCTACACAGGCACATGTACAGGGTGGGCCAAAAAACCGGACAGTTTTTAAGATCAGATAACTTTGTAAAGACTGGTGATAGAAAGGCATGTAATACGTCAAATGTTTCAGAATTTTGTCTAGAATGAAATATATAATTTGCATGTCAGTGCAGTTAAATATGCTTTGCATAATTTGCATAAATCTTCAATACCCCCAAAAATTGCATTGAGTTTGACAATGACGCAAGTTTTGTTCAATTTTCATTCGAAATACAGTAAAACAAGGACGATCTCTAACACATGTGGTTAGTCCAGACAAAATTCAACATGACCACCCTTTGCCTTGATAACCATCCTCAGTCTTTTTGGCAGCTGATTAATTGCTCGGTTTAATGTGTCCTGGTTTAGCTGAGCCCAGGAGTCGATCAGCTTATCAAGTGTGAAATTTTTTGTGACGTTACACCATCTACTACAATGCTGTCCACACTGAATAATCCGCCGGATTTAGATCTGGACTGTTCGGCGGCCAGTTGACTGGTTCAGTGAACTCAAACACATTAGAAGGTAAGCGACAGTGTGGTGAATGGCGTGGATGGCGCTCCGTCCTGCTTCAACACGAAGTTGTTGTTCGAGATACGGCGAATTTCCGGCAGTAAGCCTTGTTCGAGTACGTTCTCACAGTAATAAACACTGTTTATTTTAGCACCTGGCTGCACAATCACAAGATCCGTATACCAAGTTTTGAAACAGCGACAGAAACCATAGGCCTAACGCTTTACGAGAAATGTTTTCTTCCCTTAAGCATTCGCTCGGCAGACACTCACTCTTTGACCTGACATGTTGAATTTCGTCTGGACTAACCACGTGTGTTAGAGATCGTCCTTGATTTACTGTATTTCGAATAAAAATTAAGCGAAACTCATAATGCGTCATTGTCAAATTCAATGCCATTTTGGGGGTACGTACTATTTATGCAAATTAGGCAAAGAATATTTAATTGAACTAATATGCAAATTATGCACTTCATTCTAGACAAAATTCTGAAACTTTTGACGTATTATACGCCTTTCTATCCACCAGTCGTTGCAAAGTTATCTGATCTCAAAAACAGTCCGGTTTTTTGGCCCATAATGTACAGTGTGTCCACACAAAAAACAAAGCCAGCAACTTTTTAGCCGTTTTCATCTGATACCGGAACATTACGGACGGACAGACGGACAGACGGACGGACAGACAGATTTGCTATATCAATATCGCGCGTCAGTATGCTGACGCGCGATAAAAACAGTCGAGTCGAGTCCGCCGAATTCACATGTCGACGCCAACAGTGCAACAGTACCAACAGTGCTGCCATCTTGCGAATGGAAATAAAACATGTCGCTACCTATTACTTTTTAAGAACAATAAAGTGGCGCGTGGATCTGAGGGGTTTGTAGGCCAAAGTTCACGAAACGTGGCATTGCGTGTAGAGCAACCATCTGTACTTAACAAGTTGTTTTCAGAATTACAATATTCTGCCGCGTTCGGGCGTGAGAGCAGAAAGTTTGCGGGTGGGGTCTGAAAATAAGCCAAATTTCGTCACTTTTTGGCCCACCCTGTAGTTTAAGGATGACCAGGAAAAAATCCAAGTAGTAACTTCTCGAATGACACTCAAGATCCACCACGTGTAAAACTTTCGCGAACTTCCGTTAACCAGGACCGGAGAATAAGGCGGCCATAAAAATAAAGAAAGAAATAAAAACATTGGCAAAATATAACATGGACGCCCGCTTACGCTGAGCCGGCGTCCATAATAAAACGTCTCAGATAGGGGTATTACACAGGCCTCTCTGGAAATGCAACTGCAACTGCAATTGTGTCTTGAGTAGATTCAGGAATAAGTTATCCAAATTTTATAAAATTTCATAAGTCCTAAATAAAATGCCAAGTTTCAAATTGAAATCTTCATGGGTTACGATTTTACAGGGGGTCGAATTTTCGATTTTCCTATTGATTTTAGCATGGGCCTTACAACAGTGCAGCGCTACTGCGCTGCCTGTGATTATGCTACAAGTTCTCTGGCTTTGTTTTTATTGTGGACACAGTGTATATAATATACACCGTGTCCCAGAAAAAAAGGATCGATGGTATTTTGGCGGTAACTTCGATAAATTTAGACAACTTTTCACAATTTTTCGCACACATCATCCTCACAGTGTGACTGAAAAATTGTAAAATGTCACATCAACACTTGCATGACACTACGTAATGATGACGTAATTGTGACGTCATTGAAAATTCCGTTTTCGCAAGAAGAGAAACGCCAGAATTCATTCTGCCTTTACTGTGGCCTCCAAATTCGCCATATTTAAATCCAGTTGACTAAAGTGTAGGGAATACTGAAAAACAAGGTGTACAAAACATGCATGACTGATCTCGACGACCACAAGCACCGCATAAAAACTGAGTGGGCTAAGCTGGATCACGCCGTCATTGCAGCTTATGTGCATCAGTGACGTCGTCGTCTCTCAGTGTGCATCAAGGCCGGCGGCGGTCATTTCGAGCATTGTTTTTGATTTAGACATTGTGTTTTCAGCAATAACTACGACCTTTCTTGCTGTCGTTGATCAGTTGAACACTTGCACATAAATAGTTAGGCCGGTATGGTTCAATCGCAGTTGTCAGTTATGACTTAGCGATTTGCAATACATGGTCATTGTTTAGTTCGCAAGGTAAAGCAGCAACACTGATTAGGTGAGGCGGACTGTTATGTTAGTAGTTTCGCATTTGTCACGATATTCCTTGAAAAAATTTACAACTATATATTTGAATTTGTCAAAGTTATGTCCAAAGTACTGTCGGTCCCTTTTTTCCCAGACACGGCTTGCGATAACGGCATTTTCAATGACGTCACAATTACGTCATCATTATGTAGTTCGTGCAAGTATTGATACGACATTTTACAATTTTTCAGTCACACGGACTGTCGGGATGATCTGTGCCAAACATTGTGAAAAGTTGTCTAAATTTGTCGAAGTTATAGCCAAAATACTACCGGTCCCTTTTTTTCTGGGACACGGTGTATATGCACATCTGTGTGTATATACGGGCAGAAGCGAAGATCAAAATCCCGTAGTTTCCAGTGAATTCTGCTTCATTTAAAATGAACCAGACTTGCTCTGTGCCCATTTCCGTGGTGATGCATACGTTTATGCCCATCCCACGGTATTACCGCTAGCTTTATGAGGACAAACTGGCGGTAATATCGTGGAGATACGGTATGCCGTAAATTTTGTCTCCGTCTCCGCGGTTTTCCCCCGGTTGCCGTGGTATTTCCGCTCTACCCATTCCCGTGCAGCTGTCATAAGGATGGGGACGGTACACGGTAAGCTTCACGAGTATAATTAAAAGACAACAATATAAGCTGTAGCATAATTGTGTGCTGTGGCTGTGTTTAAATTTTCGTGTAGAGTTTGTGATGGCGGTATACGCTGTGGTAGATTTTTCCGTCTACCTGTCCGAACAATAAAAATGTAATACATTTCATGATATATTTACAGGCGCTTGGCATCCATCAAAGTCAACAATGCAGGAAATTCGAGTGTTGAAAATGCACCAAGTAGGCCTACGTACGAGATGTCAAGCGGCGAGAACGACAATTATGCACACATCTACGACAAATCGGAAGCCAGCGCACCTGCCGCGTCGACGCAGCCGTCAGCACCACCGCATCGATCAAGTCACGTTACGCTCATCGACAATGACCTCTACCAATAGCTAGGTCGTCTATGCAAGCTGATGACGATTAACTAATAAAACAAGTGTATCGGAGACGATACGAAAGCCGCCGATCGTCAAAGCCCAAACTGCATTAAGAAAACAAAACAAAAATAAAATATGGCGAAAAACAATTTTCAATATGGCTGACGGAATTCTTACACCCTGCAATGTGGCACGATCATGACATTGATTTCGCCAGATGACTGCACCCAGCAATGTGGAACGTGGCACTGGGATCATGACATTTAATTCGCCCGGTGGCAGCACCCTGCAACGTGGCATGTGGCTCTGGGATCATGACAGTGAATTCATCAAGTGGCAGTAGGCCTACCCTGCAAAGTGACACGTGGCTCTGGGATGACATGTCATTGAATTCGCCAGGTGGCAGCACCCTGCAATGTGGCCTGTGGCTCTGGAATCGTGACAGTTAATTCACCAAGTGGCAATAGGCCTACCCTGCAAAGTGACACGTGGCTCTGGGATAACATGCCATTGAATTCGCCCGGTGACAGCACCCTGCAATGTGGCAGGTGGCTCTGGGATCATGACATTGAATTCGCCCAAACGTCCGCCATATTGGAATTCTATTTCTGGTTTCGATTTCGACCACATCACCGCAGTCAACATGTCATTCTGCACCAGTCTGCGAAATGTTATCCAAATCGGACCACCCTCGGCAGAAAAAAATGACGTCATGTCGATTTTCAGGATGACGGATCTCCGCTATTTTGGATATTAGGGGTCCAATAATGGGTTCTTTGAAAAGCCCACGTACGACTTCCTATAGGTCGTCGACACCATAGTTACCTTCGACAAAGGAGGAGGTAAATGCGATTTGTCCCGTTTGTCTGTCTGTCTGTCTGTCTGTTAGCAAGATTACTCAAAAAAACTGGATGGATTTGGATGAAATTTTGTATGTCGACAGACGTTGGGACATGGACGAACTGATTAACTTTTGAGTCAGATCCGGATCATAATCCGGATCCAGTAACCGGACTTACACCGGATTTCTGAATTTTAGCGGGATATCTCAACAAATTATGGACGGATTTCGATGGAGTTTTATGGGTCGATAGCTGAGGCGGTCTTACGTTTTGAGCCGGATCCGGATGAGAGTCCGGATCCAGGATCCGGACATGTATTCAAAATTGCAAGGCGGATATCGCTAAAAGTAATGGACGGGTTTAAAGGAAACTGTATGAATGAATAGCCTGTAAATCGCGGAAGACTGCGTTTAATTTCGGGAGCGATACGGATCATATTCGGGATCCGTATCCGGATTTTACCCAAATTATTGACTACGGCGGATTTTGACGAAATTCAGTGCAGAGATGGCGCCTACGACTTCATAATCAATAAATATTTTGCAAGTATGTCTGTTGCTTCAGGCTTCTGTTGCAACAGGGTCACCTGTTTGTTTGAGTTGAGACTATGTCGTACTGTGATTCTGTATTTAGCTGGTCGAGTTATTCTTACTTACTTGCTTAGTTATGAAAACAGTCACTGATAGACTCCAACAGTTTTAGCCGAACGTTACTTTTGGCTGTTGGCATCGCAATTCCGTCTGTCGTCTGGTGTTCCCTATATGCTGATATATGAAGTCGTATATGATCCGTCGATAACCGTTAATGAACCTAACTCAGATTTCAACTGCATACCGTTATTCGACATCGAATATGTCAGAAACGGTACAATATACACCATGTCCACATTAACTGTCAAAGAAGACTCGCGTAATTTTATTATCAGACTATTGTTTAAAGACATGTACTAGTTTTAATTTTATCTCTATTTTTACATTTTATTGTTCAGTTGCGTTTTGACAACTCAGAATAAACTACTATGATGATATGATGATGATGAACTGATTTTTTCACAATAACTTTTACAAATATACACGGATTTTTATGATTTTTGGCATACAACTTTGCAAATGAATACTGATTATACTGGTAAATTTACTACGTTCCATGCCATGCACATCCCTTACCTCGTGACGTGATGTTGATGTCACTGAAATTATGCCGTTCACCGACGAACATTTTATTAAAATTCTTCGTAAACTTAAAGAAAAACGTTACAGCTCCCGTAAATTTATTCGTGAATTTCCAAACAAAAACTGGAGTCGCCGTGGTTTAGACTACCTGATCAAGCTGAATGTGCTTCTGTCGGATATCCGCTCTGTTTTCAGGGATTACCACGTTTTCTCAGCAAGATGGGCACCGGCACATCGTGCACGTGACACTGTCGCCATGCTACAGAGAGAGACGCCAGAGTTTATTCCTCCAGAGATGTGCCCAGCAAATTCGCCAGATTTGATAGCGATGGACTACAGCATCTTCAAGACAGGGTCTACCGTTCGCGGATCCTTTAGGGAGTGGAGGCAGCTGGACGACATCATCGCGGGTTCGCGGCAGCGATTGCGCAGTGGCGTAGTCTTTTGAATGCGTGTGCTCGCGTGAATGGTGGACAATTTGAACACAAATTTTTAGCCTCTGACTTTCTGCTGTGTTTTGTTTGTTTCATCGATACTGGTTTCCGTAAATGTGATCGATATAAACACGAGCAAAGTGCTAATATTGTGTGAAATGTCTTTTGTGCCTGAGACTTTCACAAGATATGGTAGCAACATAACGAATGTGTGGCAAGAAATTCTTACGCCAATGACTTTGGCATTCTCTTGCAAAGTTGTGCACGAAAAATTATTTTAAAAATCCCTCAATATTTGTAAAAGTTACGGCGATAAAATCAGTGGCCCATTTTTTATATGGACACGGTGTATCTAGAAAACGAATAGGAACTCGTATGCGATTTATCGAATGGTGCCATTTCAAATGATCTTGAGTGACCCCTGACCTTGATTAATGGAAAAACTTAACAGTTTAAAAAGGTGTGTAAGGACGACAGTCATTAACTTCGCAGAACTAAAACAGCAAAAATCAAAAAAGGTTAATATTACTTTTGCAGCACATTGCCATAACGTCAATGTGCTCCTAAGTAATATTAGCCTTTTTGATTTTTGCTGTTTTAGTTCTGCGAGTTAATGACTGACGTCCTTACACACTTTTTTAAACTGTTACGTTTTTCCATTAATATTTGCTGTTTTTTACTCGTTTATCGTCACCTTATCACATCTAAGATTCTGCGATAGCGCTTTTGAAAACCTTATCAGGTTCAATACATGCTGTAGTACACCAAATTTTGTCAAAATCCAACAATATTTTCACTGGGATATGGTAATTTCGCCGAAATCGGACAATCGGTTAATGAGTAATGGCCAAAAAAGCGATTTTCAAGATGGCGGTCGCCGCCATCTTGAATTCTTCAAAAATTGCAATTTTTGGTCATGTGACTGTAACCGGGTTCAATATCTGATGTAGTGTACCAAATTTCATCAAAATCGGAGATTTTTCACTGAGATATGGCGATTTAACGATTTTCAAAATGACGGCCGTCTGCCATCTTGGATTTTACACATATGCCTTTTTGTCCCATAGCCCTTGTCAGCATGCCATTCTGCTTTCTCATACAAAATTTCGCTGAAATCGGACATGTAACTTGTCTTTGGCAGTTGGCCGTACATTCGCATCGCACACAAAGCAACAACAGTTGCGATTCGCCGACGAGATAAGCGACGAGTTATGGACGCTAAGCGGCCCCTACCGATGCCACAAATGTTATACGGGGAGGAAATATATGGGACACCGGTGTTGGCGGCCGCTCCCGGCGCCCTAACCAATTAAATTACTAACCTAACCTAAACCGAACCTAAACCCTAATCTAAGCCTAAACCCTAACCTAAAGATTACAATAGCATGCCATTATTCGACGTCGAATATCTCAGTTATCGTACAAGAGACAGACATAGTTAATCCAGCTTGTCATGGCTGCAATACGAAATAAACCACTGTCACTTTAATTTTGAGTGACCTCGAGTAACTTAGAAACATTTTCAACGGCACGGACTGACGAGCGGCCGCTATGCGATAGCTGAGCTTCTTTTATTATAGCCTACAGCAGGTCTACTGTGTGAAGCGTGTAGTTTCGTTTTCAGCAAAGACCACGATCTGTTGCTTTAGTCCGTCAAGTTCAAAGCATTCGGCAATGCAATAACCGCATAGTAAATACTGCGACCACCCACGTTTTGTGGATGTCTAACAGCTCCTAAGGTTTGCGGAGGCATTGCAACCCGGCGACTGGAGGCCAGGTACAATTATTAATGCCATTGAAACACAGCGGTCGCGTTGTTAACGGCTTGCTTGAGGCCGTCTCGGCGTCGACGACCACGGCAAAGTTAGCAATTGGGACGCGCGATAGAACGAGCCGTTGGACTGCTTGAAATGTGACACTGTCGGGACTAGCTGCTATGTCGGGAATACGACGACGTCGGCTGACAGGCAGGAATCACAAATTTCTACATAAATATAATAAAGTAAAGTAAAGTGAACGTGTAGCGTATAGCGCATCGTCGCGAAGCGCCTCTAATGCGCTACCGCTTCCCCTACGTCGGCGCTGATCTCCGCACGCCAGTTCTGCAGCCAGGCACCAGCGAACACTGCGAGAAATACGCGCTGGTGTATCACGCGATATGCGTGAAAATAACGTTAAGCCAACTTAAGCGACTGTGGTTGAAACAGAAAAATGTGTGATGTTTACTAGCAGTCTACGTAAATAGAAATTGCCAAATTGGTGTACAGTACATGCGCAAGCTCCAGGGGAGGTGGGGACGTACCCCAGTGCCCCCACAGCTGGTGACGCCAATGCCCCTGGACAAAACTCCTAGGTCGTAACCCCCTTCTTGCTGCCATAGGACAGAACCCGGCGGGAATTTTTTTGGAAACTGGCCTCAACCCGTACTCCTGACCCTATCCGACCCACAAGGCGGGGTTCTGACCCGAGTCTGTAACTGTATAGTCGCGTAGTCTGTCTGTCTGTACTACACTCTTTAATTTAAGCGTAGGCCTATACAATAAAATAAAACGTGCTTAAATAGGCCTATGCCGCTCTGAGGGAGAGTAGAAATATTTGAAATACCTATCAGTCACCTCATATAGGCCTAGAGTAAAATGAACAATACATGTTATTGCAACCACACTAAATACAAATTTATTATCAACGTATTGCGTGTTATTATTTCGAATTCTTTAGCTATTGCGGTGAACTTAGCGTTATCATGATCTGCATTTTTCGTATCAAATGTTTGGCTGAGCAATCAACATCACGTGCTAATATTGTACGTGCTGTGAGGGCCTTCCTACTAGGAGAAGAAGATTTCGCATAGACAGCTAAGGTCTTTTGCGAGGGAGCTCATCCCCTTTGCGACGCTCTGAGCCTACGGGAACGCCATAACTTACAGTCCCCGCTGTGCCACACTTCACGAGAGATGGCAGTCCGCAGTTTTCACACGTTGCTCCGATGCACCGTTGATCTCGTGTGTCAAACTGTCAATAAACGACGTGCCACGCACGTCCAGCTGAAATGGGCCTCGCGTCGCGCGTGCTTCAGAGACGCAGGCCCACTGCAGGCGAAGGAGATGCTGGGGAGTTAAGCAATTAGTGTCCGGCTTGCGTGCCCGACTGATGTAGCTGTCGTCGCCGTTCAGCGCTGGTTTAAATGTGCGTGACATTGTCGTTAGACACAGAACTATCGTCGTTACAGTTGAACGTAGTCTCAGTCGATATCGCCAGCATCAGAACCACGGATGTGTCAGCCGTGCAGCATGGATGACGAGACGCTGTCTACAATGAGTATGTTTCTAGTGGAGACAAAACTGCTGATCGAGGCCGTAAGTTTACATTCTGTATTATATGTATTGCATAAAAGTTCAGCCTCAGAGATTCAAAAGTCATCTTTGTGAAGTGTACAATTTGTGAAAATTATTGTACAGTACTAGGATTTTTAAATAATATTAAAATTGTTTTACTAAGTACCTACATAACTTTATTCACCGTGAAAGTAAGAAAATATAATAAAAATATAGTGCAAAAACTAGGTAGTAACAGTGAAAGCAGTATCACTATACAATAGCTAAACGCAATAATGACGGCACAAGCAGTTAAACGATGCAGTAAAAATGATTAACGTAGTAAAACATGTCACGCCTACGTTACAAGTGGATGCACATTGCAAAATATAGGATCTGGAAATGAAATGCAAAAACACGATGTGTATATAAAGTAAAGTAAATGTGGATTTGTATAGCGCATCATCGCCAACACGCCTCTAATGCGCTATACCGCTTCCCGTACACGTCGGCGCTGATCTCCGTTAAACTAGTCCACAGCCACTCACCAGCCCACACTGCACTCGAAATGGTTATAATTCGCACATAGCACTTTATCTGCAACAAAGCTTATTTTTGTTGCACTTGTGTTTCAGCGGAAACCTTCGTTGCAGCCAAGTCTGTACGTCGAACTTCTACAAGCAGACGTAAGTTGATCAACTTGTGCTGTTTTTATTATTTGCTTAGAGCATGCCCAAACTTAATATGTTCCATATAAAACATGCAACGGCGCACAACGGCACAACGGCCAGCCGCGTTGTTACGCGTTTTCTTGTTGCATAAAATTGCCAAAAATGGCTGAAGGATGGAAATATATACCGCGGTATTGGATTTATCTTTGCTTGTTATATTACTCGTAACGGAAACAGGTTTAATTAAGTTCGCACTTACGTAAGTGCGGATGACGTAAGCGCTATTCGCACCAAGTGCGAATGTCCCATGATATTCACAGTTGTGTGTGGGGTTGGTATTATTGTTATTCACACTTACGTGTTATTCTGACTTAAGACAGACTACTCAACTCAACTAACCACCCCAAAAGAAAAGAGTGGTTTACAAGAGGAAAGAAGCTATAAAAGCTTATATAAATCCCCGATTCTTCAGTAAACAGTCAAGATGTTTTTTAAAGGTTGCTACTGTT
>Ga0209149_1001832_pt1 | contig 11328 bp, 7 predicted proteins | sample WorMetTyACAVOLI2_FD_187423 | JGI IMG/M metagenome (GOLD analysis project Ga0209149, IMG submission 187423) | Marine gutless worms symbiont microbial communities from Max Planck institute for Marine Microbiology, Germany - Olavius algarvensis... ...
CCGGATCTACAATATGTCTGTCGGATCGATCCAAACAGATTAATTAGGGCCTACCTTGTCGGCGTCATGCAGTCATGTCGCCAAGTTTTGTGAAAATTGGCCGGTGACTGTATGAGAAAAACTAAGAAATCGATCCCCTATAGTTCCCTATTTCGCAATATTCATCTTTATTCACCGTTTATTCATTATAGCAAAACAAACAGCAGGGTTAAATAAACTTAACTATATACAGCCTATATACAACGCATGACATGAAAATCTCAAACATTTTGCTACAATATAGCTCATACATTTAGCTATGGCTTAAAATTATTTACAATTTGACACACAGTATTCTGGTGGTTCTGGTATTGTTTCTGAAATTTTTCAGCCCGTTTCTTGAGAAGAGTACTAGGCATTAGTGAGGGAAACGGAAAAGTGATCAACACCAAATTTAATCACTTCTGACAGGATCACCCTTGCCCGTGCTTACCGTGTTTGGTCGACATTCGTTAACCCTTTAATGCCCACATTAAAACTGCGCGGCAACGTACTGTTATACAGCACCAGGGTGATTGGTACACTGGCCGTTGATGGGTGGGCTGTTACATGTGCTACAGCGAGGAGGGGCCTGGGCGACCTGGGGCCCCGCCCAGTACCCTCCTCGCTGTACCAAATATAACAGCCCACCCATCAACGGCTAGTGTACCAACTTCATATTATTCGATGTGACACTATAATTGACTCTGGACTCTAAAGGGTTAACGCGTTTGTGAGTTATCCTGCTCGCAGAATGACAGATCGACATAATGACAGGCAAACAAACAGTAATGATCACATAGCTCCGCCTTGGCGAGTGATTAATAATTTATTATCATATTCATTTACTAGCATGTCAGTCGACTCGACCGTCCGTTGCAGCAGCCATTTTATTGTCAGCAGCAGCAGCAGCGTCATCATGGCAATAAGTCATCCTCATTTATCGACTACGGTAACGTTGGTGCCGCGTCACCGGCTTTCTACGTCATTCGTTAGTCTTTGTTTGTTTGTCGTTGTTGTATCGCGTAGTCATGACAACGACCACGACCCTGATCATTGATCTACAGAATACCCCAGAAACGGTGCGAGATACAGACGTAGTTACAATATACTACTGATAGGAACTTACGCCCTTCTCAACAGTGTCATTTCGAATGATCTTGAGTGACTTAGCAAAATGTTCAGTGACACGAAGCATCGCGCGGTCTCTCTGCGATAGCTGAGCCTCTTGTAATAAATGCTAGTTTTTGTCGCTTTAAGCACAGTAGGCTAACAGCAACAACAGACACGAAGCTCAGCTGTCGCAGAAAGACCGCGCGATGTTTCGTAACACTGAATACTTCGTGTATTCCACTATAACCGTGTGTATCTCGTACCGTTTCTGAGATATTCAGCGTCAAATAACGGCGTGACCTTGACGTCTGTGTTAGGGCTAGGGGTCTTTCAATGCCAATGAAAATGGCGCCGTTCAATAGACCATATACCACTTACTATTGGTCTTTCGCTTAAGTGTAGCTCTATCTTGTATCACTTTCGAGATATTTGTCAGCAGCAGTAGTCACGCTAGACAAGTTACACTGTAGGAGTTCGGCCAAAGTCACAGCTACGAGGATACAGGATATATCAGTTCACATTATTACTAATTAATACACTGTTTTTAGAAAAAAACAGCCGCTCTTGTTTTCTTGCATAACTCCTGGAAAAAGTAACCTATTTGGATGAAAATTTCAGGCAAAATAGCTAATCAAATGCTAATTCTAACAGCGTAAAAATAATTTGTATTGTTATTAAATATTCTTTGCTAGCAGCGATGTAAACTGGACGTCAATAAAAGTGTCGTTACGGCAATCAGATTTACCGTTGGAGATCAATATTTATTAAATGCTCGTAAATAAATAAATAAAATATGAAGCAAACCTAGCAGAGGATTGAGGTTTAATGGGTTAAAACATTTAACGGAGAAAGTGACAGCAGTGGCATCACTGATTCATGATCAGGTTCTGGTCGACCACACAATGTCCACCCCACCACACAACAAAGTTAAAGATTTCGCACTGATAGTTTGACCAGTGTCTTTATCCAACCAAGACTTCATCTTCTGTGAACAACAAGACGTCTTGAGCAAGCGTTTTTCTACGTAATTTTTTTCACTCGCATCCATTTAATGAGATGTTTATCGTCTATGGTAAATCTCATTGCTGTAAAGACACTGTTGCTGACATCCGGTTTACATCGCTGGTAGCAAAGAATATTGAAGAATAATACAAACTATTTTTGGCGAGAGACCTACAGTGGGCAGACACGGACGACTCGCGGAGACGACTGCGATCGGTGACAACTCAGAAGCTGCTCGTGCGTCGCACACGACTACGAACGATCGGCGACCGCGCCTTCGGCGCTGTTGCACCGCGCGTCTGGAACGACCTGCCTGCTGGCATCGTTTCTGCACCGTCACTGGCCATTTTCAAGCGGCGCTCGAAGACTCATCTGTTTGGACAGTCATTCGGCTGACAACTGACCTTGTTACCTGTCCTTGAAGCTTTGCTTACGGCAGGATAAATACTGTCGTTAATAATAATAATAATAATATTTTTATGCTGCTAGAATCTGCATTTCATTAGCTATTTTGTCTGCGATTTTCATTCAAATTGGTTGCTTTTTCTAAGAGTTATGCTAGAACACAAAAGTGGATGTTTTTTTTCTGAACACAGTGTAGTAATAATGATGATAATGATAATTAGTTCATAATTGCGATTACCAATGGTTAATTAATACTTGAATTGTGTGGTGGACTAAGCTGGCTACCCGTCAGCTTTTTACTGCACGGTAAATACACACTATCGTATCGTATCGTACTGAACCATGTCTCATGACACTCTTCCTTTGCTACGCCAAGATCGGAAATACGCAGCAAAACAACGGTTATAAACAATACATTATTAATAAGAGGAACAAAGTGCATCGTAACCGTTAAAGTGTAAGACACTTTAAGAAGCAATTTAAAGAATGCCCCACTGAAATCAGAAATGCCAAATGACGGACCGCGAAAAAAACGATGTAACTTTGAAAGTGATAACCATTTTCTGTTGGTTGTTGGTTACTGGTTACGTCAACTTCAGCGTTCTCGGCCTGCACTCGACACGGAATCGGCGGCCACACTCCTACATTCGTTTGTCGCGTCGCTACGGCTACGGGATGAAGGCCCTAGTGTGGCTGATTGTGACTATGGTGTGTCTGCTAGCTGCACCGTGGGTCCAATTGTCCGTTAGCGCGGGTAATGGATGGCCACATAATGCGCTGCGGCACCATCGGCTGATGCCAATCAGCTGCCACTTCCGAGATTGTAATGCGCTGCTGGTCACGAGTCTAACTCATGTAAGTGGCGATGTAGCAAGTATCCAGACCTTTACCTTTACTGCAACACTATCCTAGCGGGCGCGCCGAAAGCGACGACCAACAAACTACAACGAGTGTTGAACGCCGCAGCCCGTGTGGTCAGCGGTACCCACAAGTTCGACCGAGGCTTGTCGCGACTCCTCCATACCGAGCTACATTGGCTTGATGTTCCTGAGCGAGTCGTGTACAAGGGGTGACGTCATGATGTTCACAGTTCTAGTGATTGCCTATCAAATATTAATTTAAACAAGAACTTAGCTATCGCCAACGGATCGCGCGTCAGCTGCGCACATAATACGTCAAGGGCATCTATAATAACCCCGTGACCTTGAAATCTCGGTTAAGGGTGACTCAAGATCACTGGAAACGGAACCATTGGATAGATCATACACGACTTACTATAAGTCGAGCTGTTTGACGTTGAATATCATAGTGACCTTAAAATGTGGGTTAGAGGTCATTCAACGTCACTGAAAATGATACCACTTGAAAGCTTGGGTACAGTTTCCTATTCGACTTCCGTAGCAACAATGGTCGCATCTTTAGCCATTTCGGAGATACTTAGCGTCAAAAAATGGCCTGACCATGAATCTGGGTTTGGGGGCGTTCAAGATCATTGAAAATGGCGCCGTTCGATAGACCATGTATGACTTTCTATCGATCCGCCATTTTAACTATAGTTTTATCTGGTACCATTTGGAGTTATTTGACGTTGAATAATATCGTGACCTTAAAATCTGGCTTAGAAGTCACTCAAAGTCATTGAAACTGGTGCCATTTGAAAGCTTGGATGCGGTTTCCTATTCGTCTTCTATAGTAACTGTGGTCATATCTGTAGGCGTTTGTGAGATATTCAGTGTCAAAGAATGGTGTGACCGTGAAAACAGGGTTAAGATTCGTTCAAAGTCATTAAAATGGGATTATTTGATAGACCGCATACGAGTTTCTATTAGCGTTCCATAGTAACTATGGCCGTATCTTTAGCTATTTCGGAGATATTCGGCGTCAAATAATGACCTTGCCTTGAAATCTGGGTTTGGGGTTGTTCAAGGTCAGTGAAAATGGTGCGGTTCAATAGACCATGTATAACTTTATATTAGTCCGCCATTTTAACTATAGCTCTATCTTGAACCATTACCGAGACTCCGAGTTATTTTGTCGTTAAATAATATCGTGACCTTGAAATCTGGTTTACAGGTCACTCAGGGACATTGAAACTGGTGTCATTCGGAAGCTTGGGTGCGGTTTCCTATTCGCCTTCTATAGTAACTATGGCCGTATCTGTAGCCGTTTGTGAGATATTCAGCGTCAAAGAATGGTGCGACCTTAAAAACGTGGTTCGGGTTCGTTCAAGGTCATTCAAATGTCACCATTTGATAGATCGCATACGAGTTCCTATTAGCGTTCCATAGTAACTATAGCGCTATCTTGTATCGTTTGCGAGATATAGCGACAAATTGGTAGGAAATCGCGAAATTTTTATACCCCACCTGTATTCAGCGCCCCCGCAGGGGGTGACCCGTTTGAATTTCGTTAAGATATTTCATACCCATTAAACTAGGATGATTGGGTTACCGTGTGGTGAAGAGACTATAACAATAGGCCATCTTAGGCCGTTTGCATAGAATACCGGAACGTGACAGACAGACGGACAGACAGACGGACAGAATTCCTATATCAATATCGCGCGTCAGTATGCTGACGCGTGATAAAAATGGTCTAGCGCCTTGGTACTTTGCTGAATTGTACCAACTGGTCGCAGGTATCACATCGCGGCAACATCTCCTACCCGCCACCCGACAGCTCGTACCGCGCCACCGGCTCAGCTCCTACGGCCGACTGGCTTTCTGTGCGGCTGGTCCGTCGGTAGGATTTCCCTGCCGGACAGCTTGCGGGATCCGGTTATTGGCGGGAACAGTTTTTGTCGATCTTTGAAGACGTTTCTATTCGCGACGTACCCTTTCATCCAGCGCATTACAGGTTTGACGACGATGCGCTCTATAAATGTACAATACTTACTTACTGAATTGTGTGTACACTTTTTGTGCCTATGCCACAGATTGCACACTGTTGCTGATGCGAAAGATCGACGATTCGGGTGACTTCAGTCGTGATTGGAACGACTTCAAGGCCGGGTTTAGCAACGACGCAAACTACTGGCTCGGTAATGACCAGATCCATCTACTGACCAAGGACGGCGGCTGCAAACTCAGAGTCGACTTGGAGTCACTGGTCAGCAACGCCAGGTACTGGGCTGAGTACAGCACGTTCATCGTGGGCAATGAGGCAACCAACTACCAGGTATTGATCGACGGTTACTCTGGTGACGCAGGGAACCCACTGGTGACGCAGGGAACCCACTAATGACGCAAAGTACCCACTGATGACGCAGGGAACCCTCTGGTGACGCAGAGAACCCTCTGGTGACGCAGAGTACCCACTGGTGACGCAGAGTACCCACTGGTGACGCAGGGAACCCACTGGTGACGCAGGGAACCCACTGGCGCAGATCAACGGAACGCAGTTCTCGTCGGATGACGTCGACAACGACGGCAACGATCAGGAAGAATGCGCCGACAAGCAGGACGCCGGATTCTGGCACCAGGAAACTTGTGGCACTTGCACGCTGACGGGAGGTGGTAGTGACTTCAACTGCTCGACTCTGCCATCGGGGCAAGAGGAGCTGAAGATGAGCCAGATGTGTCTGCAGTGCATAGATGCTTCAATTGGTAGAGGTAAGTGTGTAGGTGTGTGTATGTATCTTATTGACAACAAAGGTCATGGTCAAGGTCAATTTTCCGAGGGTGCTACGTCAATTGGTAAAGGTTGTGAGCTTTTCTATCGCCGGCAGTGAGAGTCCATCTCCGATCCGACAGCTTCTACACTGTGTCTAAACAAGAGGTCAAAGTAATTTGACAAAAAGCGCCTCACGGGGGGCCCATTCCCCGGTTAGGGGTCACCCCATGGGTCGAAAGTTGTACAATTGAATTCCTGGGGTAGGGTTTCCTATTAGTGTTCCATAGTAACTATAGGCCTAGGATGCACCGTTTGGCCACAGTGCACGCGCGTGACAACCAACGACCAACGACCAACCAACCAACCAACGACCAACCAACCAACCAACCAACGACCAACGACGTCAAGACACAGCCTTTCTGAATAAGCGCCTCTTTTACTAACGTAAAGTGAGGCGCTTAAAAACGGGCCAACTTTGGCAAGCTGTAGTTTCGAACAGCACGAATTAATTTTGATAGTTCTGGGTTAATAGCTTCGGTATACTTTCGGAAACGATATGTATGTTCAACTTAACTTGTCCCTTCACTTTTACATGCTTTATTTGTTGTTAAATAGCTGCGATGGAAATGACGCGAAGTCGCTGATGAACGCCTTCCTGCGCTATAGGCCGGCGTTCTCCAAGTCACTGATGGTTTCCGTACCTGTTTCAAAGCTCAGCTGCAGCCAGGCAAATACTACCGAGAATTTCTGCTGAAGAAGCAGATGCTGACCGTCGTGCGTCGCATTGCTGTCCACACGTTTGTGTTCCAGCAAGACAATACACCTGCGTGGTGCGTACCGCGCTCGTGAAACAGCCCAGCTCCTTAATTCGGAGGAAACACCGGATTTTATCTCTCCAGATCTGTGGCCGCCAAACAGTCCAGACCTAAACCTGGTTGACTACCGAATTTTGGCACTGATGCATAAACGTGTGTAAAAAGACCCCTCTTGATCCTGTGCACACACTACACACACGCACAGTCAACAAAAAAGTGGCAGTAGCAGCGCTCCACCTACACCTGGATACACTCCCCCTTCCTTCCCATTCCGGCAGTGCGTGTTCATTGGGCCATCCTGAATTGGCCTCAGTGCTAGTCGTGGCAAATCTAGGCCACAGCGGCCCCATGTGGTATGGTATGGTATGGTATTGGTTTGTACTGTATTTGATTTTTATCGTAACTCTGGATTATTTCAGCATAGCTGAGCGTCTTGCTATCTGAGTACTGAGTCGTGTGTACACTTTATGTGCCCACGTCACAGATTGCACGATGGTGCTGATGCGAAAAGTCAACGACAAGAGTGGCTTCAATCGTGATTGGAATGAGTTCAAGGTCGGGTTTAACGACGAAGGAAACTACTGGCTCGGCAACGACCAGATCCATCTGCTGACCAAGGACGGCGGCTGCAAGCTGAGAGTCGACTTGGAATCACTGGTCAGCAACGGCTGGTACTGGGCTGAGTACAGCACGTTCATCGTGGGCAGTGAGGCAACCAACTACCAGGTGTTGATCGACGGTTACTCTGGTGACGCAGGGAACCTACTGGTGATGCAGGGAACCCACTAATGACGCAGGGTACCCACTGATGATGCAGGGAACCCACTGGTGACACAGGGTACACACTGATGGTGCCGGGAACCCACTGGTGACACAGGAAACCCACTGATGACGCAGGGAACCCTCTGGTGACGCAGAGAACCCTCTGGTGACGCAGAGAACCCACTGGTGACGCAGGGAACCCACTGGCGCAGATCAACGGAACGCAGTTCTCGTCGAAGGACGTCGACAACGACGGCAACGACCAGGAAGACTGCGCCGACGATCAGGACGCCGGATACTGGCACCAGGAAACTTGTGGCACTTGCACGCTGACGGGAGGTGGCAGTGATTTCTCCTGCTCGACTCTGCCGTCAGGACAAGAAGTGCTGAAGACGAGCCAAATGTGTCTGCAGTGCCAGTAGGCGTGCACAGTGAAGTCCAGGGACATCTGGACCACCACAGACGTCTTCACGAACTTTCACTTTTTTCTCGAACTTCTGTTACTATCGGATTTTCTTCTTCGTTAGTTTTTAACCGCATCTTTCTACCAGATTACGCTGGTTTTTCAGAGTTCAGTATATCGCATATCGTGTTAAAACTGCTTGACCCAGGGCCATAGCAATGTACACCGTGTTCCACAAAAAAATACACCCAAACGCTGTGTACCAAACTAGGCCCTAGTTGTCTTTAAATGGAAGCAATGAAATTAGGGTGGCGAAACCCTGGATGAAGTGTGCATGACAATACCAAATTACGCTAGTACATGTTTTTAAACAACGGAATTATTGGTCTTCAAATCTTGACGACAACAAAATAATCACACTTTCGAACATTACGTTCTCCGAGTTCACAAAAATAACCCTGGATTGTTTTCGTCGTTGTTGTCAAACCACGGAACCTGTATTACCGTCAAAGAAACTCACATATGCATCATCAACATTATACACAGGCCCGGAAGCAGACAAGTGGCGATCCTAGCGGTGTAAACGGAGTAATCTTTATGACTTTCTATCGTTCTTCGTGCACATGCACACCTTGTCTAGATCACACCTGCCTATAGGCCTACACACCTGTGCCGCGTAAGCTATATTAAAGTGTAAAAAACGTTTGTAAATTATTTTTAAACCACAAATGTATATTCACATCTAAACTGCAGGCTGCTGTTGGACACGTTTTTGTACTTTGATTTTCTATACTTGAAGTTGACGTTTGTTATAGCAACGCTGCCAATCAATCGTGTGCTGATTGCTATTCTGTTGCACCCTGTAGCAGCATTGACGGCGCATTATGGTCTATGTTACTTTGCACAAGGTTGTGTCAAAGCCAAATAATACACTGTGAGTCAAACAAAACAACACGCGTAAGGTGTGATGAAAAATGGAACAATGGTCTTGCTGGAAATTTATTGCCGAGTCCAACAGTAAAAGATTTTTGAAAATCGGCCAACATTTGCCTAAGTGATGCCTAAAACAAGAGGCGTGTTATTTTTCATTCGCAGTGTATATTTATCATCAGCGTTTATCATCTTCGTTGGTTCGTACAACTATTGTATTACATCTGCGTTATCTGTAGAGTTAAGATTTCTATGCCTTGGCAAGCCATGCGCGGCGGAGGATATTATGTTTACACTATGTCCCGATGCCTGTCCCGATGTCGTCACGGGACATCGACGTTTTTTTTCGCTTTGCACGAACACTGAACGGATTTCGATGAAATTTGCGGGAGATAATCATTACCACCGACAGATGAGCTGGTTACATTTTTGGGCGAAATTGTACGAGGGACAAGGGAGCAGGATACGACAGAACCGAGATGTCCGTAATCTTCGATGTCGCCTGTTCGACGGATGCTGACAGGAAGCTACGACGGTGAGGTATCACTGAGACAGCAATACACCGGCGGAACCGAATCCTCGAATCCACAATTCCACGTCTTCTTTGTAGTGCGGTCGGCGGTAGAATGCAAGAAAGCAGGAACTGGGCAGACTGCGAGCATCAGAGGAACGGACAGTCCTTGAGACGTTGGCACTTGCACGACCTGATCATCATGAACTCCTCGACGACGACCTCTGGCTGGCCTGGACACTTGAACTCGACCTTAACGTTCCTCGTCTCCGCCGGTCCACAGCATTTGTGCCGCTTGCAGACGCTGCAGTACTTCATCTGGTACTCGTCGATGCTCTCGCACTTGCCGTTTTGGATGCGACGAGGTACGCGATCTCGCCACGTGCTCCTGCATTCTCTGCCTCCACGACCTCCGCCGGACTACACACGGCGTAACAGCAGGTGCGCGTAGCCAACAGAGAATAACGGATTTAACCCTTTAATCGCAACATTAAAACCGCAGATTAACAGACCATCATATAGCAATACAGTGATTGGTGGGCTGTTACACTGGTACAGCGAGGAGGGAACTGGGCGGGGCCGCAGCCCGCCCAGGCCCCCTCCTTGCTGTACCAAATGCAACAGCCCACCCATCAACAGCCACTGTACCAACTTCGCATTACCCGATGTAGCAGTATAATTGCCTTTGGAGTCTAAAGGGTTAATAGATCGCGTTCAGCAAGCGGCGTCTGGTCTGCAGCCAATAGCAGCGCGTCCTCGTGCGTCATCCTTCCATGCCGTAACCGCGGATGGCACGGACGCATGATTACGTGGGGTTTTTCCAGGCGGGAATTTCCAACATTAGGGTTAGGAGTCCCTGTGACCTAGCGTGTAAAAGTCCGTCTCAAAACCCAGATTCCCTCGGTTACCTGTCGGTGAAAACCGCGTGATACTACGTTCAGTAGCCTAGTTCTAACGGGCAGACAGTCACGCCCCCTATAGTAAAAAGGTAAGTGGAGTTATATAGCGCTTCTTTTGCAAATCTTTATTCACCAGTAACATGGTAGATGATAAAAAGCAACGAAAAATAACAAAAAAAACTTAACTCACACTCAAGGCGCTCGAGCGTGGCAGAGCGTTTTACCTGCCAATTACACCATGCCTACCTTTATCTAAAAGCGTTCACCAGATGGCGCCTCCAGTAACTGAGGTGGCGGATATCTAATTGCAGCCTACTAGGCTACTACTCACTTATCTACCCCCAAAAGGATGAAACGCTGAGTCGGCCTGGTTAGTTGACCTGAGCGCGACACAACGGTTTCATCCGCTCGACGTACACCAAAGCAAAGGATGAGCTGTAGTACGGTAATTTGAAAGCGATCAAACTGCAATGGTTACAATCACGGACACTATAAAGACAGATTAACTGTTATAGTCACCACGCAACGAAACATGCTGGCTTATTGACAAACTGTAGAGCCTGATTAATCATCTGATGGGCTATACTCATACGCACCTCTACAACCAGTTTTACGCTTTATAGTGCAAAGGCAATTATAGTTCCACCTTGAATCAGGGTCTATTTTAAGCGTGGAGTCCAACCAAAATGTGGAGTCCAAAACGAAAAATGTGGAGTCCAAGACTGAAAAATGTGGAGTCCAAAATAGCATTTTTACTTCAACAAATCAGTTATTTTGCGCCTTAACTCATCTCGTTCAATATAATCTTCACTCATCGTCCTTCCAGACTCTGTGTACTGTTTCTGCACGAAATTTGGT
>Ga0209149_1001833_pt1 | contig 11325 bp, 7 predicted proteins | sample WorMetTyACAVOLI2_FD_187423 | JGI IMG/M metagenome (GOLD analysis project Ga0209149, IMG submission 187423) | Marine gutless worms symbiont microbial communities from Max Planck institute for Marine Microbiology, Germany - Olavius algarvensis... ...
TTCGGTAGACCACAGAAGACAGCTTCATAATAGGCGTTGCATGTGACAAAAAAGTGGGGGGGGGCTCAGAAGCCCGAAAGCCTAGGAGTTTGAAAAGTGAGGGGGCTCAAGCCTAGCAGCCTTATAGAAGTTTACGCCTATGGTTCTACCAAGTCATTAACTAGAGAAACTGCACGCAGTCTATCTATCTACAGTTGTATAAGCCATAAGTTCTAAAACAGCAAAAACTAAAATGACTATAACTTATAAGTAACGTGAAATACATGTCGGTCCTATTGCAACTGAACTGCCGGCTCTAAGCTTGCTGTACGTCAGTCAGTCTACTCTTCAGTGACGCTAATGAATCACAGTCACAAAAGCTATTAGTCATAACGTGTAATTTAAATTAAGTTCAGAATTCATAAGCACAATGTACAGTGCAATATTTTAAGAACAACAATAGAAAGCGTTTCAGCAAAACATTACATATAAGTGAAGTCCAAAGTCCAAGTCACTCGTAACAGCTGTAAATATATCTATAGGGTGGGCCAATTAAACGGGGCCACCTTTCATTTTTGCTTGTAAGAACTGAATGCATCTATATAATGAGATGATTTTTGGCGTATAGTCTAAACTACATAAAGCAACAAGTAACACGATGCCAATCTTATCATAATGAAAGCGTAAAATACCACGTCTGTCAGCACGTCTGATACACGCTGATAGGCGAGGCCTAATTCACAAAGAAAGTCGTGCTCTACTGCATACTTCGACACACATCATCTGTAACAACAGTCCAGACAGTGCGTGACAGTAACCCATTGTGTCCAATGTGTCCGCCAGTCCGATCAACGACACTCTCTTCGCCTCGCCGATGCTCTTATGAATGAAGCGCAAGCGCTGCAGCCTGCAGGGTCTGTGTTACTGCAGGCGCGCCACTCAAGCACGACGTCTTCTGCACTGCACTGCATTGTGGCTGTCTGTGTCATCGATCAACATGGCGGGCGACCACATCAAGTTCTCATGTTTCACTGACTGTCCATTGTTGTTGCAAGTTGTGTATTCACAGCCTGTATCAGACGTGCTGATAGACGTGGCGCCCTCTGGCGTGTTACGCTGTCATTAAGATAAAATTGGAATCACGTCACTTGTTGCTTTATGCATGTAGTTTATCTGTGCTAAAAATCATTTAATTTTATAGATATGTTCTATTGCTACAAGCAAAAATGGAAGGTGGTCCCATTTGCAGCGCGTTTGGGGTTCTTTTACAAAAACGGGCTATATAAATCCACTGTTATTATTTAATTTGGCCCACCCTGTACATTCAGTGCATATTACTGACAATGCTCTTTAGCGTTGTGTACTGCATGTGCATGTGCATGTGAGTGCTCACTCGGTAGACGTGCCACCCTGTAGGCCTATCTGACGTGCTGACCGTGTGTACACTACGGTACCCACGACTTCACATGCCGTTCCTGGCGTCATCAATAGCAATAGCCTCCTGGCCTTCACAGACGGCTCGGTGGCTATGAAACTCGCGTTCACTGCAGGTCATTGATACGATACGATACGATACGATACGATAGTGTGTATTTAACGTGCAGTAAAAAGCTGACGTGTAGCCAGCTTAGTCTACCACACAGAACAAACAGAAAAATTAAAGAGAAAAGAACTAAAAAGTAGAAGGGCACTCGGTAGAGCGCATGTACCTCCGACAAAGGTGTTTCGACGGTTGAGTGAATAAAACCATTTAAAGCCACGCGTCACTGCAGCGGCGGGCCTTGCCAATACGCATACGTGGGATTTTCCCGACGTAATAAAATTCCACGTACCAGCACTTATACGATATCAGAGAAAGCAATCCGGTTGCGGCATCCAGACTATAATCCGGATCGGGCTCAAAAGTTAACCAGTTCGTCCATGTCCTGACATCTGTCGACACGCAACATTTCATCAAAATCCATGCACGCGTTTTTGAGTAATCTTGCTAACAGACAGACAGACAAACAGACAAACGAACACGCGCAAAAACATTTACCTCCTCCTTTGTCGGCGGTAATAATAATAACAATAATAATAATAACACACTGTTGCAAATGATTAGAAGTAAGAGGAAAGACAGCAACGCTACACAGACATTGAATGAACAATGACAATGATAAATAGCTAGGCCTATTATCATGACTGAACGGAACGGACGGTTGAAACTGAGACATGATGAAACTGACGTTTTCAGGACGACAAAGCAGATGACCTTCAGGTCCAGTGATGCCTTCAGCAGTCAGCTCTGCCGCTTTCTAGACGACGACATGACACACACTTCTATCATGTAGTCAGCAGACCACGCACACATAACAGTCAGTTAAACCTTTCAGCTGGACCTTGACGTTCACCTTCACCTCACTGACCTCATCTAGAGCAATGAGATACCTGTGCTTGGAAGCTGACTAACTCTCTCACTAAACGCATTACTCGCTGCTGAATCTATGACGTCATAACAACATTCCACTCACAGCCCAAAACTGATGACATGACATCTTACGCTGCACTGTGTCTGTGTCTGTGGCCAGCTGACAGCCGGGCCCAATAACGCATGTAGCCTATCTGATGTCTTTAAAGATAAACACATTTCTAAGCGTGTTACAAGCCGCCGCTGGCGACAGCGAGAGCGGCTTAACGCGTTGGGCCTGTCCATCTGTCTGTCTGTCGCCAAAATGCCTACAGTAAAATGCGATTTTCTTAAAAACTAAGCAACTTAGAGCTATGGTCTGTATCAACGACCTGCAGTCGTACATGGGCTTTTCAAAGAACCCCTTCCCTAAAATTCAAGATGGAGGAGATCCGCCATCTTGAAAATCGACACGACGTCATTTCTCTGCGTAGGCGGTCCAATTTGGATAAAATGTCGGACTGGTGCAGAGTGACGACTGCGGTGATATGGTCGAAATCGAAACCGGAAGTACAATTCCAATACGGCGGAAGTTTGGGCGAATTCAATGTCATGTCATCCAAGAGTCATGTGCCACACTGCAGGGTGCTGCCACCTAGCAAATTCAATGCCACATTGCAGGGTGGAAGAACTCCATCCGCCATATTGAAAATCGTTCTTCGCCGTATTTTATTTTATTTTCGTTTTCCTAGTGCAGTTTGGGCTTCGGCCTTTGTATCGTCTCTCCGATACAGATGTTTCATTGCCCCATACTTCCCATTGTGGCTATGCCTCACACCCTGCTTCGTCGCACATCTCCAACCGTGGCTCTATCCCTGGATGCTACTGGGACTTTGCCTCACACCTCCCCCTGCCCATGGCCTTGCTGGGGTACTTGCTTGGACCCACAGCTATATAAACCGGGCTACTCCCGCGACATGTGAAAACAGACAGACATTATACTACATCTATAACAAGTGTATCAGAGATGATACGAAAGCCGCCGCTCGTCAAAGCCTAAACTGCATTGAAAACAAAAAGTAAAATATGGCGAAAAACCATTTTCAATATGGCGGATAAAATTCTTACACCCTGCAATGTGGCATGTGGCTCTGGAATCGTGACAGTGAATTCACCAAGTGGCAGCACCCTGCAATGTGATACGTGGCTCTGAAATGACATGCCATTGAATTTGCCCAAACGTCCGCCATATTGGAATTCTACATCTGGTTTGGATCTTGACCACATCACCACAGTCGACAACTCGACATGTTATTCTGCAACAGTCTCCAAAATTTTATCCAAATCGGACCACCCTCGGCACAAAAACAAGGACGTCGCGTTGATCAAGACAGCGGATCTCAGCCATCTTGGATTTTAGGAATCCAATAATGGGTTCTTTGAAAAGCCCAATTACATAACTTCCTATAGGTCGTCAATAGACACCATAGCTTAAACTTGTTTAGTTTTTGCGAAAATCGCGTTTATTTGCATTTTGGCGACAGACAGACAAACAGAAAAACAGACGAACAGACGGACAGCACCAATGCACTAAGCCGCTCTCGCTGTCGCGAGCGGCGGCTTAATAACTAGCACTGTACTAAATGATCCAATTATAAATTAATGACAAATCTAGACATACAAGAGCCGTGAAGCTCGGCTGAGTGTCAGCAGCGATGACAGCGAGTGCTCCAAGGTTCGTGCAGTGAGTGACAGCTTGATAGAGAGAGACGTCAGCGTCAGCAGAGTCATCAGGCAGAGACAGCACGAACCCACTCACACCTACAGACCACACCACACAGACAGACGGACAGATACCTACAGACAGACAGACAGACAGACAGAGACACTTAGAACATTTAACTGGTCAGTTTTAACAGCTGGTGCTTGTCCAGTCACAGCGGCCAGTGCTTTGTGTCTGTCTGTCACATAACCACATCTTTGCACTGCATTGTCTTGTATGCTATAAGAACAAAACCTTCACACCCAACCCTAACCCTGAGCTTAACCCCTTTACACGACACGGCTCTAACGTTCTTGTAACAATGTACTGATTAAGGTGACACTATCATGTCAAAGACATTGCAGGAGCAGCTTGTGTATGATGTCAATTGCACTTACATCACAGTGACCCATAATCTGGACAGTGTGAGTTAACTGGTAGGCAGCAGGCGGCAGGGCAGCATGACTGTATCTGCTGTATTCACTAGTCAAAATTTGCTAGTAATCATACGTCAACCAAGTTATATGCATTTACACCCGATGGGAGCATTTTCCCACAGTTTTCAATAACCCTAGCGGCAAAACTGACTGGACTTGAAAAACTTAGACGGGTGCAAAAAATGACGGATTTAATAACGTTAAACTCAGTAAACACTGCTAATCTAAGACAGAGGCCTACAGAGAGAGTGCGAGAGAGAGACAGACGGACAGACTGGAAGACAGAGAGACGGAGAGATGGCCGCTGAACCTTTGCTAGTGACGAGCAGCGTCATGTCGTGTTTGACTTGGTCGGACCACGACGTGACGACGACACGCAGACAGAAGTCACAACATGACTTGGACTCATAGACAGCACAACGGCGTTCATAGGCCTCCAACAGACTCTCAGTGTCACCAGCCACCACCGTGTCAACTACACACACACAGACAGACAGATATACACACAGACATACAGACAGACAGACAGACAGACACGCAGACAGACACACAGACAAACAAACACACAGACACACACACACAGACAGACAGACATACAGACAAATTTAACAGACAGACACACAGACAGACAGACACACAGACACACACACACAGACAGACAAACAGACAGACAGACACACAGACAAACAAACACACAGACACACAGACAGACAGACAGACAAACAGACAGACAGACAGACAAACACACACACAGACAGACAGACATACAGACAAATTTAACAGACAGACACACAGACAGACAGACACACAGACACACACACAGACAGACAGACACACAGACAAACAAACACACAGACACACAGACAGACAGACAGACTAACAGACAGACAAACACACAGACAAACACACACACAGACAGACAGACATACAGACAAATTTAACAGACAGACACACAGACAGACAGACACACAGACACACACACAGACAGACAGACATACAGACAAATTTAACAGACAGACACACAGACAGACACACACACAGACAGACACACAGACAGACTCACAGACAAACAGACAGACAGACAGACACAACAAATCTACTGTCAGCTGAGCCGACGACGTCTTGTTTTCAGTCGACAGTGTTTGTTTGTTTTACAACGTTTGCAACTGTTGCAACATTTCAGCAAAACTGTTGCAGTTGTCGCCATGAAACTTACACATTAAACCATCAGTGCAATCAACAGCAGCGCCCTGTAGTGGGGCGTTGGACGAGGTTTGCTGTGTTAGTAAACTGATGTAAATGACAATGAATGATTCAAGACAGCCGCGGTGCTGCTGTGCAATGACACAACATCCGACGAACTTGACGTGACGTAGGCGGTGACTGAGCACTGAGCTGAGCATGGAAGTAATGTCATCATCATCATGTATGATGTAGGCAACAGCTCAGCTGTCCAGTGTCCAGCTGAGCTGACGCACGCACGCTACGACCGTCCAACTGGTGCTTTGGCCGTTGTCTGCTCGTACACAACATGTTGGTGGTCCACGCTACAGACCACCTTGCACGCTGCGGACGTGACGTCACTCTCTGACGTCACAGACTGACGTCAGTATGTGACGTCAGTTCATCGTCATGTCTGAAAGCGTCACTGACTGTGACCTCGTCACACGAAGGACGAGCGGGAAGATCTGATCAGCAAATACTTCAAACCAGTGGCGACTGATTTGAAACTCATGAATATCATCACTACTTTTAGAACGAAAACCAAACAGCTTCTTATGCCATTCTCTGCAGTGTATTCGGCGCCCGTTAAGGCAGACCCAGACGGAATTTCGCCATAATATTACACACCGAAAAACTAGAATGGTGTGGATACCAGAAGATGGAAACAGTTTGATGATACAGTACACGAATGTGACAGACGGACAGATGGACAGACAGACACGGCACGACAGTAGTGCACAGGCCTATATAGCGCGTCTCAGTGACTGACCGAGAGTAGTGTTTCCAGCCGACAAAGCAGCCTTTGTACCGTGATAGACATCATCGACTGAGACGAGACGACTGATGATGCTGGCGCAGCCTTGATGTAGATGAGACGACTCCAAGTGCACGCTGCTGTCAATACCAGCTACGTACCACACACATTATATGTAGGCTATACAACAGCTCACCTATCACTGGCACTGTCTGTCTGTCTGTCTGTGATCCATGTCCACTTCCTCTATGACGCACACAAACAAGACAGGACGCAATGAAAGGAAAGTCCTACTATGGCACAGTAGACTGAGAATGAGACTGAGACTGGCTATTACTCACGTCGCGCAGCGCAGTGCAGTGCAGTGCAGTCACAGACCGACAGACATACTGTACTACAGTAGCTATACTGTCAGTACATAACGTAACGTAACTCATTGCTGCAAACGTTCATGAAACGTGCGACAATGTAAACAACGACAAGATGTATGGCCTCGACGGCCGACACGTTATGTGGCCCTCCCTGTAATGTGAACGTCATTATGCTCTTCGATAGTCAGTAGATACGACGTATAAACTGCGTTGTTTTTCTGTCCACGAGTTACACTGAACAACTGTGTAACTGTAACTACTAACTTACAGTTAATGTCACGTGACCTAGTGACCTTGACCTTTGACCTCTTGACCTAGAGACTTACAAGTGCTATTGAGAAAGTGTGGACTACAGATGGAATTTCTACAATGTTCCATTCTTTAGTCACAAACGAAAGACAAAGAAATGCACATCAATCAAGTGTTGACCTGGTAATCAACTGCGTCCCCGGCCAAAAGACACTCTTCAAAGTCGTACAAATACGAACGAATATATCTCGAGTAGATGCGACGCTATACATTACTCTATCTATATTGTGAGCGGCTAATTTGCTGCTGGGAGCGTTGCACATCACGCACCAAACCGATTCTTGAGACCCGTTGGTCCGCTGTGAGCGCAAGGTGCGTCCAACTTCCTAGCAACTAAACGTCTTCTAGAGAAATTCTTCTGACTACGTTACTGCTAAGGCGTCAAACATTAATTTATTGATTAGCTCATTAGCTCGCGTGATAGTATACCTGGCATGACGAGTTTTCCACGTGCATCAATAACTCTAGCGCCATCAGCAGATGTCAAGTTCGCACCAATCGCACTAACCGACACACGCCGACATCAACACGTTATTCAATCAATCAATCAATCAATCAATCGAAGTCAAAGCATATCTATTCCCCGCCCACAATTCTCTATCAAATTTGGTAAAAGATTCTATTTACTTGGCTCCTAGCCAAGTGAGAATGGATCACCGCGTCTATGGCTGTGGACATAATTTCTTAGGTACCTTGAGTTAGAATTGAAATCGAGGTCACGTGACAACTCACGTGATTTTTCCGTCGACGATGAGAACGTCAGCGTCAAAAGATGCGTCGTCATTGACGACGCGACCTCCACGAATCAGCAGCCGCTGTCGTCCAGCACTAGCACCAGCACCAGCACCAGCCTGAGGCTGAGCCTGTATGTACATGTATACACACAGTAGACTGGACACACCACGATAGACATTACACACATTGCTGCACGCCAACGTAATAGTCAACGTAATGCGCATTTCTACAGCGCCAGCCAAACCCGTAGCCAGTCCAGTCCAGTGTCTCACAACATGCGTCGTTTTCCTCCTTTTCCTCAGATTTTGGACTTTTTTTGATGACTTGTGAGACCATCAGTCATTATCATCAGCTTGAAATACAAAGTAAATTGCAACGGCAAATTTTGGAAGCCCAAAAGCACCAGTTTTTGCGTGTAAAACAGGCAGCTGAATTGTAGAAAAAAAACACCAGAATGCACCAAAAGTCACCATTTGGACATCTAAAGTCAAAAAATTTTCTGGGGAGGGTGCACTGGTAGCGCCTGGAGGGGCACTACCCCCTCCCCAGACCCCTTCCCCAGTGGGGAGGGGACACACCCCACCTAAACGCAACCTAAACCTACTCGTACATATTTCAGCTGCGGTTTCCACATACACGTTCTACGAGTTTCTGTGCGATATTTAGACTGGACAGACACTGCATGATGGGCCGGCAGTCTGAGCCTCACTCTGTGAGAGATGGCGGTCGCGGTTATTGTGCGGTAGATCAATTGCTAGAATTACGAGTGGCGGTCCAGAGGTGAGTACTGAAGATGAGGCTGTGGCTGACGTTAGGCCTACATCTCAGACACAGACGCAGTCATGTCAACATATCGTCGTCGTTGTCGTCATGACAAGCTGTTAATTACTAGGATTCACGACTCACAAGCTGTGACTGCAGCTGTAGGGTTAGGTCTGATTGACATGCTCCGTCGTTGCTAGTGTCGTCACTGGTCGAGGTCGAGGTCGACGTGCAGTCGACGACGACAGCAGTTGACTCGTCCTCAGCTGCTGCTGCTGCTGCTGCTTGTGAACTTGTCGTCGTTGTTGTGTCGTCGTTGCCGGCTGCTTGTGTCTGTGTCTGCGTCGTTGTTGTCTGTTGTCGTTGTCCGATCTTGAATATCGACTTTTCATCGAATGCGTCAGCGACATGTCCAAACATGGCGTTCTGTTTGAGACGCGCTTGTGGTCGTGGTGATCCGACACCGAGCCATATCGGCTCTAACGACCCACCACCAGCACCGTCCGCCGACATCGCGACCTTGACCTTCAAGTAACCTTGAGTTCACCTTGACCGACCTGTAGACCGTCACCACGACACCATGTGATTAGTTCAACGAATATCAGAATAGGACCAGGACAAGGACATTAAAGTGTAAGTTGTGACAACTGATGACAGACATGTAAAACAGCAGACAAACAAACAAACAAACAGACAGACAGACAGACAGACAGACACAGAGCACAGTCAGTTACCAAACAAACTAACGTACCATTATACATCTCAGAAAGGCACAGCGAGGCTGAAGAATTGCGTACCTGTGTGGGCTGTGTTCGTGGCCGCGGCGCAGTTGACGTATCACGACGCTATTCTGACTGGAATGAGTCCGAGCCGGGGCAGCCGCAGCTCAGCTGTGTCTGTGTCTGTGTGTGGTAGATGGCAGCTAATAACCTCGTAAACTGACGGTGCAATTACGGCGCCGACAAGTGGCAGACCAGACCGCCGACCGCAGTGCGCTGTGCTAGCAGTAGTAGGATGAATACTAACACACACAGGCTGAGGCTCCACCAGTAACCAGTGACCAGTCAGTCACGCTACTATACCGTGACAGCCAATTTCTATTGGATCAATTAACGCAGCGTTCGGCGCGCACTCGCACTCGCCTCGCACTCGTACCGAAGCCCATTCACACGGAAACGATGACTCACGGCAGCCATACCGCTACCGCCTGCGGCATCACCAACTGACCTGCCTGCCCATCATACTCAGCAGCCAGCCATCTGGCAACAGCAACTAGCAGCCATTCACGAGTCAGCGTCGAGCCTGCTAGCTCACGCACTCACTCACACTCACAGCCGTCCGTCTGGTCTGCCACTGCGCAGTTTCCAACTCAGTCTCACCAGTCACCAGTCAAACTGTCAGAGGACATCACATCGTGCTATCATGGCCGTCAATGACGTGACATGTTGTCATCGTCTTCTGTGAAATCAGCGGCGTCGATATACGGAACGACGCCAACGTTGTTCATCGATAGTAGCTTGCTAGTTCATTGTTCGAGACTGCGGCTTCACGCGTCGATCATGTCCATCTGTTTGTCCGTCTGTCTGTCTGTCTGTCGCCAAAATGCAAAAAACGCGATTTTCTCAAAAACTAAGCAATTTAGAGCTATGGTCTCTATTAACGACCTATAGGAAGTCGTACATGGGCTTCCCAAAGAACCCATTATTGGATCCCTACGATCCAAGATGGCCGAGATCCGCCATCTTGAAAATCGACATGGGCCTAACGTCATTTTTCCTGCCGAGGGTGGTCCGATTTGGATAAAATTTCGCGGACTGGTACAGAATGACATGTCGACTGCGGTGATGTGTGGAAATGGAAACCAGATGTAGAATTCCAATATGGCGGACGTTTGGGCGAATTCAATAACATGTCATGCCAGAGCTACGTATCACATTGCAGGGTGTTGCCACTTGGTGAATTCACTGTTACGATTCCAGAGCCACATGCCACATTGCAGGGTGTAAGAATTCTATCCGTCAAATTGAAAATCGTTTTTCGCCATATTTTATTTTTTGGTTTTTAATGCAGTTTAGGCTTTGACGAGCGGCGGCTTTCGTATCGTCTCCGATACACTTGTTATTTGGTGCTTTGAGCCAAACTTAACGGTTGGACTACAAATTCTACAGTTCCTCAGCCATTAGAATATGACCAGTTGACCACGTCGACCGGCTGACATGCTAATATTTATTAACAGCCTCAAAGTCCCCAATATCCGCAGTTACCCCAGTCACGCCTGTGGCCTATACATTGTGCCAATCCACATTGTCGCGCTCAGCTATGTAGAGCGTGATTTAGATAGGCGGCGTGTCCGTCCGCCTGTCTGACGCACGCTGGTATTGGCTCAAAATTAACGACCGCAGGATCATGCGGATCTAGGGGCCACACTCTAGTTTTTTATTATCAAATTTTATACACTAGGTCTCAGCAGAACCCCCCCCCCTGTGACCCCCCTGTGACAGCTTGAAATGAGACTGCAGTAGTAAAACGGCAAAAATGCAGATTTTCGACCTATAAATACAGGGTGGGCAAAAAAACTGCACACCAAACTCATGGCAATAACT
>Ga0209149_1001835_pt1 | contig 11321 bp, 5 predicted proteins | sample WorMetTyACAVOLI2_FD_187423 | JGI IMG/M metagenome (GOLD analysis project Ga0209149, IMG submission 187423) | Marine gutless worms symbiont microbial communities from Max Planck institute for Marine Microbiology, Germany - Olavius algarvensis... ...
GACATGGTACGACAAAAGAAGATGGGCTTCTTCGAGGATCACACTTGATCTGACTGGCCCTCCTGGCCACATCAGCTGGACGTCCACTGGATATCCGCTCCTGGTGTGGCCACACCAGGTAAATAACATTATCTCTGAACACTAGCTTCCTATTAAATTTTTCCTTTTACCTATTTTGACGATGAAGTACCTTGAAAGACCTTAAGTAGACATCCGAGGAAACAAATGGACAGTCTTATTAATGCTGTATACATGTAAGTTATAATTTTATAATACTAAATTCGAAAACGCTGAAATGACCTTTAAAGTCACTGAACGTCATTAACAATGGTGCTAATCATCAGAAAATATACGAGTTTCTGTTAGCGTTCTGTAATAATTGCCTTTTCTGAGACATTACTACTGTCTGTGACCTTCACAGTCATTCAGTTCAGTTGCAGCAGTTAAATATTGGTATTAAGCACTCAGTATCAGCAACAATACTGCCAATCTATACACACAGTGACTTTGCCCTTGAACAGTCCGTCAGTAACGTTACAAGATAATTAAATTGCGTCCGAGACGGGGACACCTCGGCATGTGCGTTGCCCAAATGTAATGGATTTGTCTTTTGCTGGTGTCAGGTATCTCACTGTTTGGTGAAAATCCACCAACCACTATATGACAGATGCTAGAAAATATCGCAAAATGCCCTGTCTCATAATGTTAAGGAAAGTGGAGTCCGGAATCGGATCAACACCAAAAATTTAATCACTTCTAGAGGGCATCTCAAACTGTTCATATGGGGCCGATTTTCGAAATATCTTAAGAATATCTAAGACAGATTTTAGGCAGACTTACAAACATCTTAAGAAAGGTCATGAGAACAATGAATACGTCGACTTGATTATGTACACTGACGTTAACGACTCACCCTGTATGTCAATGTGCACAGAGTTCCGTTTGCATTAAATAAGGGATGGGCGTTTCGGTTAATTTGCTAACCGGTCCCGAAACTACTACTAACTGGTTAACTGAAAACTGTAGCTTCACCAACGCTGTTGCCTACTCGGTGTAAGGTGGGGTGGGGCTTAGCATCAGAGGGGCGTATAACACAACCTTCATTGTTCGATACTGTGTCAAAAACCATCACTTGAATGAAACGAACGATGCTTTTGCCACTTATACCAGACGGTAAGTGACTAAATTGATAGTAATATTCTATTCATTTTCTAAATTTCTATTTTTTTAGTCACGCGGGATACGCTCTGCCATTTTTAGTTTCAGTTCGGTTAATTTACTAACCAATTAACGGAAAATATTGTGGTTAACCGCGCCCATCCCTTCATTAAATTGCTAACAACATATCAGATATATCACTTACCGTTTCAAACAACTTCACTAACAACAAAAGTTGACTATGTCTTTTTTTAATTAATGATGTATTATTTGCAAAACTGTCACACTAGGCTTCTTCAGTCAGTTAACCAAAACTACTAACCGATTAACTGTATTCCTTCAGTCGCAACATGTTAATTCAGCATTTTTCTGTATGTTTTTAGAATATGTCTAAAGACCTGCCTTTCACGTATTTGTTCCTTGACTGCTTTTTTCTGTTATGGGCCTGTGCAGTGACTTATGTCATTTTGTTCACTTTAATCATTTAATCATTTTTTTATGTTCACATTCATGAACAACAGTGATACACTGCACAGTGTAAAGATCCAGAATATTTGACATGGTCGACGAGCTGCTGATGCTGCAACTGAATGCACGTGTATGTCCCACACACTGCACTCTACAAACATAAAGCACATAACACTAGCGAACAAGAGGTCAAAGTAATTTGAAGTAATTTGACAAAAAGTGCCTCACGGGGGCCCATTCCCCGGTTAGGGGTCACCCCAGGGGTCGAAATTTGTACCATTGAATTCCTGGGGTAGGGGTTCCTATTAGTGTTTCATAGTAACTATAGGCCTAGGATGCACCGTTTGGCCACAGTGCACGCGCGTGACAACCAACGACGTCACGACACAGCCTATCTCAATAAGTGCCTCTTTTAGTAAAGTAAAGTGAGGCGCTTAATAATAACTGATATGAAGTACGTTCCTACATTCACTGGGACAATAAACCACAGACAAGAACCCCCCAGAGACAACCACGACCGAACCCTAATCTCGGAAACAAGCACCATGGGGGGTTTCTGTCTGGGGTAATTGTGCCAGGGGGTTGCAGTCTTCTTCTTCTCGTATGTGTTTCATGAGCCATAACTGGTCAGCCACGAAACAGCGTCTTCATCTGCAGTTACTACCAGCATCACGATGGCAATTCTGGCACTGAAATCACAGATAGTACATACAGCTTATGCCTGTAGTTAAAACCTATCTTATCAGTGTTCAATACCACATCGGACATCGATGAGCCGCCGTTTCACACACCATCTGGAGGCGGCACTGCTGTTTTTTGTGAATGTGGTGCCAATTACTAGTGTTAGGGCTTACTTCATACGATTTGTCATCAATATTTTCAAATAAAATAAATACTAAATAAATAGTACTGCTTAAACTGAAGCACAGATGAAATACAATACCTAACACTTGCTGAATAGCAAGATAATGTCGTTGCTACATCTGAGGCAAAATTTGCGTCCGGCCTGCTACTAAAACATTAAAAAAACAACGCCGTCAGATACATTCTTTATCAAAAAACACAACATGGTCAGAATATTTTCTGTTTTCATTAGACACGCCAGACGAAGATCGGAAGATTTTCATCAGCAGCAGTTGCCAAAAAATTATTTTATGCAGCTGATAAAATCATCTTCATGCACGAATACAGTACTTTACTTAAAGAGTTGTTGCCTTTTCTTCTAATACCGGTATGTTAAATTCTTATGGTTGCTGTAGCTATGATGATGGTGCCATGCATTATAACTAAAATATGACTACTATCCAACTATTACTACTACAATGTAGTGGTAGCTATTACTCTCAAATCTTGTTATATGTGACAGACTAATAAACTACAGACGGCTAAGCTTTCCCATTAAGCATCTGATACAGTCTTACTCGGAAACGAAATGAACGGTTGCGGTTGAATCTGCTGTACAGTATTGACGGCTGCCATCTGCGGGTACGAAGTGGCGGTCGTCAACTGGCGATACACTGGCAGACCGGTTTTAGCATCAACCAGTGCTGGCCGCTTCAGTACCGGCATCATTCCGCCCGCCATTGGATTAACACCCTAGTTTGCACAGAATTCACAACACTCACTAATGACCATGACTTTGGTTATGTGGTCAGCATACACGCTGACATACATACACGCGTTTTATATCATTACCGTCAACTGCTTAATGCAACACAAATTTAATTTCATTAAATATTTGAGATTATGAAGTTGTCAAAATAACAAGACTTTTAAATTTTGACAAATGTGGTACGCACAACATCAATATTAATTTGTGATGTATGGACTGCAATATATCAACTCTATATCAAGTACAACAAAGTCTGCCAAAGCCAGCATGATTGATATCTGCTGGTAAGGTGTAAATTTATGAAACAGAAAATGTTACAAAATTAATGTCTATCTAACAACACGTGGAAATTTGAAGCTTGCAGCTGCGAAGCAATGATAATGTTGTGACGGTGGAATAAGATTTAAGCAGACAGCTAACAATGACGCCAGCAATAGACAGCAGGTCGTTCACAGTATCAACACGCGGGTGAAACTGGCTTGCACAAGCCATGCGCTACGTCGGCTGGATAAGTTCAGTCTCGTCCTCGTTTAGAAATCACAACAGAACGTTCCATGCAAAGCACACAAACCTCAATGAGACAGTTGATATTGTTTTCAAAGGAAACCCGCAGCCGTAAAAATGATAGTGGGGGGCTCTGCCGCAGACAGATGCATTGAACTGTCACCCCCTCCTGCGTTGGGGGCCCGGGGGTATTACTCCCCGAAAAAACTCTTTTGTGCGCAAAATCATGAAATTTTATGCATACTTGCACGGTACTGCAGTGGGTCACTGACAGCGTCTTACTAAATGCTGTGAAAATTTTACACAAATAAAATGGAATGGAAATGGAATGGAATGGAATGGAATGGAGTGAATACATGGTAAGGCCGGCAGGCTCCAGACTCCGTCCCCTTCAGCAGCTATGCCTCTGGTGCTAGCAGTTGTACTGAGCAAAAAAGAGCTGATAGAGAGAAACATAAACTAAATAAGATACCAGGATAAGACCGTCGGCAGGACCGCCAGTCCGTGGGTCAACAGCAGAACGCTTGCGAAGATTCAGCATGGCCGCTGGTGGATCTGTGGTAGCACTACCACCGCCGGCGGCATATATTTCCATGACTTGCTGCTACAAACCGGGCAGTCAGTGAGGTGTGTAGTGGGTGCAGTGATCAAGCAGCGAATCAACGACAACAGGCAACGCAGCGATTGTTTACAACAAACACACGTACGTCGTACATGTAGACATTTCACACACATACATCGGCAAGCATGCAACGCCGCCTAGGAAACACTGCAGTTAGAGCGGCACGTAAGCAGTCTACATAGCAGCAACAGAATAACGACACCTATCTAGCAACACAGCGCTCAACACGAAACATTTCAGCTTTATTCAGATCCACATTAACCCTTTAGAGTGCAAAGTGCCACATCGAATTACATGAAGTTGGTACAGTGGCCGTTGATGGGTGAGCTGTTACATTTGCTACAGCGAGGAGGGGACTGGGCGGGGCTGCAGTCCGCCCAAGCCCCTCCTTGTTGTACCAAATGTATAGCAGCCCACCCATCAACGGCCACTGTACTAATCACCGTAGTACTGTATAACGGTCCGTTGCTCCGCGGTTTTTGCAGCGCGATGCTATGCAAGCGCGGCCTATGTCGTCATGCGGTGTCCGTCTGTCTGTCTGTATGTGTGTGTCTGTCCGTCACGTTCGTGAATTCTGTCAAAACGAATAAACATATCTTCAAAATTTTATCACCATATGGTAGCCACGCCATTCTAGTTTTTCCACGCCAAACAGCATAGCAATATTCCGACGGTAACCCCCTTAACGGGGGCGTCGAATATGCAGGTGAGTAGGCAAAAATTGCGTTTCTGAGCCTATATCTGGCCTGACTGCCTGTGTTAACGCTGCAACAGGCAGGTGTTGTAACACGGTCGCCGGTGGACAACGGCCACCGTCTCGCAAGTTATGGCACATCACTGGTAGTAAGCGGCGGTATTGATTGCGGGAGAAGAGAAGACGACGAAATGTTTATGACAAGAAACCTCAACCTTACGCCAAAGACAACAGAACAGCGCATTTAACTGCACGCAGTGACATATCTGTAGCCTACGTAACTAGCAATAAAAGACTCTACTCGACGTTTTGTACTGTTGAAGCTAACTATACTGATAGACACGAAGCATCGCGCGGCCTCATTGCGACAGCAGAGCTACTTGTTATGTGCCCATTAAAGGGTTAAGGCAGCATGAGGCAGTTTTCCAACAACACAGAGTTGGCATTATGTAGGCCTATTAGAGCAAAAGCAATGCTTGCTAACGTGAAAGCAGCGTGTAGACAAAGCTTGCCACACAACCACACTACAGACTGCAACTCCACACTCTACACTATATTATCACTTCTATCGTCAAAGACTTCAGTCTCGTTGGTCATTTCACAGCCGTAATGGCAATGTTTTGTACAAAACCACCCAAATTACATGGAAAATGCAAGATTCGGTGAATTCTGAAAGATGTTGGTGGTTCATATAAATTTAAAAAAATATTTTTCACACTTACATGCATTTTGTCGACATATCCATTTGACTTCGTTGTATACAGCAATACTTAACTATTGTGCATGCGTGACTACTGCACTGCATGTTCTGTGTGCCTTACTGTATTGCTTATTCTTGTTTTATCATCATTGTTCAGCATGCTTTTGATACACACTAAGCTGTAGTAGCCGCCAGTTAATTTTCCTTGTACGTTTTCACACAGAACCCGCGATTGTTTCGCTTTTACTTGCTACAGTATGTTTGTCCCAATCGTCACAGGCAGAACTCCCCTGCACTCAGGTTTACAGAATGACTCGGGATCACTGACCTTGTAATAGACAGGTTGACAGTAGGCTGAGGAGGTAACAGTGGCCGAGTCGCTAGATGAAGTCATAGTCACTGATGATGGAGGACTTGTACTATCTTCAACGGGTGTAGACGACGACGATGAACTGTTGCTGCAACCGGCACCCTGCTATCAGAGACACATCATCATCATCGTCAATCATTATAATCAATAGCAGTAATCACCTGTAGTCAGTAAAGACACAGCGCAACAGCTTCAGTTCATTACCAGTTCACAACCTGTCTCTCTCTGTCTATCTTTTTCATTGTGCCACCATTTCTTGGTGAATTAAACTTCTTATTAGTAACACCGCTGTTATCATAAATTCACAGTTCTCACTGCGGCTTGCTATTGCCAAACACTCCTATATCACTAACATCATCATCATCATCATCGTCATCACCATTACCGTCATCATCGTCGTCATCATCAAACTTTTCTGCTCACACTAACTAAATCAATCTCAACTCTAAACCTAAATAATTTCAAGTAAGTAAGAGAACGTTTGTTTTAAAAAGTGTTGCAGTACAACGGTGTCACATGAACGCGTTCAGGTAAATACAAGAACTGAACACAAGCAGCTTGAGATTGGTCAGAAGTCGAGACGGCGGTCAAACCTGGTAGTGGTTAGAGTCGTAACTGACGGCATGTATTGCAGCCGTTGGCAAGCCGTAACAGCCGGCACCCAAGCCTGGCACACTCCACGCCTGCACAATATTTAAACAGTTAAAAAACAACAGTTAAAAATTTTTAGGTTAACTTTCCAACAATTAATCATTAACTACACTGTGTGAGTCAAAAAAACTGGACCTTACTCAAATCAAATACTGTCCGATTTTAATAATTTTTTTCGCTGTTGCAGGCAGAAATTAACTGCGACCAACTGTAACCTACTATCTACCACCGAACCCAAATCTGCCAGTGTAAAATGAACATGAACAAGAGTGTATTGGCCAACGTTGGTAGCATGATTCTGTAATTAAAAATGCAACAGTCAAACAAGTCGCACTGAATATAACAGATACGGACAAAATCAACACTGTCAGCTACCAAGCTGTACTCGAAGTGTCATCCATCGATGAGCCGCCGTTTCAATTAATGAACAGTATGGATTTGTTTCTGGTAGACCGTAGATACGATGCTGCATGACAGCCCAGATATCGTAATTCACAGGATTGAGATCTGGGCTGTTTGGAGGCCACGGGTTGGACGCAATAAATTCTGGCGTTCTTAACGCACGCAGCAGTTCAACTGTTGCACGTGCGCGGTGTGCCTTAGTTATAGGCAGTGGGCAGTGTAAACAGGTAAACACTGAATGACGTCAGTATGACGCCATTATGACGTCGTGAAGCAGCATCGAAGAAGAGATACCACCAGAATTTCCTGCTTTGCAACAACAATGAAATTAGTTACCGCATGCACTGCAGATTTATTCAACAGTTTCTGTGAAGAAGTGTATGTGGTTGCATTTTTCACGGCAATGAAGCAACAAACTATAGGTGAAGTGGCAAATTCAATTATATGTTTGTGGACAGATAATTTCTGTCTGCAACAGTGAAAGAAATATTGAAATCGGACAGTATTTGCGAAAGTTATGCTTAAATGAAAAAGGGTCCAGTTTTTTTGGCTCAAAGTGTAGAAGTTGTAGTTGTCGCTAACGCTCTCGACTACGTCCGAAAGCCATCTTGCAGTCAACGCCTGTGGTCTGCTCCAAAGATATTAACCGTTTTTCGAAATTCAATATGGCGGCCGCCGCCATCTTGGATTTTCATGTTAAGTGAATTTGACACATTCCGCCATGACAGTTGTCTGTTTCTTGATCTGTCCACTAAATTTGGTTCAAATATCTCGTAGTCGCAGAGAATGACCAACAGTTGCCGACGTTGGACAGGTGACGTCATGTGAATTAACTTCCGGTTCCGTTTTCGGTAATGTGGGCATCTCCGTGTTGCATGTTTCTACCAAATTTTGCGCAAATATCACAATAGAGATATTAGCATTTAACGAATCAAAGATGGCCGCTGTCTACCATCTTGGATTTGTTGGAAGAAGTCGTAGGACCACCCACGAAGGCCCATTCACAGTGGCTATCCCCTGAAAATTTTTTGTCATGATCGGCATAGTAGTGTTGAAGTTATAAGTATTTTATTTTTTTGTCGTTCGCGCTTGAAAGTCCTATTCATGGGCAAGAATTTCACGTTTTTTTGTGGTTTAACTCCAAAAATTTAGCGGAAGATCCTCAAAGGCACGTCGAGTTGTGAGCTTTCGTTGGTCCAGATCGGACGCACCGATTGTGCATTGTGTACATACTCATGCATTTGCCACAGGCGAAAATCTAGGCAACTTTGGGGTACCCAGCTCCCCCATCAGACGTTGCAGGTAAACCCACATGCAAAAAGCACCACTTTGGCCCTTCTCTTACAATACGTAACAACCGGAAGCATTCTGCAATGTAACCCTGTCGGAAACTTGCATACAACGCGTAGTGAACAGTAGGCCCAGGCTGTAGGGTGGTCAGAGTAAAGTACCTGATTGTCACCGTTTAATTTTGAGGGTTTTTTGGGGGGGATGACCCAACGTTCATATCATATTAGCGTAGGCCTAATGATGAACACAAACAATATGACCTGCAGGCCCCGTCTAGAATCCCTGTTGTCTGCAGGCCGTACCACATACAGCCGTCAGATTACTTTTACAGGGTTAAAAGTAGTGCCACATCGAATAATATGAAGTTGGTACACTAGCCGTTGATGGGTGGGCTGTTACATTTGGTTGAGCGAGGAAGGGACTGGGCGGGGCCGCAGCCCGCCCAGGCCCCTCCTCGCTGTACCAGATGTAACAGCCCACCCATCAACGGCCAGTGTACCAATCACCGTATGGTCCTTTGTTCTGCCGTTTTAATGTGCCCATTAAAGGGTTAAACTGAAATGACAGACGACCAGACGTTGAGACACGAGCGAGGCGCCACGTCTGAGTCGGTGCATGGACGACGGTGACGTAATTAGCGCCGTCTGCTATCTAGCTCAGTCTCTTGTTAACGCACAGCTATGGTCCAGTCCACTGCCGCAGACTGTGCTGCATGTTCATATAAATCCACGCAGCAAGCAGTTCGAGGATGCGTATATAACATTATTTTTGAAAAAAACCTTGAAGTATTCTGTTTTACAATACGTAAACAACATCTACACTACCTACACTGTGATTTGCTGTTGTAATACTGCAATGTAAACACAAATACAAACAAAGACAGCATGGGCTCGTAAGGGTTCGACTCCGGCCGACGCGCTACCATGTAACGACATTGGGCAGGCTGCATGTTTCCAATCGTCCGTTGCTCTGCGGTTTTAATGTAGCCGCTAAAGGGTTAATGGCTGACTACGCGTGAATGATAGATAGTCTGCAGTCAGTAAGCAAATCATCAGACAAAGTTATAACATTTGCCGAACAGTTGAGTGTACAGTAACTGTCTGTCAACAAGTAGTATATAGTTTGCTATCAACCACAAAACTATGAGGCTGGGAAGGTAACCACGGGCCTAGCGAAGAGTACTAGCAGCCGACGTCAGGTTCATGATTTACGCTACTAATTGACGTCACGTCGTCACTCATGGACTGTCCATCAAGAAATCGGGATCAGCTCACGGTCATCGACCTCGGCATTGCCATTCTCGCCGCGGCGACAGCTGGCGAGGTGTTGTTTCTGGTGGTCATTTTGTGTTTGTTTGTTTGTTTCTCTGTTAGGAAGGTTACTGTTGAAACACCCGTTCACAGATCAGCAATGCTACTATGATCACACCAAACTGAGCCAAAATCGAGACCGCTAAGCCAAAAAGCCGCGAGAGCGCCACCTAGCGATTGTCGGTAAAGCTTACAAGGCGAGAGACCTCGTGCACTCATGCCTTGTGCTGCATGTTAGGCCTATCATCTAGTCCACAGAACATACAGTGCAATGCAAACCCAATTTAGAGCGGACAACTTAACGCAAGTAAACTCAACTGGAAATCGCAGTTGAACTGAGTTCTCTGCTGTGCATTGGGCTTAACCCTTTAGAGTGCAGAGGTAATTATAGAGCCACATGGAATAATATGGAAGTCGGTATACTGGCCGTTGATGGGCTGTTATACTTGAGGGGACTGGGCGGGGCCACAGCTTGCCTCGCTGTACCCAATGTAACAGCCCACCCGTCAACGGTCAGTGTACCGATCTCAATATTACTGCATGGTCCAGCTGCTCTGCGGTTTTAATGTGCCCATTAAAGGGTTAGCGGTTGCTTACGCGAATGAAAGATAGTCTGCAGTCAGTAGCCTAAGCAAATCATCAGACACAGTAATAACATTTGCCGAACAGTTGAGTGTAGAGTAACCGTCTGAAGACGCTACGACAGGACGCTTGGCAGCAGACATTTCTAAAAAAAGCTGAAAAGTTAAACAGCAATAATTGTAAACGATCGTCGCTCAACGACGACGGTTGATGTGCCGTGGCCGCCGTTGACTGCAACATCCGGCACACAGTGGCGGCGTCAGATCACGCAAGCAGTGAAACGGACTTACCGCAGGTTATAGACCAGGTCTGCTAAATGTGTCCAAAAGAGAATCTCTGGGGCTGCTGGAGTGGAATTTTCACAAGCTGGATGGACGCCATTCCGGCGGTCCTGCAACCGACAGCGTGATAACACTAGAGCAGGGCAATAGAAACAGCTCGGCGGGTTGCATTTCAAGCCTCTGAAGTTACGACGGTAATACGACCTATGGCAGGATAGAAATCTGCATATTATTATTATTATTTTTAGACCCTCAGTATCTAGGATCTTAAGGGATTTTGAAAAAAAAATTAATTAAAATAAACAGAAAATTGTAGGAGTGACCATTACTCCGGGTAGCGAATAAAGGAATCGTGCAGCAGAACGCTAATATATCGCTGCACGAGCGCGAAAACGCGCTGGAACAAAAATGCAGTCTCCCCGGGAGCTCGTCGCCAGAATGTTGGCTGATTTTCTTCGCTAGAAGTGAGAGAAAATCAGAAGCAGATTCATTAACGGGGCCGAGAATCTCGACCGCAATTGGTTGGAAAAGATAATCAGCTGCCAGGCCAGAATATTTATCCTCTTTCTTGGTTGATGCCAACTCGGCTACTGATCTTGATTCTCTGGCAGCCGAGGCTACATAGGAGTCCGCCAAAGGACAGACGACTGTGACGTCCCAAACAAGAGCTCTTCCAC
>Ga0209149_1001836_pt1 | contig 11321 bp, 13 predicted proteins | sample WorMetTyACAVOLI2_FD_187423 | JGI IMG/M metagenome (GOLD analysis project Ga0209149, IMG submission 187423) | Marine gutless worms symbiont microbial communities from Max Planck institute for Marine Microbiology, Germany - Olavius algarvensis... ...
CGTAAGTGGTCATTGATCCTGTGTGATCCATTTGCGCCTTCCCTATTACTGTATATTTGTTTGTTTTTATGATTCATGGCGTAATCAATGTATGTATGTATGTATATGTATGTATGTAAGCCTCACGCTGTTCAGCACCTCCTAGCAGACCTTCACAGCTACAATACTGATGTAGCCGTAATCACCGAGACCCACTTCAAGAATAAACATAACGACAGCGCCATCTCCGTTCCGGGATACACAGTCCTGCGTCGCGACAGAGAGCGTCGGCGGGGTGGAGGAGTCGCGCTGTATGTGCGGTCATCTCTACCGCTGTCTGCTTGCAACTTCTCGGGTGATGATCTTACGTATGAACTGTTGTGGGGGCGCATTGGTGACACTTTTGTGGGCGCCCTGTATCACCCGCCGCGTCCTGGTTGTACAGTGGAGTCCATCCTGGATTACATCGAAACATGCTTGGAAGAACTGGTTAGGGCTATCCTTCAGCAGCTATAATACTAGCTGGTGACTTTAACCAGATACCTGAGTCGGCTATAATCGAGTGTACAAGCTTTGATCAGATAGTACAGCAAAGCACTCGTGGTGCAAACATCCTTTGACTGCACCGATTACATCGTACAATGGACGACATACAAATATGCGAAGTCAGTTGTTAAAACCGATCACAAAGCAGTCGTGGCGTGCAACGAGCGAGGGACAGAGAACCACACAAAGCAGAAGGAAACGCGTAAATACTGAAAGAGAAGTGAAGTCCTAATCAACACACTGCATTCCTATACAGTACGCTGCCACACTGGACTTTGTTTTTCCACAAACTGAAACTCAGGCAGCATTCGATCACTTTTATGAAACTACTCTGTCTCTTTTGGATCGCTGTTATCCTGAGCGTAAGTAGTGAAGAAAATTACAATTACTTCACGTGATCCGGATTATATGACTCCAGAACTCAAAGCTAAGCTTCGTCGCAAAAATAAGCTGATGCGTGCTGGTCGTGTGGAAGAGGCGGCCTGGCAAAACAAATTGGCAAAGACATCACTAGACTAAATCAGACAAGATTGGTTAGTATTCAAGGAAAGACGGATGCCAGAGACATGTGGTCTGCTGTCAGATCTTTCACTGGGCGGAAAACACAAACACCATATGCCGCTGGTCTTACGGCCGACACACTCGACAGTCATTACTCGCATGTCTCTACTGACGCCGACTAAGTCGACCCTGCATCAAAACTTACATCAGAAACAGCCACCCAAGACTATATATCTGAATGGACTATATTCAAAGTCTTAGATACACTACGACCAACGTCTACCGGATTAGATTCAGTTCCTGCGTGGTTTCTCAGGCTTGGAGCTGCAGTTTTCAGTAAGCCGCTGTCATACCTTTTCAACCAATCACTTGCTACATCTATAGTCCCACTCCAATGGAAGCGAGCCATCATCTGTCCAGTTCTCGAAACTGCCACACCAAAACAATGTATCTGTTACGCCCATCCTCACACGAATAATGGAAAGAATCGTAGTCCAAAGTTTTATTTATCCAGCGTTGCATACTTTACCGCCCAATTTGACAGTCGCCGACCAGTACGCATTTCGCCCCACTGGATCAACCACTGCTGCTCTCATATATCTCTTGCACACAATTACCAAGTTTCATGTTGATAATCCGTATGTTGTTGTCATCGGACTTGATTTTAGTAAAGCGTTCGACACTGTCAGTCATAAAACACTGCTTGAGCAGCTAGCCTGTCTTGATTTGCCGGACTGCGTATACAACTGGCTAGTAGATTATTTCAGCAGACACTCACTGTACCAGCTACAGAGGACACATTTCAGCTATTAATAACATTACAGCCAGCATTGTTCAAGGGTCAGCTACTGGACCTGTGTCCTATGTCGTCAATGCCGCTGACCTTGTACCCATCACACCTGGTAATGAGTTTTGCAAGTACGCTGACGACACGTATCTCATTATACTGGCGAACAATGTCAACACCAGAATGGCTGAAATAAACAACATCAAGACATGGGCCTGTGCCAATAATTTAACGCTTAATCTCACCAAGACTGTCGAAATCGTTTTCGTCGACAGTAAGCGAAGGCGTCAGGTTCAGCTTCCAAGCCCATTAGCAACTATATCTCGCGTATCCTCTCTCCAAGTACTGGGCGTAACAATAAGCAGTCAGATGTCAGTCAGCGAACACGTTTCCACAGTCATCAGCTCATGTGCCAAATCCATATATGCCCTCAGGACTCTCCGGTCACATGGCATGAACAACGAAGCACCAGCCACTCAAGTTCGGTAGCACAATTTTACCTTTACGCGCCATGAATTTCTTGTTGTAACGGTGAAAGAATGGTTAAAATTGGTGTACTTTTACCAAAGTTATCGAAAAAGTAAGTTGGGGGTGCCACTTATTTTGGACCACCCTGTATGTTGTAGAATCTCTCCAAAACAATTGCTATGGGCCCAGCGTTCTCTTCTACAGACAGTCAAATGAGCAGGTGACGTATGACTGAAGACGACGAGACTGAAAACAGTTTTGTGGGTATTATAACAAAACTGAACAAATAAAATGATGATGATGATGATGATGACTTAGCAGACCTATGTATCTATAGCTGAGTAAGTGCATACAACTGTATGTGTCTGCTATCTGTAGTTCTTTAAAAACCAAAATCAGCAAAGGCTACGTTTTTGGTGTTCACTGCATATCAGCAACTGATTTAGCAGACTTACTTGAACTTTGGATGTACTGTGAATATAATCTGTGCTCGTGGTGGTGCCCAGTCGACATTTCCACGCAATCGATTCTGTCCACACACATCAGCACTCGTACGATGTATACCTTAAATAGTACATTATGGGATTACCAAATTTACACGACTAAAAGGTCGTACTCGTCATTAATTACTATTTGGCAGTATTTCTATTGTTTCTTATAGTATCTGGTGACTCTAATTTCGGGTCTTCGTGATTTAAAAATATTAGATTAACAATATTAACCTAATTCAGATTAAGCAGATTAACCTATTTCACCAACTTCAGGGCAAACCAAACAAAATAACATCCAACTGGAATGTTACAGCGAGTTAATTTATGGCATTAGCATCTTTGATGTTATTATTTGGCATTTTTTGCATTAGAATTTCGAGAGAGGCGAATTCAATTACATTACTGTGTAGGATGAACTCTAAAATGATTACAGATAGATTCCATAATTGGCCTGCCTAGGTGGCGCAGTCGGTAGTGTTGCAGTACACGCTGCCTGGCTACGGTGATCGGCAAGTCTGGGTTCGAGGCCCAGGCTAGCCGGATCATTGTGTCAGGTTATAGCGGCGTATGCTTTGAGATTAAATTCATGGGCAGGCACAGAGGGTTCGACGGTGTCCTCTTTAATCTGTGACCGTTGGCTAATACTGGGTTTAGAGACGCTCAGTATTAGTCGCTGCTTGAACCACTGATAACAGATGGCCTCCTGCTGTATGCCTGGCCGGTCATCAATGGCTCTGTTCACACGCACTGCTAAATTGGACCCTGGGGCTCACCGTGCGAGGTGCGCATGAGCTATGGCCATCCATCATGCAGCAGGTATTAACTGACAGAGAAACAGTGGTTATAGGCCAAGCAGGATAAATATCATGGCACGAGGTCTCTCCACTCCCGATCCCTCCCTTAGCCCTACACACCTCTCTATAAGGAGGGTTTGCGCAACAACTACACACTACACACACCATCAGGTTAGCCTTAGCCTGATGGTGTCGCGCAACACTACACTAGCCCATTCCCTGGGGTTGCGCATTCGACCAGCCTGTGAGGCAGGCCTCAGTGCTTGCATACGAAGGGAGTGTGTGTCACACCAAATAAGAAAAAAGAAGAAGAAAGATTCCATAATCATAATCATAACTGAACAAGACAGCTTACAACATAAGCCGACCAGCTGCTTGCATAAAACTATAAAACAACAAAAAATAATTAAATGTCGCCGTAATGTTTGTAGAACAGGAAAGTCTTTAGTCATTTTTTGAACATTTTAACAGTATCTGCTTTCTTCATGTCAGATAGCAAACTGTTCCACGCTCGAGGAGCTGCAGTATGAAAAGCACGTTCACTGAGATAGAGACGACTGCGGAAAACGAATGTTGTTGTTGTCGACCGAACGCAAGGTGACTTGGCGGTCGAGAGTCGAGACAGGTTGCAGCATGTCAATGATGTGAGACGGTGCAAGACCGTTTAGCACTTGGTATACCAAGAGACAGAGCTTGAACTCGATACGTGCTGCGACTGGTAACCAGTGGAGTTCGATCAGTGCTCTCGTGGGTGAAGGCCACAGACAACACGGGGGGCAGCAGCGTTAAGGACTCGCTGAAGTGGTGCTATGGTAGACTGTGGTAGACCTGAAAGTACAGCGTTGCAGTAGTCCATTTGGGAAAGACTGAGTGCTGTGACAACTGTGCAGGCAATATCACACCCCAGCAGCTGTCAGATCTGACGTAGATGTCTCAGACGATAGAAACATGTTTGTGCCATCTTCATAATAGTTCATCCCAGAGTCAAAGTCTACACCGAGACTGCGTACCTTTGCAGTTGACACAATGGTCTGCTGGTTGAAGACGAAGTGGTGATAGAGGGTGATAAACATAGAAGCAAAGTAGATGAGTAAAACCACATGATACTGGTTTTGCTGTTAAAATACAGCCAATAATTTAAACTTGCATAATTACCGCATAAATTATCGAACTAAATACCTACACATTTTGGTCAAAAATAATTGTTTTGTGATAGTGCAATTAAAAAAATTTTGCTATAGAAAAATATATCAAAATACATACTTTCAAGACGGACCAAAAATATATGTAATTCTGCAGCAGAGTGTCCCTGTACAGAAGTCTGCAAGTTATCAGTCTTGTAGACTGCAAGAAATGGTACCAGTCTCTTCTGAGAAATGAATCAATCACTTATTCGCTGTCTCCACTATCAGCCTTGCCACTGGCTTGACAAATAAATTCCACACTCACACACAGCCAAACAGTACGAAGCAGTATTATTCTGGCATGAATATGCATACGATGCAGTGTATGTGATAAAAATGGTAACAACAACAAGAAATGTGTTAACAGACCCAAACATCTGAATTTTCACCATCATCAGGAGAGACAGGGTATGACGCAGGCAGCGGCAGCAGCTGCAACGTGTCAACAGAACAGAATCACACATACTTCAGCATCAATTAATAACAGACACATGCATTAACTTCATATCTATATGCCAATTGTCTATTTTTAAAAATACATGTTAAAATATAGCCAATAATTTATTTAAACAAGAAGCACCCATAATTTTTGCAGCTTGTGAAATTCTGTGCCACTCCACAGAATTTTTGGAAAATGTTGCATAATTCTGCAGCAATACAGAATCAGCGGAATTAATACAGACTGCAGAATGTCATCAAAGTTAATTTATTCTGAATCAAACATAAAGACTCTGACAACAACCTCAGCTACAGCAAACACAGTGGTCATCATCCTAGAATACAAACTGTATGCTAATCACACTGAAGCAGAATCCCAAACCTCACACAAACAGCATCTCTCAATCAATGTCATGTGTCAGACTGTAACAAATTAGTAACAGGATCCATCGTTACCTCCAACAAAGGAGGAGGTACATGTTTTTGCCCGTGTTTGTTTGTCTGTCTGTCTGTTAGCAAGATTACCCAAAAAAGCGTGCAAGGATTTGGATGAAATGTTGCATGTCGACTGTCAGGGCATGGACGAACTTATTAACTTTTGAGCCCAATCCGGATCATAGTCCAGATGCTGAAACCGGATTACTTTCTCCGATATCGTATAGGCTACAGAACTTTGCAGCCTTGCCTAGGCTGCCAGTGAGCTGCACTGCTATGCGGAATTTTACGACGGGAAAATCCCACGTATACGTATTGGCGGCGCACCGCTAGAGCGAGCCGTGGTTTTAAAATGGTTTTATTCACTGAGCCATCGAAAGACCTTTGTTGGAGGTAAATGCGCTCTACCGAGTGCCCTTCTAGTTTTGCTAATTTATGGAAAGTTTAATATTAGATTATTTACAATACAAGCAGTCAAGTAATGATACATATCTTCTGACATCGTACCTCTTGTGGCACGTCATCTGCAGACACCAGCCACTCAAGTTCGGATGCTTTTGGCAGTTGCTTTTCAGAAAATCTCCTCAACAGTGAAATGGCAATACTGTCAGCTGACATCTGCAGGTGACCATCGGACGATCTACGAGTAGCATACACTCACTGTCAGTTGTTATGCATTACCCCGGCCCCCTCCCGTCTGTCTGTCTGTCCATCTGTCTGTTCTGTGCCCACCATTAACTCAAAAACATAAAACTACACGATGTTCAAACTTAACAGAAGACATTACTCATGTCAGGAGTAACTGGCAGAGCTATTATGAGGCATGGATGCATGTTGCGTTGGCACAGGGTTCCGGCTTGAGACAGACAGATGGCGCCACCTATAACTAAGTTGCACTGTAGCACAGCCGAGCGTGACAAAAATGATTTTTCAACTGACAGTCATCAATAATAACACATTTAAATACGGGCTGCATCACAGATAATATTTTTCAAATTTCGATTAATCACTACTGCAATATTTATCATGATTAATACATTTTGCACACAACGCTATGCTACCTTTGGTGACACCTGCAACGACAGCAACGATCGTATCGTCACCTTTAAGCCTCGCTGCACATTAATCACATTAATGTCGCAATTAACACAACTAATGATTAACAGGACCCACAGTTTTCTTAAGTAAATTTTGCTAAATTCCACTGGCCAGTTTGCAAAATTCCACGTCTTGCCTAGGAAAATTATCTAAATTCTACGGCTCATGACGGCCTCCCATCATTGACTCGGCTGACTGACTGTTGTTCAGTTGTTGAAGACAGGCACTGTAAAAAGTTACTGCTAGCTAAATCTATATAATATCCTCACTTTTTGCCACGTGATGCTATGCAAGCGTGACCTTAGCCATCATGTGGTGTCTGTGTGTCTGTCCGTCTGTCACGTTCGTACATTCTGTCAAAACGAGTACTCATATCTTCAGATTCTTTTCACCATCGGCAGTTAACCGAACCACCCTAGTTTTTGCATACCAAACTCTATGGTGATACTCCGACTGTGACCCCCATAAGGGGGCATCAAATGCAAGGGGAGATATAAAAAATCGCGATTTTCGACTAATATCTTGTTTAATCTAGGAATTGATGCAAGATGGGAGAGCCATAGTTACTATACAAGGCGAATAGGAAAATGCACCCAAGCTTTCAAATGGTACCAGTTTGAATAACTGAGTGAGCTATAACCCAGATTTCAAGGTCATGGCATTATTCAATGTCAAATAACTCAAAAATGGTACAAGATAGAGCTATATTTACAATGGTGGACCAATAGAAAGTCATATAGGATGTGTCATACGGTGACATTTTCAATGACCTTGAACGACCCATACCTCCAGTTTCAAGGTCACAACATTCTTTGACACTAAATATCTCAAAAACGGTAAAAGATATAGACATAGTTTCAATAAAATACTAATAGGGACTTACATACGCCCTACTCGACAGTGTCATTTCGAATGACCTTGAGTGAGCTTGAGTAAATTAGCAAAATATTCAATGACACGAAGCATCACATGGTCTCTTGCGACAGCAGAGCTACTTGTCTTTTAATAACTGTGATAAAACTGACCAAATCTGAGTGAATGACGAATGATGATAAATATTTATTACATGTGCATCGTTTTGTATTGGCATGTTTCAACTCAACTGCTACCAAAGAGTTTTGATGAAAGTTAATAAAAGTTAAACAAATCAAGACTGTTAGTCTAACAGTTTGTAATCTAACTTCGGTTAATTCACCTGAAACAACTCAGGTTGTCTGACTGTAGAACACAGAACAGTACATTCACAGACTGTCAGCTGCAGCAGAGACAGGGCCAACCCATACTTCGATGGGGAGATCTCAACATCCACATAGGCTACTGGGAGGCAATGTAAGCCTACACCAGTGCTGGCAGTTTCGGTAGCCTCCACTGCATGCCAAAAGATAACGATGATCGCGATAATCACTGGCCGTATACAAAATTTCGCAAAAATGTGGAATTCTGCGGCGAAAAACAAATTTTGCAGGATAGGACAACTTCCGCAGCTCAACCAAGGCAAGGACAACTTCCGCAGCTCAACCAGACTCCCATCAATTTTGGTCTTAAAAGTTGCTCTTGGCAAGCTACTCCTCAAACCCCAAGTTGTGTACCAAATTTGAAGTCGCCAGCTTCAATGGTAGCAGAAATAAGGTCCCAAATTTCTGGGAGTGCCACCTTGGCTCAGACCTCACCAATTTTGGTCCTAAAAGTTGTTTCGGCAAGCTACTCCCCAAACCCAAGTTTTGTACCAAAATTGAAATCATTAGATTCAACTGCTGCAAAAATAAGTATCGGGTCCCAAATTACGGGTGCTCCCCTAGCCTACTTTGTAAACCCAACTTGTGTATCACATTTGAAGTTGTGGCAGCTTCAATGATTGCAAAAATAAGTACAGGGGTTCCAGTTTTTGGGCGCCTCTAGCCAGACCCCCGCCAATTTTGGTCCTAAAAGTTGTTTCTGGCAAGCTAGTCCCCATACCCAAGTTGTCTATCAATATCAAAAGTCTGTAGCACACATGTGTATCTATGAGGACGGGAACAGTGTTGTCAGCAAGAACAAGAACTTAGCTATCGCAAACAGATCGTGCATCAGCTGTGCACACAATACGCCGAGGGCATCTATGATAACCTAGTGACCTTGAAATGTAGGTTAAAGGTCACTCAATGTCACTGGAAATGGAACCATTGGGTAGATCATACATGACTTACTATTAGTCGAGTTACTTGACGTTGAATAATATCGTGACCTTGAAATCTGGCTTAGAGGTCACTCAAGGTCACTGAAACTGTTGCCATTCGAAAGCTTACGTGCAGTTCCCTATTCGCCTTCTATAGTAACTATGGCTCTATCTGTAGCCGTTTGTGAGATATTCAGTGTCAAAGAATGGCATGACCTTGAAAATCAGGTTAGGGGTCGTTCAAGGTCATTGAAAATGGCACCGTTCGATAGACCATATGCGACTTTCTATTGGTCGGCCATTGTAAATACAGCTCTATCTTGTCCCATTTTCGAGTTATCTGACATTGAAGAATATCGTGACCTTGAAATCAAGGTTAGAGGTCATTGTCATAACACATAACACATAAATGAAATCAAGGTCATTGAAACTGATGAGAAAATTACAGATAATGAACACTGGTAAGAAGAAAACAGTTTCATCACTGTGAATGTATTAGGTAAAATCAAAACTACCATTTGGGCTTGTGTGTCACCAAGTAGTGCATGCTGTCAGTATTAAACAAGGACTTGTTTCAAATAAAAAGTTCCGAAGCTTACTTATGTTGAGGTACAGAATCTGTAACAGAAACTGCTTCTTTTGCCAGATCAGCATCTGTAAACACCAGCAAATGACTCACTGTGTTTCCAGAATACCAGACACTTTCTACTCACAACCAACAAGAGACAAACACTGATTCTACAACAGCAACATCACACCTATAATTGCTGCACATCCAAGTGTCTCATCACACCTATAATTGTTGCACATCCAAGTGTCTCATCACACCTATAATTGCTGCACATCCAAGTGTCTCATCACAACTACAACTGTTGAAATCCAAGTGTCTCATCATACCTATAATTGTTGCACATCCAGTGTCTCATCACACCTACAACTGTTGAAATCCAAATGTCTCATCACACCTGCAACTGTTGTACATCCAAATGTCTCATCACACCTATAATTGTTGCACATCCAAGTGTCTCATCACACCTGCAACTGTTGCACATCCAAGTGTCTTATCACACCTATAATTGTTGCAAATCCAAGTGTCTCATCACACCTGCAACTGTTGTACATCCAAATGTCTCCTCACACCTATAATTGTTGCACATCCAAGTGTCTCATCACCCTATTGTAGATGTGATGAGACACTTGGATGTGCAACAGTTGCACATCCAAGTGACTCATCAAACCTATAATTGTTGAAATCCAAGTGTCTCATTGCACCTATAATTGTTGCAAATCCAAGTATCTCATCACACCTGCAACTGTCGCACATCCAAGTGTCTCATCACACCTACGACTGTTGAAATCCAAGTGTCTCATCACACCTACAACTGTTGCACATCCAAGTGTCTCATCACACCTATAATTGTTGCAAATCCAAGTGTCTCATCACACCTGCAACTGTTGTACATCCAAATGTCTCATCACACCTGCAACTGTTGCACATCCAAGTGTCATCACACCTATAATTGTTGCACATCCAAGTGTCTCATCACACCTGCAACTGTTGTACATCCAAATGTCTCATCACACCTATAATTGTTGCACATCCAAGTGTCTCATCAAACCTATAATTGTTGAAATCCTATAAGTGTCTCGTTACACCTATAATTGTTGCAAATCCAAGTGTCTCATCACACCTGCAACTGTTGCACATCCAAGTGTCTCATTACACCTATAATTGTTGCACATCCAAGTGTCTCATCAAACCTATAATTGTTGAAATCCAAGTGTCTCATTACACCTACAATTGTTGCACATCCAAGTGTCTTATCACACCTACAACTGTTGCACATCCAAGTGTCTCATCACATCTACAATTGTTGCACAGCCAAGTGTCCTACTCACAGAATGACAGACAGACCGAACGAATCATCACATTACTCCGCCACACTTGGCGCAGTAATAAAGCAATTAACAACAAGAATATCGCAGTACAAATCTAGAACAGCACGTGATAAAGTGCATTTACCTCCAACAATGGTGTTTCGACGCCTCAAAGCCATGCGTTGCTGCTGCAACCACTTCTATATTTAGTTCAGTGGCTGCGACGGGCGCCCAATAACCATGCCCGTGGAATTTTCCCGAGATAATAAAATTCTGTATTGCAGTGCACACGATATCAGAATAAGCAATCCGGTTCCGGCATCCGGACTATAATCCGGATTGCGCTCAAAAGTTGATCAGTTCGTCCATGTCCCGACACCTGTCGACGAGCAAAATGTCATCTAAACCCATGCACGCGTTTTTGAGTAATCTTGCTAACAGACAGACAGACAGACAGACAGACAGACAGACAAACATCACGGGCAATCGCATTTACTTCCTCCGTTGTCGGAGCGATTTTATTGATCATATTCCAAACTTTTTAAAGAGATGTACGACTGTTTATAG
>Ga0209149_1001837_pt1 | contig 11320 bp, 5 predicted proteins | sample WorMetTyACAVOLI2_FD_187423 | JGI IMG/M metagenome (GOLD analysis project Ga0209149, IMG submission 187423) | Marine gutless worms symbiont microbial communities from Max Planck institute for Marine Microbiology, Germany - Olavius algarvensis... ...
TTTGCCTCTTTTTCCGCCCGCCGGAGGCCGCCAACCCCCAAAAGGGGAGAAGACACGTCCTAACCCAGGCTACGCCCGCATGCAAAATATGGCGTGAATCGGCCCGTGGGTTGTCGAGAAATCGTTGACGAACAAACAAACAAACATACAGTAAACCAAATACCTCGCCCTTCGCTATACTAGCGAATGGCGGGTAAAAACTCACTAGGAATGATACCCCGTGTACTAGTGTACCAAAATTCAACTGGTGTACCAAACGTAACGACTGCAACAAACGTACCGAAAATGACCAAGAATGATCCTAGTGTGCCTGTATTCGGTTCTGAGCATTTCTACATAGGCTTTTGAAAGAACCCATTATTTGTTCCATAAATTCAAGATGGCGAACGGCCGCCATATTGAAAATCGTTTATTGCCTTATTTTTTGTTTTTGCTTTGTTTATGTGTGCTGTTAGAAGTTGTACAAGAACATAAGAATAATTGGAACTTAATCAAAAGAAATCACAGGTTGACACAAACGATGAGTAACCAAATTCATTCGAAAATAATAACTGAAGTACCGTTATGTCAGTAAACAATGCTGCTAATTTCTTCGCCATAACTAGTATGAACGGTGAATAATTATCTTAGTTTTAAATTTTAATGTTCGACATCTCCAGTCATGATAGAAATTTACAGAACGTTATGGTCCACCTAGCGGTCGCTATTCAAGTTTTTGTTAGTTCGGTTAACGAGTTTTCATTAACCCTTTAATGGGCACATTAAAACCGCAGAGTAGTGGACCATTATACAGCGACGGTGATTGGTGCACTGGCCGTTGATGGGGGGCTGTTACATTTGGTACATTTGGTACAGCGAGGAGTGGCCTGAGCGGGCTGGGGCCCCGCCCAGTCCCATCCTCGCTGTACCAAATGTAACAGCCCACACATCAACGGCCAGTGTACCAACTTCATGTTGTTTGATGTGGCACTAATTGCCTCTGGACTGCAAAGGGTTTGACATTTGTCGTATTAAAGACTGTCGACATCAGAAACAGCTTGCTGCGTCGAGCCTAGCTGGCAGCGATGCGGCGACGGAAGTCCGTTGAAGTTTGAGTTAGCTGAGAGCGGTGCCGATCAGAGACATCCATCAGTTAATTAAGCTGGCAATCAATCATTGCCTGTCACAACGCCTGCAGCCGAGATACAGAGCATCTGACGCCGATACGCTCCAGGCCGACTAGAGATCGACAAGGCAAATGGAAAGATTTGGAACGGTACGATACTAGGAATCCTTCTTGGAGAGTGACACGTTGGTATAGTTGACTTACAACTCGTCAGGGTGTGCCAAATTAAACGGGACCAGCTTACATTTTTGCTTGTAACAAGCCAACGGGTTTATAAAATTAAAGGATGTTTGGCAGTTTTAACTGCATAGAGCAATCATGTGACAATATGCCAATTTTATCTTAATGAAAGCGTAACACGTTAGAGGGTGCCACAGGCTGATACAGGCTGATGGCCTACATTATGTGCGAAAAAGTCGTGTTGTATTCCGGAGTCCAGAAAATACAACACGCGTTATTTTAGCAAAACAAGTACATGTACGTAGCTATTCCCCGAAAAATATTACAGTACATTAGAGATGCTAACAAAAAATACTAGCAAAAGCAGACTTTTTATTGTAGAAGTTTGTTTAATAATTTTTTAATGTAAAAGTTGTGAGTAAGTAAAACAGCTAAATGCTACTACAGAGAAAATCATTAGCTTCTGTAGCGCCCTCTGGCAAAAAGGATTTAATTTTTATGCTACTCAAAGTGCGTAAATAAATTGCTATTTTACCTGCTAAACATTATCAAAATTATCTATGACGACGAAAGAAACTGCTTTGGCCCCGTTTAATTTGACCCACCCAGTATAGAAATTTTATTAGCCTTGGTGTCCGTTAAACAAGTGAGCAGAACAGTTGATTTATGCCCTTCAGAATGAAATTCCACAAAAATAACGAAAGGCGATGAGGACAAATTCTACCCGACAACTTTCGTTCTCACGAGAACCAGCGAGAAGCTCATCTATCGCAGAGAGGTCGCGCGACGCTCGATGTCGTTGAATATTTTGCTAAGTTACTCAAGGTTATTCGAAATCAGGCTACACCGTTGAGTATGGTGTAAGTTCCTATTAGTATTCCATTGTAAATGTCTCCGTCTTGTACCGTTTCTGAGATATTCGATGTAGAATGATGGCGTGCAATTGAAATCTGGCTTAGGGGTCATTCAATTGAAAAATAGCATTATTCGATGGATCGTGTACGGTTCCTTATTCGTGTTCTTTATGACTGTAACTTGCAACGTATGCGACTATTGGACTGAAAACTCTGACTCGACAAAAATCGTATTTGACGGGGAGATTCTGTTGAACTTTTGGCAAAATTTAATATACCCAGAAACTATAAGGATGGGACTATAATGTGGCCTTCCCAGCTTAACGATAAATATCTCCGTTTTGACACATTACCAGACTGTGGCGGACAGACGACGGATTGACAAACATTTCGACGACGGCTGCTGAAACCACGCTTTGCAGTGTATTGCGCGGTAAAACGGCTTTCGTTTTCACAGACCTCCTCCCTGCTGCGCTGGCTGCTTTCGCCCGCACCAAGTACCCAATCATTCCCACTCAGGGTTCAAAGAATGGCACCAAGGCTTCTCGATGCATAGATGGAACGATGGAGAGAACGGACAGCATGAACGGCGGACATTCGGCGAAAGATTGTCGTCGTCTGTCATCGTTATCTGTCATTTTGTTTTATGACTCGAGCTGACGTCGCTCTTATAGGACTGGTCGAAACACATCACGTGACCACCCACTATGTTTAACTTTGTTGTCGTGCGATGCCTGCATAAGCGTGGCCTATGCTGTCGTGCGGTGTCCGTCCGTCTGTCCGTCTGGTGTCCGTCACGTTCGTGTATTGTGTCGATCCGAGTAAACATATTCTCAAACTTTTTCACCACCGGATAGCAACCGCATTCTAGTTTTCTCGTAACAAACGTTATGGCAATATTCTGATGGGGACCCCCTAATGGGGCGTCGAATGCACAGGTGTATGAAAATTGCGATTTTCGACCACTGTTTGGCTTTATCTCGGAAATGGTACAAGATAGAGCGATAATCTTGAATGCGAATAGGAACTCATATGCGATCTATCTAGTGGTGCCATAAATGATCCTTAACTCAGATTTAAAGGTCATGTGCCATTATTTGATGCTGAATATCTCAGAAACGGTACGAGATAGAGACATTGTTACGATGCAATACTAATAGGGACTTACACACGCTCTACTCAAGTCAAGGGTGTTATTTCGAATGACCTTGAGTGATCTTGAGTAACTTAGCGAAATATTCAGTGACACGAAGCGTCGCGCGGCCTCTCTGCGACAGCTGAGCTTCTTGTTTACCTCACTATCAAAGGAATGCCGCTTTTAGGCTCAATACTTAAATTTACAAACATAGGTTATGTCGCGATGGATTTTGGTAAGCAGTGGGGTCGTTTATAGGGGGCATTTGTCGTATGCGACTGAATATTGTCGAATATTTTTTTTTATTCCGTGTGGTAGACTAAGCTGGCTACCCGTCAGGTTATTACTGCGCGTTAAATACACACTATCATATCGTACGTATCGTAGAGGTGCGTCGATAATTACAGCATATTACAGGTCTCCGACGACGAAGCCATGTCACTGTTGCTATGCCATCGTTTCCTTTAATAATGCCGATGTGCGCATATTAAGGCATGCGCTACTAATGTTACGCCCGTGAGCTGTTCATTTCCGGTTCCTGTTGGAACAGCGATAAGTTCTGGTATTTGGAGAGCCGGAGGAGATGCAGCAGCAGGGGCATAGAGTGGAGAGAGAAGGATGAATTAGTCTTTGTTTGGTGCTCATTCGACGTATTGGCTGCTGCTGCATGCTGCTAAAGTTGATTATACCGATGTCATTGCACTGGAATGTTTTTTTCGTAATGCGTCGTGACATTTTTGCTGAGCGACGTTCGCGTGACGTGCAGTAGTACATTAGCGATTATGTGTAAAATTCTAATGATGGTGCGCTTTTACTAGGATGCCGACGGATGTATTTTACACTGCTTGTAATACAACATTGTCAGACCATTGACAGCAACCAACACCATGCCGTTATTCACATACGTATTTTTTGTTTTATTTATTTGCTTTTGTTTTTCTACTACCATGTTTATAGTGAAATAAAGTTGTGTATAGCATGCAGGAAAAAAATTACAACAATACTTGCATAATCTCTTAGAATTGCGAAAGATCATTTAAAAAAAATAAACTATAGTATAAATAAGTGTACGTATAAATGTTCTTATGTCTAGTTTTCAGGTTTTACGATCGTACTCTCTTGTGTATAGAATACACGTATTTTGTGTTTTATTTTTACACAATGTCATTAATCGTGGATGAACTGAGAATCTAATATTAAAGGAACGGCCGCATAGGCCCCTATCGTAGGTTTTTATTGCACGTCAGCCAACATTACTGACGCGCGATATTTATATAGTAATTATGTCCGTCCGTCCGTCTCTTCGTCTGTGACGCTCCGATATCGTATCGAAACGGCTTAACATGTAATCATACTTTCTTCAGCGTGTAGTAGCCCCATCATTCTGGTTTTTCCGGTACTAAACAACTTTGCGAAATTCCGACGAGGTTACCCCTATGGGAGCGTTGAATACAGGTGGAGTATATAAATTTCGCGATTTTCGACCAATATCTAGCTATATGTGGGAAACGATACAAGATAGGGCCATACGTAGTTACTATGGAAGGGTAATAGGAAATCATATGCGGTCTATCAAACCGTAACATTTCCGTTGACCTTGAGTGACCTGATGAAGGTCATTTCGGTGACCTGAGCAGCTAACGCGCGATTTGTTGGCGATAGTTAAGTTTTTTTTCTTTCATGCAACACATCAGATAACACAAACTAAATTTGCGTGTAGGGTAGGCCTTACAGGTTTCATAACGTCACACGTTGACGTCGAAACGTGCAGCGTTTGCACCGGCGGCGTTACTTTTAATCCGGTCGAACGGAGCATGTCGATAAAGGCTGCGCCGTATAATTAGCTCTTTGATTCGACATCGATGCCCGCGGCGATTTCAGCGTCGTTCGGCAACAACCTTCGTACGGCTTCGATCTGCGTCTCAACTCTCAATGCTGCAAACACACGCAGTCGTCGTCTGACCAAGGGTATCGTCGCGACGGGTTGACTCGGTAAGCCACCGCCGCTATCAGTGGGGCACGGGGCGAGATTTGCTGCTGTAGGAGTCCAAGATTCGGTTCTTTGAAAAGCCCACATATTGGACTTCCTATCGGTCGTCAGTAGAAATCATAGGCTCATAGCTGTAAATTGGGGACACAGATAAACGAACGATTTAATTTACATAATTTGCATAATTAGCATACAGAAGTACAACGTCATTGCATAAACCCCCATCTTTGTGGCGGGCGCTTAATAACATCGGTCGCCATCTTCAGAGCTTTCGTGTTGGCCGCTTTAACACTTTATTCGCCACATTAAAACCGCAGAGCAACGGACCATCATATAGCAATTGGTACACTGGCCGTTGATGGGTGAGCTGTTACATTTGGTACAGCGAGGAGGGGACTGGGCGGAGCCGCAGCCCGCTCAGCCCCCTCCTCGCTGTACCAAATGTAACAGCCTACCCATCAACGGCCAGTGTACCAACTTCGTATTATTCGATGTGGCACTATAATTGTCTGTGGAGTCTAAAGGGTTAAAAGTACGTAGACCTATACGCAATAAATGCCGCTGTGACTGCGACTTTTAGCTGCACGCACGCGTGAAAAGCATCAGCTGTAAAGAAACAACGAAACTTTCTTGTCTGCATCGAAAAAGTAAGAACTTAATCTAAGAAACCTATGGTTTGGCGCTATGGACGTAGGCTAAAGCTGGTTCAGTTGGTTCACTGCACGCGGATGGGGCACGCCATATCGGCAATTGTTGAGGCCGACACACTTGAGTGTAGGACATTTCCTCTGGACATCCCCCTCAGACACATGTCCCCGGACATTTTCGTCGCCCAGACAATTTCCCTCCCCACCTAGCTGTTAAAGCGAACATTTGAAAACTGGCACTAACTCATATTCCTGACCCTAACCGACCCACGACGTGGGGTCCTGCCCCTAACCCTAACCCTTACCCTAACCGACTCATGACGCGGATCCTGACCCTAGCCAGCCATTGAGGCGGAGAACTTTTTAGAAAACTGATACTAACCCACATCCTTGACCCTAACCGCTATCAATTTAGTATACGTTAACGGTAGATCGCTTTATATTAATTGGCAGGTGGTGGTGGATAGGGGGAAATGTCCTACACCATGTAAAAAGGGAGGCGGAATTGACCGGTAGGGGTAAATGTCCGGAGAATATGTCCAGTGGAATATGTCCAGGGGAAATGTCCGGATCCCGATACACTTATTACGCCCACGTCTCAAGGCGGGGGCTTTACGCAATGATGCTATCTGTCTGTCTGTTTGTTCGTCTTTCGCTTCTGCCGCATAGCAGCAGCCCTGCCGCGTAGCGACAGCCACCAAGGGTGTTCCATATGTTTCGCCCGTGAGAAACTCCTCCGCGCAATTTATAGTTGCGGTAGGGACTTACTCGGCGTCCGTAAACACGTCAGACTTGTTTCATTCATTACGGTCTATTAGTTTGTTTTTGCGCAGAAGACTATCTTGTTAGTAAGCTGACAATGGACGCTGTGGTAGCTTTCCTTATTGCGTTACCGACTTCGTTAGAGCGTGTCTGATCGGAAGCGACCTGGGAGTCAGTCGACGACGCAGTGGCGGCGCGAGGTGGATTTGACATCCGGCTGGCTAGGCGTGCCGGCGGGCAGCGTGCCGACTGTCGTCGTGGTGGGCGGACAGGCGGCCCGGCGTTGTGACGACGTCGTGACGGCAGCAAAACGAGCTGATAATGGCAACGTAATGACCCTAGAGACGACGACGACGACGACGACGACTGGGAGGCACTCCTCGTGTCCAGGCAGTTACAGCGGCTTCTTTTCGCCGTAGGAAATAAGAATACACCAAAATCATCATATTGCATGATCACATATCGCGTACATCACACTATCTCAGCCTTTTCTTCCGTGACATCTGACGCCGGCCACGCCCATACATAATCTCATCTTGCTTTAGAAGGCAGTCGACAGGCATTCATTACGACTCGCTTGTACTTGACGTCCTGTTATTAATCTGCCATTTCTGTGCATCTCCATTCATCCGCTGTCTTACTTTCAGTATTTGTCGTATCTCTTCATTAAGCGCATATGCATCGAAGTGGCAGGCTGAATATAACTGCGTAAGACGCTGAATCTAATCCCGCGATAAACTCCGAGGAAGCCACCTACCACCTGAGCGCCTTGAGTGTGAGGTACTACACTAAAGGCGCAAAACAAATCCACTTCCTTTACCCTTTACTCGGCAGCGAAATACGCAATGCAGATGTCGTACGTGGCTTCATACCAAATTAGTTTATGGGTGCAACGTGACGTCAGGGCATTCGTCGTCTATTGCAATATACAACTTTCAGTAAACACGTGCTGCACGCTGGCGTGGCGTCGGCGGTACGAGGCCAACCCCCCCCCCCAAAAAAAAACCCCTAGGTCGTAAACCCCATTTTTGCTGCATAGAACTTAATACGGCATTTTTTGAAAACTGGGACTAACCCCTACTCCTGACCCTAACCGACCCACGTACGGCAGCAAAAAAGGAGGGTTATGATCTGGGGGTTTTGTCTGGGGCTTTTAGTCGCTCACCGGCGTCGGCAGTTATACAACTATAGTAAAATAATAGGGCCTACGTCGGCCCAACGTCGACGCAGCGCAGGTAAAGCAGTAGGCAACTTTGCATTTCGAAAGATAAGAGGAAAATAAATTTTGTTATATTTTACCCAGTTGCCAAGAAGCCCCAGTGGATAAATTTGTACCAAATTTGGTTTAGGGGGTCCGCTCGCGGACGTAATCAACTGTGCCGAATTTATGGTCGATCGGTTTAGGGGTATCGATTTTATAGGGGGGGGGGGTGAAATACTTATTTCCATAGGAATTGCAGGTCGCCGTTTACACTGTCTGGACTACCGTTCAGACTAATAAGACAGAGACCAACAGCAACTCGTGTCAGACACAGCAAATCTCGCCCCGCGCGCTTTATTCGCATTCGTTGTATAGCATCACCAGTCCTTCGCGGTTTTTGGCCCAGTAATCTGCAGATTTTGGCCCAATTTGACCCAAAATTTAGTAGCATGACCACACAATTGTTGCCGATGTATTGTGAATGTTTCAGCTATAACCGTTTCCCGTAATCTTGTTGACACAAAAAAGGAAAGATACATACGTCACTACAAACAAAACGTCGCCGATTGCCTCGGAAAGAAGAACCTCAGCTGTCGCAGAAAGATTGCGATGGCGATGGTGGGTGTAGTTTCTGGCAGCCTGTACAGGCGGACTCACAGCCTAAGTCGTCTGGCTTGGTCTTGGGTCGGCGGCCGCTTGGCGCCATTCTACATTCATCAAATGAACCGCGTGAACTCTCGCAATGGCTCTGCCATGATGACAGCACCATAAACATTGTCGTGCTTATTATTATTAGTATTATTATTGCGCAACGCTTCGTGTCACTGAATATTTCGCTGTCACTCAGTGAGTCACTCAAGGTCATTGGAAATATCACCGTTCGGTAGATCGCATATGAATTCCTATTTGCATTTCATAGTAACTATGGTCCTATCTTATATCGTTTCCGAAATAAAGCGAGATATTGGTCGAAGATTACGATTTTTATACCCCCTGCATTTGACGCCCCCATAGGGGAATCCTCGCCGGAATAATGTGGAAAAACTAGAATGGTGAGGCTACCCGAAGGTGAAAAAGGTTAGCGGATATGTTTAGCCGTTTTGACACGACATTAGCGTGTGACAGACGGACGGAGAGACAGACGGACACAGACATGCATCTTGCGACAGCATAGCATCGCGCGGTAAAAACTTTGGACGGTGGGCTTAAATGGGAGTTTGCACTGCAGAACCGTAGGCAGGCTTCACACTGCACAAGCTGCCTGCAGTCGGCGACGAATGTAATTCAATTTCCTCGAACATCGCGCATTGCGACCGGACTCGTTATCTCGACGTTGTCGAAACTCTTGTACCGACGCCGTGTAGATTGATGACAAAAGCGAACTATAGAACCGAACGGGACGTTGTTGGCGACCACTTTAATCCGCTGTCGGCTTGTTATCGTCGCTGGCAGACGTAGACAGCGTGATCGACGGCGACAGTTTAATGCGTATCTCCACAATGATGTTGTACGACGCTTGTCGTCGATCGGTCGGCAAAACTAATCCCAGGCGACGCTATTAACATCCGGACGTTAATGGACGCGAGTCCCGTCTCGTCCGGCGGCGCGCGCGCATTATATTCAATAATGTTCGTCAGCGGCGATGTTTTTATTATTAATATATTTGCGCGTTTCTCGTCTCATCTTGTCCGTAGGCGACGTCGGCGCCTGTTTCAGTGGGACTGTCAGTGCTGCGCGGCCGTGCCGAACGATGTGCATGTACCCTTGTATCAGTAGCTGTATAGGACTATTCGCTGTACTAAATATAACAACTTCATATTACGTGTATTCGATGTGTCACTATAACTGCCTTTGCACTCTAAACGGTTATCGAAATGACCGAAGTTGGAGGGTGATAGAGTTTTGCTGGAGAAACTGTAAGTGAAGGGATCCGGACATTTCTCCTGGACATATCTTCCAGACGTTTTCCCCCAGACAATCCCCCTGGACAATTTCCCCTCCCTTTTGACACGACGTAGGACATTCCCCCCTTCCACCGCCACCATCTGCCGATATACAATATAAAGCGATCTGCCGTTAACGTGTACAAAATTGATAGCGGTAGATCGGTTAGGATCACGACTCCGCGTCTTGGGTCGATTAGGGTCAGAAGTATTTGTCAGTGCCAATTTTTCAAATTTTTACTTTAACAGCCGGGGGAATGTCCTGAGTGGGGGAAATTGTCCGGGGGGAATATGTCCGAGGGGAATGTCAAGGGAAAATGTACAACAATCATAGGTGAAGCTGGCGGTAGACCAACTCGTCTGGCTGCTGAAACTGGCAGCAGTCGGTCTATGAGCTGATAAAAGACTTGTTGAGCGCGATGAGTCGTTATACTGGCATTACTCGGTCGTCACGTGCGACGACGTCGCATAAAGCAGCAGCAGCTGAAGCACGCGCACGTCACGTTTCATTTGCATCTCGTCGGGCGAAGGACCGAGTACCACCGTACCGGGCCGACTTCCGGTTGCCGGACACAGTCGTCGACGACCGTCTCTTCAGCGATTCGCATCACGTACGACATCGCGGCGCGGAGACGACGGAGAGGGATTCGGGACGGGGAGGAGGCGTCGACATGTGTTCTGTCGTCGCTGACGACGCGTAATTTGGATCCGACACGACACGCAGCCATAACTTGCCACCGGCATATAATGGATTGTGTCGTCTGGTTCGGGCGGACGTGTGCACGCCAATCTACAGCAGCGCGCCTGACTCTCATTAGTCGCGTGCGACCAGCACGTCCTGGCGACTGTCGTAATTCCGACTTTATCACATTCTGCTACCAGCGAAACAGTCCGTACCGTCGTCACCAGCATAATTGTGCGACGAAGACTTTCCTTGTTTTATGCCGCTGCTTCACGCTAGCCTTATTAAATTATTATGCATCGTCTCCAGTGTCTGGCTGTCTCGTCCTCGATAGTAATTGGAAGAACGCTGCAACAATAATGTCTTTTGACTCAAATAGACAGTGTCTTGCACGGCTTTTGAATCTATATTAAATATCTCGAGGATACGCGTACGTTAAAACAGAATACGTTAGCGTACATACGTATCTTTCGAAAAATAGAATACGCACGTCGCATACGATCCGTTTCGTATGCCAACATGAATAATTCACCTAGACTTATCCGAAATGTAACGAGTAGAAGCACGTAGTCCTAAAGGTGTTGCAAAGTGGTAAAAAGGTTCAATGCAACTGTTGTGACTGACAATTTCGGAAACAGTTTACCTTTTTTGCAACTGTTTTAATTAAACTACTGTGTTGTAGTTGCAACGTGTTCTATTCTTGTTTACGTATACGATAAAAATAAAATAGAATACGTACGTATCCTTTAAAAATAGAATACGTACGCTACGTATCCTCGAGCCTTGGCATATTTTATGGCAATGGACTATATCATCGACTG
>Ga0209149_1001838_pt1 | contig 11319 bp, 7 predicted proteins | sample WorMetTyACAVOLI2_FD_187423 | JGI IMG/M metagenome (GOLD analysis project Ga0209149, IMG submission 187423) | Marine gutless worms symbiont microbial communities from Max Planck institute for Marine Microbiology, Germany - Olavius algarvensis... ...
GATAATTCAAGCGCGATGAGTTAACACCGGGATAACACCGGATCAAAACTTCGGTGTAAAACCGGTTTTACACCGAAGTTTAACACCAAACCTAATTCGACGTTCGGTTTAAAACCGGTGTTAGACGCTGGGATTAAGGTCCGGTGTAAAACTTAGGTTTTAAACTTCGGTGTTAACGAAAGATAAAGTGACCCACTGTCTTAGAAAAAAACTTGCCACTACATCTTCAACTATAACTTGAATAAGAATTGTCCGATTGCAGTAATTTTTTTTGTTAACCTACTTTTTCAGCCTACAGGTCATGAAGGTGGTTTCATTTTCCCACCTAACCTATTTTAGTGCAACTGTATTATCTTTGGAAACTTCTGAACCATGAAAATAATTTAGCCTCAAGTTGCTGATTTTCCCCAAAACAATAACAAGATTTATTGCAGATGATAAAATTATTTATGTAGCAGTAAAAATTAAACAAAATCATGGAAATCTTACAGGAAGATGCAATTTTTATTTTTTTTTTAAATTTGTAGAGTGCATGAAGTCTATTGAATGAATTTCCCATGAAGGGTTGGAAACAGGAAAGTTTTAACAGTTTGTTGAAGAAAATCTTGTTATTCTCTTCTAAACCAAAAGTTGTATAATAAATAAGTACAACCGTGTAGTTACATTTTTGTACTTAGCATCGTAGCAATGTAATTACTAGCATTGAAAAAACTCCGCAATTTGAGGCTAAATTAATTATTTTTACGGGTTCGAAAGTTTCCCCAAGGTAAGACAGTTGCACTAAATAGGTGAGGTAGGAAATTGAAACCACCTTTCGGTGATCTGTAGTCTGAGTAATAAATATACCAAAAGTTATTGTAATTTTACAATTCTTGTTCGAGTTATAGTCGAGGACATAGTGGCTTGTTTTTTCTGAGACACTGTGTGTTTTTATATTAGTTTTGTTTCTAAAAAAAGCACCAGTAATACACTTGCATGTATGTAAGACAGAAATTACGGAACTGCAGTTTGTATTTGTTACGTGACAGTTTATTGGTTTTTGTAGACAAAAGCTGGACGCCTGATGCGCACCAATCAGCTACACTTGCAGGATGGTCACAGAGCATCGACAGCGTTGTTTACGTTGCGGTTTGAAGCTATCAAGGCAATGGCAGCCAAGCGTGTGCCGCCCGTACGTCCACAGCTGTCAGGTAGCATCGGCGCCAAGAACACAAAGCACCTTGCAGTGTTAGCTGAGAACGGCATCAACTACGACCGGCCGATGTCTCCTGGGCATGTCGCCACGCTGCGTGCAGAACGTATTGCTCGTGAGAAGAAGAATGCTGCGGCTGCAGGCGCTACAAATGTACGTTGCATGGCTTGTGGACATTGCCCATTATCAGCTAGTGTACACTGCTTGTTGCAGATGTATCTATTGTAGAACATCTCACCAACTAGAATGCTCCAGTCTCATTGTTCTGCTTGATGTTCAGTGGTAACACACATTGCGGTGGAGCCACACGGCACCTACCTGTGCATCTTCTGTGAACGATGCACATTGTGGACAGAGCAAGTTTGATACACAATTTGTCCATCTGTGGACCAGACTTGCAAGATTTCAACGTTGTGAGACTCAGCCGAAGTAGATATTACTCCCTTGTTATTTTTGCAAACTTCTTTGAAAAATATAACAGACAAATGTGTCCATAAACATCGTATTTAATTACTACTGGCAAAAATTTTGAATTGCACGTGCAGAAATTTATGTGAAATAATTTTTTTATTAATTACTTGGTGCTGAGAGTTACAGTAGTGTTAAAAGTGTGTTACCTTACGTCGCCAGTGAGTGGGTGCAGTAAGAAACATTTACTAGATGATGGGGACAGATGACTGCCTTATCCATTGTTCTGCCATGTTAACAGACAAGAGGTTAGCATGGCTGCAGTCTAAAAGGGATTTGTGCCCACTATAAGTGCAGTGGTGTTGTGGTAGATTATCGGACTCGTAACCAAGAGGTTGCGGGTTCGACTCGTGCCCGGTCCACTGCTAAATTACTGTGTGCTCAGGCCAACTCAGCCTCGTACCCTCAGCGGGAAGGGAAATGAGTAGTAGCTACGGCTATGGGGTGAAGGCCTAGTGTGGCTGATTGGAGCGATGGTGTGTCTGCTAGCTGCACCTTGGGTCCAATTGTCTGTTAGCGCGGGCAATGGATGGCCACATAATGCGCTGCGGCACCATTGGCTCACGCCAATCAGCTGCCACTTCCTAGATTGTAAAACACTGCTGGTCATGAGTCTGACTCGTGTAAGCAGCGCTATAACAAGTGTCCAGACCTTTACAGGGTGACCACTCACCTGCAAAACATGGAAAAGTCAGGGAATTGGATAGTGGTCAGGGAAAATGAAAAAAGTCAGGGAAAGTTATAATCACCATCTTGCAGCTGCACGATAGAAAGATATTACCGCATTTTAAAGATATCAAGCAGGCTTTACTTCACTGTTTTTCAGCAACCAGTGTAGTTAAATGAACTATTATTGCTGAAGTAATGGTATAAGGTGGCTGGCCGGTTGTAATTTATGTGAAAGAACTGACTACCGTTGTAAGACCGTATCAACGTAAAGTTGCCAGCCCACTGAAAAAGTCAGGGAATTTGATTTGGTATGGAAAGTGGTCACCCTGCCTTTACCTTTACCTTTACTAGCTACAAGGATGTATGTCCATATTAATAACAAAATTTTAGCAGATTATCTGGTCATAAACCTGCTTCGAGCAGTTAACAGATACGTTGAATCTAGCAGTAAGTTGTGTATTGATTAGGCGGCTGGAGCTGATGCACAGACCTCAGGTCAGCAACAGTCGCAGCTGGCTCAGCAGAGGGCACCTGTAGCTACGACAGCTGCTCAGTTAGTACTGCAGTCTCCGCAGGCTGCTGCTACTGGTCACGTGATCCTGCAGCAAGGTCAACAGCTCATCTCAGCAACGCCAGGCCAACACGTGCTTGCTAGTGTCGATGGTCGGACTCAGCAAATGACAATAGTTCAAGGACCAACGAGTGGAGCAGTTGCTGCTGCTTCGCTGCTGGTGAGTCTTTATACCTGCTGAGTTTGCAGTGAGTCGTTTCCGTTAGCGAGCAATCAGTTTTTTAAAGAGTAAATGTTTTTTTGTCTATAAGCCTGTCCAAGTTTGGTAGTTTGGTTAGTTTTATTCAGCTGCAAATAATGGTAGTGGTGGTGATAAGGTAATGGTGGTGTGGTGGTGATGGTGGTCGTGGTGGTGGTGATGATGGTGGTAATGGTGGTGATTGTGGTCGTGGTGGTGGTGATGGTGGTGGTGGTGGTCGTGGTGGTGTTGGTGATGGAAGAGTAGTAGGTAGTCGCCCCAGAAAATTGTGATTTTGCGGCACGCAGCATTTTCGCAATTTGGGCTTTGTTGCGCAACTTTTACTCAATTGCCCGTTGGATGAATGTGATCGACCAGTAACGGCCAACGCGACAACTGTTATCGTGATGGAGATGGGCGTAGACGCCGCCACTTCACGCCAGGTTGCGGCCGTTCAGTCGCCAGGAGTATACAGCAGAAAGATGCGGTGCAGTACTGTCCCTGAAACTGATAGGCCTATCTGTCGCAGGTCATTTCTGCATCCACGCGCTGCTCCTGTCAGCCCGGTATCTCGTTATGGGAATGACTCACAACAGCGAGGCATAGGCTTCGTTCTGGCAGATCATTGGCAAAATGTTACATGTAATGATTTATGATTCGCCGGGATCTCGTCGATCGTTATTACTCATTACTGCCTTGTATTTGTTGCATACTTATCAAATCGTTGTCGTTACCGCGCCTCTACATGAGATAGGCCGTGGCGTGACATCGGTAGTTTGTTGATTGGTTGGTTGTTGGTTGTCACGAAGGCGGACTGTGACCTAGGCCGACTTTTTACCGCAGTTTTCTGGGGGGACTAAGTAGTAGTAAGAATATTTGCAAACTGTGCCTCATGAAGTCACTGAGTGCTGCAGCCTCAATAAAATGTGCTTTTAACGTAAGTAGTTGCAGCAGCTTTAGTGTGCTTGGTCTCGAGCGTGTTGGTGAGTAAATGCTGAATTGTGTGAAATAGAATGATTGCCGTCGTGTCATTGTAGCAGAATGCAAGCATTGTGAGGACGACAACGGTGTCGGCTGGCAGTGCCAGTTCCGCGGCGGTGACAACCGTGGCACTGGCTCGCGGCATTAACATGGCAGGCATCATTGTCACTCAGTCGCTCGTCGGGGGGCAGACGTTTGCTACGGCTGTCAATAAAGGACCAACTGTTGTCACACCGGCTGTTATACAGGTCCAGCTTTTTGACTTTATGACACACAGACACGATCGTTCTGGAGATGTTTTGGCATAGCTGCTGTTTTCAGTTTAGTGTAGTGGTAACGTGTTGGACTCGATCGGCGTGGTTACTCTACGCTAGGCCCGGTTAGTGCCTGGGTGGGTGTCTGTCTTCGGATGGGTAAACCACCTCAGCGCAGAACCAGACACCCAGACCTACTCAGCCTTGCCCACCCTTTGTGCCAGGCTGGAGTGAATACCCAGCGGAAGCTGATGGAGTAAACAGGCACATCATGTGATATATCAGGCCATATCCGTGGTCTCACAGTGTGGTGCTGGTGCCTGGCTAAATGGGCTGGCTAGCAGCGATCAGCGCCAACTTATGGGAAGCGGTAGCGAATTAGAGGCGTGTTCGCGACAATGCGCTATACACATTCACAGTTTACTTTACTTACTTTACGTTCAGTAAACTCAGTGAAGTTCATATCATTTTCTGATTACAGCATTTTTCCAGTTGGTGCATCGTGCATCACGATTTGCTGCTCTTAGTCGTTGGGCACGATAAAATTTCAACATGCTGAAGATGCGGTGGAAAGTATAACAAGGATCGTGTTGCAAATTTATTGCTGAGTTCAACAGTGAAAGAATTTTGACAATTGGTTAACATTTGCCAGAGTTATGTGCCTGAGACTATAGTGGCGTGACTCACACTCTGAGTAATGAATGGCATTGTCGTAATAATTTTGTGTTTAAGAATTTATGTCGGAATTTTATGCTATGTTGCTGTTGTGTTAGCATATTCTGGGCTTTCTGTTATGAGTGTGTAAATTATAGGCATGTTTTTTTATCTAGTTTGCTTTGAAATGGGTTAATGTAGTGGGCAAGGTTAATTTGAACCATAAGTCAGCCGGTCGTGTATCCAACAGATTTTTATATGAACATTGATGTGTTTTTATTCTGTTGGAGAACATGGCCTGGTAATGGGCAGAGATGCGAGTACATTACTGTGTCAGCTGTCTGTGTAAATATTGAAGTGATCTCTTTGCTGTAAATGTGCATAGTTAAGATGGTGTAGTTGTGAATGTATGACATTGGCGTAACGGCTGCTGATTAACAGGGCAGTCAGGTGCGTGGAACAGTCCGCAGTGCCACTCCGTTTGCACTGAAGGATGCGACTAGCATGTCAATTGTGACGCAAGGTGCAGCCGGGACGCTGACTGATGCGTCGTCAATGGGCAAAGTAATTGCTGCGTCGTCACTTGCTCCCACTCAGCTTGTTGTAACGCAGCAGAAGCCGGGAAGTGTTGTTGGTCTTCCTTCACTTCCTCCAGGTTACTACTTTATTTCAACTACGATCATTAGGGACAAACCTAATTCACGGGAAAAAATGCGCAATTTCACGGTAGAGTTTTTACAATGTGCCAAATTTCACGGAAAATTCACGGAAGGAGTTTGAGAAATTCCCCACAGCCGTTATTTCGAGGTGCTATGTTAATGCAAATTAATAAATCTGTCGAACAGCACATTTGAAATTTCTGAACAACGAATATTTATTATTGTCATTAATGTACCAAGCACAGATATCATGTGGTACTAAGTCAAGACTCAAGACTGGATGTAAGTAAGTAACACAGTGAATACATGCCAACTACTTAGTGCTGAAGTGCGACACGTAGCAAACGGCAAAATGCGCACAAAAGCTGTTGAATACAAGCCATGATAATATGCACAATTTTGCCTGTGCATAGTGCCGTGCACACTCTTAGTCTGTAGGTTATCTGCTGAGGGAGGCAGTAGTGATTAAACCAAGTTAACTGGGGGAGGCATCTCCTCATGTTAAAACGTGAATGCAAATGCAAGCAGAAGAAACTAAAAATAAGCCTCTCGAAATAAAAAGACTAGTGATACTGTGCATAGACATTGACATAATGAAGGGGCGTGGGTAAACACTGCATCGGCCCTGTCGGCCGGCCGACATGGTCAGTTGACCCTGTTTGCCGGCACTACATCGGCCCTGTTGGCCATGAGGCGGGGTCCTGACCCTAATCAACCCACGAGGCAGGCATTTTTTTGAAAACTGGCACTAACCCGTACTCCTAACCCTATCCGACCCACGAGGCGGGGTCCTGACCCTAACTGACCTATGAGGCAGGCATTTCTCGAAAACTGGCACTAACCCATACTCCTGACCCTATCCGACCCACTAGGCGGGGTCCTCACCCTAATAAAACTACGAGGCACGCATTTTTAAAAAACTGGCTGACAGGGAAAAACTGGCCGACAGGGACCCTGTCGGGCAATGTCGGCCTGCCGACAGGGCCAATGTAGTGTTTACCCACACCATAATGAAGTAACGGTACGTGCAGTGAGTTGACGTTGTTAACAGGAGCAGTTCAACAGCAGTTGCTTGGTCTGTCGGTGACTCCAGGCTCAGCAGCATCTGTCGTTGCTACAGCGAAGGGCTCGGCACCTATACACCAGGTCCAAGTGATGCGTCCCAAACAGGTTCAGCTCCGTCCTACCATACAGGTTGACTGCCTTTTCCTTATTATAACTTTGTAGGTGCAATTGAGGGAGTGAGTTGATCTGTGGAAGGCCAAAGTAATACAAGAATGGTGTCACGCAAGCGACAGAAGTTATGTTGTTTTTATCCTTAATAAGGAAAAGTTACTTTATTTGTTGGCCGGTGCTCTTAGCATTACAGTACGCAGATGCATTCAGAGATGCTTTTGGATGCGGGTTGAAAGATGTCATTGACTTCATTGGCTGAAGCTGAAGCTTATTCTAAATAGGAAGGTACAACTGAAGATACAACTGGAATGATTTTGTCCCCGATCAAGCAACATGATCTTGTGTGATATATTAATAAATTCTGTTTATTAAAAGGAAGCTGAAGCGTTCGCCAAAAAATATATATAACGGAGTTAATTTTGCACAATTACAGTTCTCAGAAGCGAATTGTTTTGTTCGGTTGGTTTGGTTTTGTTTTGACCTCATAAACAAAATAAAAATATATTTATAAATAGTGATGGCAAAATGTAACCGATCACTTGTGATATCACAAGTGACCGGATGTGCTATGTACTCGCCAATTAGCGCCCCACCAGTCATTTGTCTGCCTTTTGCAGATTGTTTATAAATTGGCATATTCAAAATAGATATGTATGATTATTATTATTATCGTTATTCTGTATCAGTGAATTTTTGGTTTACTAACTGGACAGCCAATTAAATTTCCAACCTGTTATACAAAATAATTTGTCACAGGTGCCTACCAGTAATAATGTGGTGTGTCGGTGTTGACACGGACCGTGAGTTATGGTAACCTGTGACTTCACGTGATATTTTGCCACTAGGTGCCAGCAGTGTAGTCACGTAATCGTTGTAATGAATTTTAATTTCGTTCGGTTTCAATTATCTCTTCTCTAGGCAAGCTGTGTTGTGTGGTATTGTTATTGTAATACATTTGCCTTCAACTGACGCAATGATTGTGGATGCTTCAGCTTCCCTTTCAAACACCTTCGTTTTCACGAACTGAAATATATAAGTTTTTATTGCGAATACATCGACGTAGTACTGATTATGACAAAATCTATTAAGCAAGTGAAAACGTTGATATTGTAGTGTGTGTCATTTGTGATTAACAGCAACTTCCGCAGCAGGTAGCGACAGTGACTGGCAGCATTGCTGGTGTCGTCGCCAGTTCACAGAAGACGTCGGCAGGTGGTCCTGTCATCTCACAGGCTCTGCCTACAGCAATACAGATCCGGGTAATCGCACACACTGTCATGAATATTGCACAACGATGTCAGAGATGTACAGGCTTATGTACGTGCTGGAGCTGACTCTCTGGTGTAGTTTTGAGCGGATAAACTACAGTCATTGTGCAATGTTGCATACTTTTAGTACTCGTTTTCTGCTGAGCAGTTATATTTTGCCGAGCTGTGTAATAGACATTTGGCTAGTGTGAACACGGTATTATTTTAAGTAAGTCAGTCAGTAAGTAAGTAAGAGCGATTAACATGTCCATAAATGACAGTGTCACTTTGCGGGCACGACAACAGTAATTACGGATAACAGAGTTCGAAGAAGTATGTCTTCAAGCGAAAGCAGAAGACAGGAAGTGACGGAGCAGATGTGATATGATGCGGAAGTCTATTCCAGATTTAATATTAACGTAAATGTTTCTCGTCGGCTAGTGTGAACACGGTATTATTTTAACATTAGCGTAATTTGTCTCGTTGTTCTGTGAAGGGAAATCAAATCCCGGAGCACCTTCAGGAAATACTGAAGCGCCAACAGCAGCAGAAAGTGACGTCAGGCACCATTGCACCTGCAACAGTTGCAATTCAACACATCAAAGTCACTAAACCATCGGTACTGACATCACTTCTTCTTCTTCTCGTATGTGTGTCATGAACCATAACTGGTCAGCCACAAAACAGCGTCTTCATCCACAGAGTATAGCCGAAATAAGCCACCATTCAGTTTTGTCAGGGCAGGATTCGACAGTGTGAGACATCGTCTGGGTCTCGCCACAAGGACACAGATCAGTGTCTGTAAGTCGCCATTTCCTACTGCAGGCACCGCAGTGTCCCTGTTCCGTGCAAAAATGGTTCAGCAGAGACCACTGTTGCCGAGGGAGGTCGAAACCCGGTTGCCGGATTGTGGGGTCACACACTAGGTGAGGATTGACCACCTGAGCCGACTTCCAGTTATGCCTCCATCGACTTAAGTCAGTAAGTAAGTACTATGTACACTGTTGTGAGTGTTGAATAATTGCAGTACACTCCGAAGCTAAGTTTCTACTATTCTTTAGATAAAGTTACTGTCAGTTTCTCGCTGAATAGATTCATCTGGTTGGAAGTTAACTCTGTGTTAAATTCATCAAACACGACCAAAAATTATTACCTAAAACTTGACGTTTCGACCTCTATCAGAGGCCTTCATCAGAAGAAACCGGTGCTCAGTTCTTCAGGTTCTTGACATGACGAGAAGACGCCGTGTCCAGAAAGCGGTCGTACACATGGCTCAGTTGTTGATAGCTGCCCTTATCACGGTTTATGGCCTGTTGTCCTTCCTTTCGGATGTGTATGGCCTTTTTGATCAATCTGGTAAACGCTCTGGCTCTCTGTCGATCACTGTCGCTTGAGACCAGTTGATGACGTGGTTCTCTTGAGTTGCGTGGTTGGTGAGAGCGGATTTGTTTGTTCTGTTAAACTTGGTGCACGAAGGCTTCTAGTGAATGTGTGTCCTGTTTTGGATTCATGTCAGTTTCTGTTGTAAGTTAATGAGGCACCATTCATGGTATAGAGATACTTTGCTACGCATGGATTCACAACAAAGATAGTTGCTCATATTGGTACCTTTAAAAATCTAAATTCTGCATGCTGTTTGCCCGCCTCACTGGTGTACTAGTGTAGGCCATGAGTAGTAGGTACAGTGCTGGGCTTGACTGGCTAGCAGGCCAGTGTTCATATCTCAGCTGGCTTCGGTTTATTAGTTCATTTTAGGTCATCGGCTCGCGTGCTGCAAGATTAAGTTTTAAGGCAGCTGAAGACCTTCAGGTACTCTGTGGCACATGCCAACAGTGGATCTGAAGAGGATGTCAAACAAAGGCTTGAGACAGGTTGCCAGAATGGATGGAATTGTCGCGGTAACATGTGACTACCAGTTGACATCATCGTATATCCAGTTATGTTGTATGAAATGGAAGCATGGATATTGGATACTTGGCAAAGGAAATGCTCCGGGCAGAATGAGAACGTTATGATAGATGTTGAGTTTATCGATTGAAGATGGAAAGTGCAGTGAAGAAGTTTGTTAGCCTAACTTTTCGGTGCAGCCTTTATCACTGTCTGAAGCTGTAGTCGGCGGTCTGAGCCTACGGGGCTGATCAAACCCCGCCCCTCATTGATACGATACGATATGGGGCTGTGGTCACATACAATGGAGAGAAGATAACAGCTGCGTCAGAAAAGTAATGAAGTTCGAATGTTAAAGCAGAGGAAGACAGAAGAGATGGTAGACAGCATAGATTAGGACATGAAGCAACTCAAGATTTAAAATAAGATAGAGGAGGTCAAGCCAAGTGGAGAATGTGAAACCGTTATTACCACACGTGACGAGGCAGTGAAACAGTGTAGAGGTGTAATGATGTAGCATGCAGGCTACATTAGAAGCACGGTGAATTTTACTGCTTCATAACAGTCTGAACTTTTCTCATTATATTTCATGTGGTTTTAAGTGAGTTCAACGGGCGTAGTGCTGTGAATGCAGCAGATGCTGGAAGGAGTACAGATTCAATCGGTGGTTAGCAGTACAGCAGTACCATCAGCAGCGACACTGATGAAGAGCGTGTCGGCGGCGGCGCCAGGCATCACTGTGTCCAACGTAACTATTCCTGCTGCTGGCAACACTGTCAATCTCAACATTGCTGCACATCAGAAACTGCTGGCTGGTGAGTGGTAGAAACGTCTAGCACTTGTTGCTATCAATAAACTCTGGTCTGTGTTGACTGCGGATGTTGGTGTCATTTAAACATTTTAAGCCCGGTACACAATGGCGACAAGGTTGAATTCAACACGGTCGACTTTGTTGAAAGTCGAAAAAGTCATCCGTGTCGCTTTGGCCCCATACACACTAGCAACAAAGTCGACCGTATTGGCAACAAAGTCGACCAACTTGGCGACATTGTCGATCGCGACAAGCTGTCAGATTAAAATTGTTGCCGTATTTTGCCAAAACCAGCAACAAAGTTGACCGTATCGGCAACAGTCGACTTTGTCGGCAACAGTCAACTTTGTCGCCAGTGTGTACCAGGTGTACCAGGTGTACCAGTGTGTACCAGGTGTACCAGTGTGTACCAGGTGTTAAAGTGCACTTTATATTAGTCAGAGTTTGGTCTGCTGTGATATTTTACTTTCTGGTGGACATAACACCCTCAACCGGCATCTTACTATAATGCGGAGGGTTAATGACCCATTATGTCCTCTCTGCAAGGAAGAGGAGGAAACAAGTCTTCATTT
>Ga0209149_1001839_pt1 | contig 11318 bp, 4 predicted proteins | sample WorMetTyACAVOLI2_FD_187423 | JGI IMG/M metagenome (GOLD analysis project Ga0209149, IMG submission 187423) | Marine gutless worms symbiont microbial communities from Max Planck institute for Marine Microbiology, Germany - Olavius algarvensis... ...
AAAATGGTACAAGATAGAGCTATATTTACAATGGCGGACCAATAGAAAGTCGCATATGGTCTATCGAACGGCGCCATTTTCAATGACCTTGACCCCTAACCCTAGGGTTAGGGTTAGGGTTAGGGTAGGAAAAGTTAGGAAACCGTACCCAAACTTTCAAATGGTACCACTTTCAATGACCTTGAGTGACCTCTGACCCACATTTCAAGGTCACAATAATATTCAACGTCCAATAACTCGTCTAACTGTAAGTGGTGTATGATCTGTCCAATGGTTCCGTTTCCAGTGACCTTGAGTGACCCTTAACATAGATTTCAAGGTCACGGAGATGCCCTCGACGAATTGTGTGTGCAGCTGACACGCGATCTGTTTGCGATAGCTAATTTCTTGTTTTTTTAAATGCAGTTTGGGCTTTGACGAGCGGTGGCTTTCGTATAGTCTCCGATACACTTGTTAAGCCGCCGCTCGTGATTGCGAGAGCGGCTTAGCGCATCGGAGCTGTCCATCTGTTTGTCCGTTTGTCTGTCTGTCTGTCGCCAAAATGCAAAGAAAACGCGATTTTCTCAAAAACTAAGCAATTTATAGCTATTGTGCCTATTGAGGACCTATAGGAAGTCGCACATGGGCTTTTCAAAGAACCCATAACGGGACCCCTAAAATCCAAGATGGCGGAGATCCGCCCCCTTTTATCTTGACGCCAAAATGCAAAAACGCAATTTTCCTAAAAACGAAGCAATTTAGAGCTATGGTGTCAATTGACGACCCATAAGAAGTTGTACATGGGCTTTTCAATGAACCCATTATTGAACCCCCAAAATCCAAGGTGGCTGAGAACCGCCATCTTGAAAATCGACATGACGTCATTTTTTTCTGCTGTGGGTGGTGCGATTTGGATAAAATTTTGCAGATTGGCGCAGAATGACTTGTCGACTACCGAGATATGGTCGAAATCGAAACCAGATGTAGAATTCCAATATGGCGGACATTTGGGCGAATTCAATGGCATGTCATCCCAGAGCCACCTGCCACATTGCAGGGTGCTCTCACCTGGCGAATGGAATGTCATCATCCCAGAGCTACGTATCACATTGCAGGGTGCTGCCACCGGGCGAATTCAATGGCATGTCATCCCAGAACCACGTATCACATTGCAGGGTGCAGTCACCTGTAAAATCAATCTCATGATCGTGACACATTGCAGGGTGTAAGAATTTTATCCGTCATATTGAAAATCGTTTTCGCCATATTTATCGCGCATCAGCATACTGATGCACGATATTGATATAGCAAATCTGTCCGTCCGTCCGTCCGTCTGTCTGTCCGTTATGTTCCGGTATCAGATGAAAACGGCTTAACATATCGTCACATTTTGTTCTCTGTACGGTAGCTAGTTTTACCAGCGTCAAACATCTTCACAAAATCCGACGGGGTCACCCGCTGCAGGGGCGCTAAATACAGGTGAGGTATAAAAATTTCACGATTTTCTACCAATAAGTCGCTATATCTCGTAAACGATACAAGATATTGCCATAGTTACTGTGGAAGGCGAATAGGAACTCGTATGCGATCTATCAAATGGTGCCATTTCCAATGACCTTGAATGAACCCTAACCCTGTTTTCAAGGTCACACCACTTTTTGACGCTAAATATCTCACAAACGGCTGCAGATATGGCTATAGTTACTATAGAAGGCGAATAGGAAACCGTACCTAAGCTTTTGAATGGCACCAATTTCAATGACCTTGAGTGACCTCTAACCCAGATTTCAAGGTCACGATATTATTCAACGTCAAGTAACTCGAACGTGGTACAAGATAGAGCTATATTTACAATGGTCGACCAATAGAAAGTCGCATATGGTCTATCGAACGGCGCCATTTTCAATGACCTTGAACGACCCCTAACGTGGTTTTCAAGGTCACGCCATTCTTTGACACTGAATATCTCACAGTTACTATAGAAGGCGAGTAGGAAACCGCACCCAAGCTTTCGAATGGCACCAGTTTCAATGACATTGAGTGACCTCTAACCACGATTTCAAGGTCACGATATTATTCAACGTCAAAAAACTGGAAAATGGTACAAGATAGAGCTATAGTTACAATGGTCGACCAGTACAAAGTCGCATGTGGTCTATCGAACGGCGCCATTTTCAATGACCTTGAACGACCCCTGAGCCAGTTTTCAAGGTCACATGCTTTGACGCTTAATAGCTCACAAACGGCTACAGATACGGTCATAGTTACTATAGAAGGCGTATAGGAAACCGCACCCAAGCTTTTGAATGTCACCGGTTTCAATGGCCTTGAGTGACCTTAAGCCAGATTTCAAGCGAAACCATTTTCAAAGACCTTGAGTGAACTCTAGCCCACATTTCAAGGTCACGATAATATTCACCGTCAAATAACTCGACTACTACTACGCCTTGTATGATCTATCCAATGGTTCCGTTGATGCGCGATCTGTTTGCGATAGCTAAGTTCTTGTTTATTGTAGGTGTATATTGTATTGAGTTTTTGGGCTGAAAAATCAATCTTTCCGGAATAAGTGTGGCAAAACGCAGTCGATCCGGACAAAATTCGGTATACATGGACACGTCAAGGGTGACAACGTTCGTGGAATTTTTGGCACGATCGGCCCATTTCAGCCAAAATAGGGGCTGGGACGAGTCCTGCGGAGCACAAGTTTTTTTTGTTTGGTAAACCACTCGACCTTTTGGGAACTTCGCAACGGCCGATTTTCACCAAATTTGGTCACGAAACGTAGTTCGGTGTCCTGTTGATGAATCCGGAAAGATATTTTCGAAAATTTTCACTTTTGGGGTCATTTGCCCCCGAAACCTGACATCGAAATTAGATCAAACAGGCACCTCACTTAGAGCAGGCTACAGGTCACGGGATGCACTGCAGAGAGATACTGTTTACTCCACGTTGTAGTCCAAGGGCCAGGGAGTTTCCGAGTACCGGGTCAACTTTTTTGTACGATGTACGGGTGCGGAGCTACGGGGCATGAAAGTTGCCCAATTTTCGGATTTTGGCCTATTTTCCCATACAAAACCCCTAAAACGTACCTTCCGGTGACCAGCCTGCATCCCAGGAATGCAGAATGATTACGATTTTTAAGCGCCTCACTTTACTTTAGTAAAAGAGGCGCTTATTGAGATAGGCTGTGTCGTGACGTCGTTGGTCGTTGGTTGGAACTTGGTTGTCACGCGCGTGCACTGTGGCCAAACGGTGCATCCTAGGCCTATAGTTACTGTGGAACACTAATAGGAAACCCTACCCCAGGAATTCTATGGTACAACTTTCGACCCCTTGGGGTGACCCCTAACCGGGGAATAGGCCCCCCGTGAGGCGCTGTTTGTCAAATTACTTTGACCTCTTGTTCCATATTTTAGTCGAAGGTCCAAAGGGGTGCTTTCTGGCCGTGGTGTTTTCCTGCGACTTCTGGTAGGGGAGCTGGGTAGTGGGGACCCCCAAACTTGCCCAAATTTTTGCCTATGGCAAATGGCTATACCCATGCAGAATGCTACTACACGGTACGTCAGATCTGGACCAAAGATGTCTGAGAACGCGCAATTCTGAGGACGGTTGTACTTTTTCACCAAATATCTTTGCTCCTACCCCCAAAATCACGGAGCTGTCCGTAAGTCGCACGTTAATGGAGCTACGAAGCTGAAACTTTACAGTTATATAGGTATAGGCATTAGGCAAGTACTTGGGGGAATGGGTTGTGTCAAATTTTTTTCGCTAGGGCGCATCCGGGGGGGGGGGCAGGGCCCCTTAATGCAAGTTTGGGACCCCCCCCCCATATTATCTCGGAACTACTGGAGCTAGAAAGTTGAAATTAAAAACACAATTAGATGTGGTGAAGTACTCACTTCTGGTACAATAATTTTTCCGTTAGGTGGCGTCCACGCGGCGCAGGGCTCCCTAATGTAAGTAAGTAAGTACGATAAAGTTATGTTCGTCCACTCTTACGGTGAAGACAGTCACGAGCGTGCTAGTGTAAATTATATGCTCTAATGTATAGTTCATTTTTCAGCTGGCGACGAAATGACATGGCAGAGAGTTCATCGTTGCGTAGTGGTGCAGGTAACGCATTTCACGTTGACGGCCCAGGGACAGCAAAGCTGTATGGATCGTAACGGACTGTCTTCGTCGGTGGAACGATGAGGCCGCCACGCACAGCAGAACGCAGATGGCTTCGATGAAGGTTGCTTGTAACTGGCTGACACATGTTCATCAAGATACTGGGTGCTAGGTTACGGAGTTGAACAATTTGTGGATCCCCTGACATCTCGGAAACTACTACAGCTAGAAAGTTGAACCATTAGATATGGTAAAGTACTTGCTTTGGGTACAAAAAAATTATTATATTATGCGATACAACATGAGGGCGGCCGCCTTATTGATTTTCGACAAATGTCTATATCTCCAAGGCAGACTACGGCGGCTAACAACTGCAAGACGGCTTTCAGCCTACATGTCGTCGAGAGCGCTAGCGACAACTACAGCTTCTAGCTTTTTTGTTGTTTTTTTAATGCAGTTTGGGCTTTGACGAGCGGCAGCTTTCATATCGTCTCCAATACACTTGTTTAGGAAGATTTTTTATCGTGCGTCAGCACACTGATGCGCGATATTGATATAGCAACTCTGTCTGTCCGTGCGTGACGTTCCGATATTAGATGAAAACGGCTTAACATATTGTCATAGTTTTTCACTATACGGTAACCCAATCATTCTAGTTTTATCAGCATCAAACATCTTAACGTAATTCTGATGGGGTCACCCCCGGGGGGGGCGCTAAATACAGGTGGGGTATAAAAATTTAGCAATTTTTATCGCGCGTCAGCACACTGACGCGCGATATTGATGTAGCAATTCTGTCCGTCTCTCTGTCTGTCTCTCTGTCCATCCGTGACGTTCCGGTATTAGATGAAAACGGCTTAATACATTGTCGTAGTTTTTTTCACCATACGGTAGCCCAATCATTCTAGTTTTATCAGCATCAAACATCTTCACGAAATTCAGACGGGGTCACCCCCTCCGGGGGCGCTAAATACACGTGGGGTATAAAAATTTTGCGATTTTTTACCAATAAGTCGCTATATCTCGCAGACGATACAAGATAGCGCCATAGTTACTATGGAAGCTGAATAGGAACTTGTACATGATCTATCAAATGGTGCCATTTTTAACGACCTTGAACGAACCCTAACCCTGTTTTCAAGGTCACTCAACTTTGACGCTAAATATCTCTCAAACGGTTACAGATACGGCCATAGTCACTATATATTCATCTTTATTCACCATAACGGTAGTACTATAGATGGCGAATAGGAAAGCGCACCCAAGCTTTCGAATGGCACCAGTTTTAATGACCTTGATTGACCTCTAACCCACATTTCAAGCTCACGATAATATTCGACGTCAAATAACTCGACTACTTGTAAGTCGTGTAATATCTATTCAATGGTTCCGTTTCCAGTGACCTTGAGTGAACTTAACCTTAGATTCCAAGATCACGGGGTAATTAGGCCTATGGATGCCCTCGATGTATTGTGTGCGCAGCTGACGCGCGATCTGTTTGCGATAGCTAAGTTCTTGTCTACGAATAAGTCGCTATATCTCGCAGACGATACAAGATAGCGCCATAGTTACTATGGAAGGTGAATAGGAACTCATATGCGATCTATCAAATGGTGCCATTTCCAATCACCCTGAACGAACCCTAACCCTCTTTTCAAAGTCACACCACTCTTTGACACTAAATATCTCACAAACGGCTACAGATATGGCCATAGTTACTATAGAAGGCGAATAGGAAACCGCACCCAAGCTGTCGAATGGCACCAACTTCAATCACCTTGAGTGACCTCTAAGCCAGATTTCAAGGTCTCGATATTATTCAACGTCAAATAACTCGAAAACAGTACAGTATGGTTACAATGGCGGACCAATAGAAAGTCATACATGAGATATCGAACCGCGCCATTTTCAATAACCTTGAACGACCCCAAACTTAGATTTCAAGGTAAGATCATTCTTTGACGCTGAGTATCTCCAAAATGGCTAAAAATGCGGTCATAGTTACTATGGAAGGCGAATAGAAAACCGTACCCAAGCATTCAAATGGTACCATTTTCAATGACCTTGAGTGATCTCTGACCCAAATTTCAAGGTCACGATAATATTCAACGTCAAATAACTCTACTAATAGTAAGTCATGTATGATCTGTCCAATGGTTCCGTTTCCAGTGACCTTGAGTGAGTGACCCTTAACCTAAATTTCAAGGTCACGGGGTTATCTTATTTACCCTCAACGTATTGTGTGTGCAGCTGACGTGCAATCTGTTTGCAATAGCTAAGTTCTTGTACCTGTTCTTTGGTCCTACTACACCATACTGTACAATTTGTTCTTTGGTCCAGTTTTTGACCAGAAGTTTTTTTACACATAGTTACATATAATTTAAGTCACTTTGTTGTGTCAGTATAGGACATAGGACAAAGTATTGTATTCATAGAGTGATGATAACATCAAAGGCCGAGTCAGTCACATAAGTGTCTGGTGTTTGACAGGAACCCTATGAAATAGTAGGTGACAGTGCTACAAATGAAGACCATTATGGTCCAGCAAAAGCACGCTTGTCTGACTCTCTTCTGTTGCATCACTTTGAGATCTGCTGTGTAGGCACTTTTCATCATCTCACTCCTGGTACGTCAGCAGTCTTAATAATTTAAAGGGATAGTTAGCTTATAAAAAGTTGCCATGTACTGGTTAATCTTTCTCTACTTAAATAATTAGTGAATGCTGTGAAGTTAAATAATATTAATCACAGCAGTCTGTTTGAGACATAGTGTAGTTTATTACGCACCTCTGGCTACTACCAGCGGTTACTGTTTTTGGGTGCAACACCTGTCTGTGGGTCTGTCTCTCAAAATGGTCCGATTTACTTAAAGTCAAGACCAAAATGTTTCTTGTCAGTCTCTCTATTGCCCACTGCATTTTGAACACTGAAAGCTCAAGGTTAAGGATGCAAAAATGCTTTTGGCCATAACTCCGCCAAATGTTCCACAGTGGTACCCTGTTACACTTGAGAGGTTGAAAAGTAAAGTCAAAGGTCAAGGTCAAGGATGCGAATATGGCAGAATCGGTTTTTGGCCACAATTCCAATACAAATAGTCCAATTTACCTCATGTGAAGACCAAAATGTTCCTCGAAATTCCATCCGATGTTCCATCTGTTGCCCTGCTGCCTGTTGAAGATAAAATACGGTATTCAAAGTTCAAGTCAAGGATGCAGAAATGCCAAAATCATTTTCGGCCATAACTCCACCGGCAAATGTTACACAATGGTTCCTATATTGCCCTGTTACATTTTGGAGGTTGAAAAGTCAAAGATCAAGGATGTGAAAATTTAGAAATCATTTTTGGTCATGACTCCACTGGTGATGGTCCACTTTACTTCATGTACAGACCACAATGTTCCAATTCTGGGGGCACGTATGCTTGCTGTGCCTTGCACGGTAGGTTTTCTTGTTTGTTACTTTTTCCTTCAGTTTCTGAAACAAAAAAAATAACCACTCTTGTAAAAAATTTTAACATTCGAGATTGACAATCTCGAATGTTAAAATTTTTTACAAGAGTGGTGACCATTGTGTTATTTACATCTGCTCGAATGAAAAGTCTTTTGCATGCATCATATATTGTAGGTAGTGTATATGTTTGCTACCAGAGCAAAGGATCAGCACTAGTTATTAATCAAATTTATGGCAATTAAAACATTAGGAATTTTCTGACAGTTGTGAATTATTTGTGTGACTTGTGCATTTTTTCTCAGGCCGCGTTTCTCGGAATAGTTAACCTTAGGTTATAGCGTTAGGTTGTACTGTTAACTTAAGCAAAGATTTAACTTAACCGACGATATTTGAGTTTCTCAAATTCTTGAATGCTGAACCTCCTGTTAAGTTAACTGCAGTTTAACCGGCAGATTTTCTCCAGTGAAATAAGACCGACATTAGTGATTGGTTGCTGTATATTGATTTTCTGGACGATATTTGCGACAGAATCAATCATCTTGTTCTTCCTGCTAAAAAGACTACGTCGTATGAGGATTGTGATGAAGACATTCCAAGAGCGATTTTGTCTTTCAAAGCGAATGGCACTGTACTTACTATCTGAGATACGGCAGTACCCACAGTAATCAGTCAATAACCAGATGATAAAATGATTGTAGAAATCTTTCAGCCACACTTCACCAACACTACTGACATGACATCAATGCATGGAGTTCATTCACGCAGCAAATGTACCGATAAGCAATCAGCTGTGGGTTCCCATATACAGAACGCTATAACCAGAGACGCTAGGGGAGTAACTATGCAAAATAGGTCGTGCTAATTAGCGCACACGACCAAAATCAGTCAATATGTAAGTAAGTTTTGTACTGCACCACCAGCGGCAACCATTGAGGTGACCCAGGCACATAAATGGAAGGCTAAGGCCCAGGCCAAGCCTACAAGGCAGTAAGTCTCGAGGCCAATTCTTAAAATCGAAAAATATTTGAGTTTGACAGGTTTTTGACTGGAAACAGTGGCCTAAGAAATTTCACTGACAAATTCTGTATTTAACGCATGGTAAGTATTCCTCAGGTTTAAAATATTCAAAAATATTCAAAAAACGCATCAGACAGTTGACCTCCAGTTAAGTTAACCGTAGATTAATTTCCGGTTAATTAACTGTTAATTGAAAAACGCATCAGACATATTAACCTAATGTTAATCTCAGGTTAACTAACTGGAGATTAACCTAATTTATGAGAAAAGTGGCCTTAGTCATTAACTGACATTGAGACAAACTGGAGATTGTGAAATTGTATTTCCTTGTGCCCATAGAGGCTTCATTGCATTATATCTAGATGTCTGTCCTGTAATTCAAGAATACTATATTACAAGACAGTTGAGTATGTGGAGAGTGTTTCTCTAACCGGCTGTATTAACAACCTTGACCGACTCTGACAAACGTGAATCGCCTAAAGTAGGGACGAGTCGGACACAATCAGTGTTCAAACTGAGTTGGATATGTATGCATTGGTATAACAGACGTTTAATTTATACAGATATTTATTCAATAAACAATAAGCAGATGTTACGTCAAATAGGCTGGCACCATATTCTCTGATACAGTTCAACCTACACGTAGGCTGTGCTCGAGCAATACACAATGCAAGCAAGCTGGACTGATCGACATGCAAGCAATGATCTGGTCTCACAAAGATGTACTTTGAGTTATTGAACCATTCACTGACTTTGCGAAGATCTCATTGTCGTCGACGACATTTTAACATTCACAAATCATCACCCGTTGGCGATTATTGGCATGAACAAGCGTCGGGACTTGATCGTAGAATCTTAAACACCTTCGACAGGAAGAATGTTTGTCCAACTGCCGGCAACTCCACTTCGAGCCAGGTTCAGCACGATTCTTCTCCTCCACACTGCCACTCGCTATAGTCTGATTTAACTACTGGACTATATTCAACGACTTCTTTGAAGTCTATTTCACAAAAAGGTGACTTTATCACCAAAATGTTCACAACTGACTTTACTGTTCAGTTCAACTCTGTAGATGTGATGACGTCATCAATTAACCTGGACGCTGATTGGTCAATTGTTCCATGGCTATGAGGTATCGTTAATATGTATTCAGTAAGTAAATATAAACAGACATCTATCGTCTATCTTCAGTAAATCAATGTTGACTGGATGTTTGATCACACATGACTGTATTTAACGCAAAGCTAGCACACGGCTAAAAGGCTCCTTATTAGTGCCAGCAATTAAAGGAGGCATTCAACATAATATACAGTTCAGTTAAGCCAGCCACTCTATTGTTATTATAATGCAAATATTGGTGGGTACCTCTACATCTTTACAGAGTGTCATTGCTCATACGTCTTGCTTTAGCAGTCGTAGAAATGGGTTAGATGTTAGAATAAACAATGATCAAAGAGCAGAGCCTTGAAATACTTCAGTTGAATGTAGAATAACCGCTGTTGAACGTAACTACAGATTAGAATGATACGTGGCTTGAACTATTCTGGAGACACCAGAAGCTGTAGCTGAGCTGCTGAAGTAGGATCTGAGGCCCATATTGACTTAGCACTTAGCTCATGTGCTGCCAACAGATTTTCCCACTCATTCAGTGCATGATAATTACAAAGACCACACGTACTTGGGTAGTAAAACAGTCTCAGTGAACCAGTCCATGTAATAAGCAAATCAGTTTTTAGTAATATTAGAGCTGTGGGATGAAATTCTAGAATTAAGGTACAGACTTTAAAAATCAGTGACTGGTTTTCAAGAGTTGAGTGGATTAGCAACAGATTTGCACGCCACAAAGCAGTAATTGTAATGGGTATGGTTTAACTAAAGAGCATGACTAATTCCTGCCTATCAGAGGTATTTATGCATGCTGATTCCCGATAGTTAATACTTCGAAATAGCTTTGCCTATTACTCTCTTGTTCAGTAATCTTAACGTGTCTTGGGAGCATTTGGCATGTAGTTGAAAAGTCTTTGGTGATTAATGAATACCACAATACACAGTGAATAACATGAAAGGATTATATTATAAAAATCATAAAACATCAAACAATAGTGCACATGAAAACCCTTTTAACCAGTGCCAATCGATTAAAAGTATAATAAAATTGGCAGAACTTCTCTGGATAGAATCATTCAGCAAATGTCCAGATCACGTAGATTCTCTAGTTGGGATTCAACAGTGTCAGTATGTCAGATGCAGGAATATATCATCAACCGTTCAGATGATTACAACAATATCGAATATCTTGATAAGTCACACAGTGGATCGATCCATAAACATCAATCTACTTCTAATCACAGCAGTGCATTAGCGCTGCACTGTTGTAAGGCTCATGCAAAAAATCAATAGGAAAATCGAAAATTCGATCCCCTGTAAAATCGTAACCCATGAAGATTTCAAATTGAAACTTGGCACACGTGATTATGTCGCGGACATCACCCACCGTGCAACTTTAGGGTCTAATCGGCCCAGCGGGGGCTTCCCCCCAAATAGGGGAAATATAACACTTTTGTGACTTTTTTGTTATACTCGTTTTTTCTCGGTCACGGGCCCAGGTCGAACGGTCGCACTGATTCTTACACTCTTCTTCTTCTTCTCGTATGCGTGTCATTTACCATAATTGGTCAGCCACGAAACAGCGTCCTCATCCGCAGAGTGTAGCCGAGATAAGCCACCATTCAGTTTTGTCAGGAGACAGGATTCGACAAT
>Ga0209149_1001840_pt1 | contig 11318 bp, 7 predicted proteins | sample WorMetTyACAVOLI2_FD_187423 | JGI IMG/M metagenome (GOLD analysis project Ga0209149, IMG submission 187423) | Marine gutless worms symbiont microbial communities from Max Planck institute for Marine Microbiology, Germany - Olavius algarvensis... ...
CCAATCGTTTTGAGACAACACCGGAACGTTACAGACGACAGACGTCATGCTCATGGCATATAGCCAACCGTCTATATAGATAGACGGTTGGCTAAAAATGGTAAATAATGATAAAGAACTTCAGGTTGCGTTGTGTAATACACTGTGTCCTGAAAAAAGTGGCCCCCTTAAATATGTCTAAATTTCTTCAAAAATACAGAACCTTATTTAATTATCATTTAACAGCATAAATTAGCATCTAATTGCAATATAACGACGAATTTTCGAAATAATCCATCATACCATCATTGAAATATTAACAATTATAAATTGGTACTCGAAAATTGCAGTTTCCAATATTATTTACTTAACGACGTCAATATTACTCACTCTGACGTCAACACTGATGCACTTTTCATTTTATCTAAACAGCACAGAATACTCGACTGCGAAAGTGTGTGAACGCTGACAGTGGACATTTTGAACAGCATTTGTAACCGTGATTGCTTTGCAGACTGTTCATTGGTTTTAACACTGATAGTTTCGTTTTGGAATATTGCATTATTGGTGTGTTGCTGAAAGCAAATAACAATGTCACAATCCTGAAATTGAACTCACTTGCAATATAGCACAATGTTCAAATGGATGTTAGTGTATTGTCTGTAATTTTCAATGATTTCAGTTCAGTATTACGAGTGTTACTGTACTTTACTCAGGAGGGGACGCTTTTTTCGGGACACAGTACACAATGTATATTGTGCTGTTTATTGCAGAATGAGCTACCTCTCACTTTGAAGCATATTAGTTCTTCTCCAGCCTACAAATGTAATATTAGAAATTATCTATTGTCAATATATTCAAAGTATCTTTCAATTTGTTACATTGTTGTAATTCTAAATTCAAGATGATTTCCTGAACATTACTTACATATCTGCACTTATGCGCTGTTGCGCATGTATGTTCGTCTGGTTTTTAATTAAAAGGACTTGTTTGCTATAAGGCGGCCAGCACTGATAGGCCGTATGGGGCTTTTCTGGCAGCCTGCCTTTGTGTTGACATCATTATATGGATGTCACTGTGAGTAAAAAAACTGCACCCTTTTTATTTGAGCATAACTTTGGCAAATACTGTCTGATTTTAATAATTCTTTCACTGTTGCAGACATAAAGTAACTGTGAATGATTGTACCCTAAAACCTACCACTGCACCGCGAATCTGCTAGTGCACTACCTTGTAAAATTGTCTTCCTTTAGCACGGACATACGTTTGAAGTCTTCCTCGCCACTGGTCAATAGCCGTGTTGTGGAATTCTCATACAGGAAGCCGTTGTGGCTGGACTTGCACAGTCGGCTCAGGTGGTCAATTCTCACCCAGTGTGCGACCCCACAATCCGGCAACTGGGTTTCGACCTCCGTCGGCAACAGTAGTCTCCGCTGAACCATATTCGCACAAAACAAAGACACTGCGGTGTCTGCAGAGGAAATGGCGACTTACAGACATTGATTTGTGTCGTTGTGGCGAGACCCAGACAATGTCCAACATTGTCGAATCCTGTCCCCTGACAAAACTGAACGGTGGCTTATCTCGGCTACACTCTGCGGATGAAGACACCGTTTCGTGGCTGACCAGTTATGGTCCGTGACACGCACACGAGAAGAAGAAGAAAAATAGGCTCATCAAAAACTGACTGTTCAAGATAGCGCCAGACATCGCTGAGCCGCCATTTCAATTAATCCACACTATGGATTTGTCTCTGGTACAAACGACGCTGCATGACAGTCCACTTTTGCTCCAAAATTTTTCAAGAAAGTCTTTCATTAGTTTTTGGCACCATACGCATTTGAATAATGCAATGTTTTCATCAGAATCTTATCTTCGTCGCTAAACCCATAATTTCACATAAACTAAATTAACAGGCACTTTAAACAGGTAAACACCGAATGATGTAAGCATGACGTTATTATGATGTCGTGAAGCAGCATCGAAGAAGATAGTAAAAGATATCACCAGAATTTCCTGGTTTCTAACAACAATGAAATTACCACATACATTGCAGATTTATTCAACAGTGTCTCTGACGAAGTGTATTCGGTTGCATTTTTAAAGGTAATGCTGGCAGAAATTATACGCGAGTAGCAAATTCAATTACAGATAATTCTGTCTGCAACAGTGAAAGAATTATTGAAACTGGACAGTCTTTCTGAAAGTTATGCTCAAATGAAAAATGGTCCAGTGTTTTTTTTTGACTCACAGTGTATGTATGCTGTACTCTGGGCAAGTAAAAATGCTCGTTTGATAATACATTATCGTCATCATTATCATTATTGTTATTACTATTATTAGTTTAACAGTATCAGATGTTAAAGTTGAATAATAAAAAAAGGACAACAGCAGCATCAGCAGCAGCAGCAGCAGAAGAGACAAAGTTGACAACTCACACAAGGTTAGCAACACGAGACTTAATGACGTCAACATCACCATTAGCCATCTGTGCAATGCAAGCAACGTGCCGGTAGCCATCAATGAGTTCTACCAGCTGCCAAACACAACAACTCTCTTCATCAGCCCACAGCAACCTCAGCACCAGATGATGCTTAGTACCACTATCATCATCATCATCACCATCATAATCTTCAGTCATTCGTAGGCCTAATGGCCTGTAGACTGATCTTGAACACAAATGTCTTCAGGGAGTTGTCATCTATATGTGTGCAGTACTGAATCTTTGCACAATATCAGTCGAAACGTTCCTTGAAGCAGTTCACAGTGGAAGCCAAACTAAATCTTCCAGCAACAAATTCCAGAAGTTCACAATACGTAGTCCAAGAACATTTGCTTGTATTGACGTTCTGCAAGCTCTTTTCTGCAGTTTCAACTCATAACCACGCGTTGATACACCCTCGGTAGGTTGTGCTAACGGCAACAGTCCACGAGGTAGAAACCTTGCAGATGTTTAAAAGTTTCTACGGGATCACCACGTAGTCGGCGGTAGGACAGTGACGGCAGGCTCATTTTCTTCAGCCGTTCCTCATAGCTCAGTTGTGATAGCCCAGGAATCATTTATGTGACTCTATGCTGTACAGCTTACAAAAGCTCAACGTTCTGCTTCAGCTGAGGATGCCAAACTACATTCCCATACTCCAAATGAGGTCAGACCATGACCGTATACAGCTGTTTCATTAAAGTTATACCGAGATGTTGAACGACCTTCTTATTAAACCTAATAATCTGTTGGCTTTGCATGCTGCTTGTGCTACATTATCTGAAAACTTCAACATATTATCTACACGTACACCGAGATCTTTTTCTTCCTTTGATTCCTGCAAAATGTATCGGCTTCCGCTATCATCCTGCATAGTGTACTGCTCATTCACATTGACTTGAATCTCAACTGCCACTTTTGGGACCAATTACCAAGCTGGTCCAAGTCTGATTGCAATGCTAGTCTATCAGTGTCACAGGTTACAGGTTATCATCAAACAAATTATGAGGCCAGAAAACCGAAAACTTGGTTTGGATTCAGTTTTAAACAAGAACATGGCTATCGCAAACAGATCGCGCATCGGCTGCACACATGATACATCGACGGCATCAATAATAACCCTGTGACCTTGAAATCTGGGTTAAGAATCACTCAAGGTCAATGGAAATGGAACCATTGGACAGCTCATACACGACATACTATTAGTTGAGTTATTTGACAATGAATATTATCGTGATCTTAAAATGTGGGTTAAAGATCATTCAAGGTCACTGAAACTGGTACCATTCAAAAGCTTGGGTATGGTTTCCTATTCGCCTTCTATAGTAACTATGGCCGTATCGTTAGCAGTTTATGAGATATCCAGCGTCAAAAATGGAGTGACCTTTAAAACTTAGTTATGAGTTGTTCAAGGTCACTGAAAATCGCACCATTCGATAGATCATATATGCCTTTCTATCACACTGGAAACCAAATTATGCCTCTGTCAGACACAGATAGTCCCAGTTTTCGGTAGAAAGATAGATAGATAGATATATATTTCAAATGCAATCACAATGGTTGAAATGCAACAATACATAAGAAAGTTGAACAATAACACAAGCAAAATGCAAAACAAATCACAAAGTCCCTTCCATAACGTGAAGCTTTGGCCAGTGGAATTTGATATGGATATGTAGGGCACAGAACCATCTGACTATGAGATACTTTAATAGGAGGAAACAGATGGGGTGTTTTGGGTCTTTAATTTGTCTAAACAAGTTTTGTGTGATCATATCACAATGATCGTCTAAACGTTCAAGACGTCTAGAACGTCTAGACGTTCATAATGACTCAGTATATGATGGGCTGGAAACAACAGTTTTGATGTAAGGATGCAAGACATAGGCAACCATGAAGTATCTGTGCTCTCATCTTGTTACAGCTGATACATGGGCACTAAGAAAGATCCTGAGGATACCGTATACTCGGCATGTCTCAAACGCAGAATGTAGAGGAACCACTGGTTATTTGTCAAACTCCCATCTGGTCACAGAGGTTTGCAGCTCTTTGGCCACAGTGCCCGCAGCTCAGCCACAAGGATCATCACCAAGCTCTCGCAGCGGCACTGCAACGATTACCATCCGACTGAAGGTGGCCATGGCCAACAGGAGGACCTAGCCATATCTGACTTCGTGCAATGGAGACAGATCCGAGTCCACTGGATGCTTCCAATGTGACAACTAGCGGTACATCATGTACATAGCAACACTCCAGAGAGATGGAAGAAGAAAAAGCTGAAAGACTGATGTAAAGTTAATAGTAGACAACTAAAAGACAGAGAGATGTTCATAGTGATGGAAACAAAATACAGTAAGTACAACCTGACGTGTGCTGAGATCAAGCTCAGAAGAGTCGAGACACGCAGAGTTGATTAGCACAGGAACATCATGGTCACGTACAGCTGGACAGTCATGCAACTTGCACGGCACTTGCAGATGTAAAGTTGTTAAACTGGCTAAACACAAAGACATCAAATACTAACCTGACAAGCACCATCTTCGCTACCATTAACATCGAGCTACTGATTCAATGCTAACTGATGTTGTCCATGGCCTTTTGTGCTAGTGGCTTTGTAATAATAAAAATAAAAACAAGTGTCAGCAAGATGCATACAAGGGAAGGGGGAAGCGATGCAGTTAACATTATTTGCAACACCCGCCCTCTTCTCAATGGCAACATTTCCATCGCTTACTGTATGCCTCTATCTACTCGACTTCATGTGATGCCGAGCGCTGTCTGTCTGTCTCAAACTTTGAACAGATCACATATGACTTCATATGAGTTTCTAAACTAACCACGTGGGTATCTGGCGATGTGTCTGAGATATAATAACGTACTGGTCAATACTTGAGTATTTCTTGTACCTCGCCTGGCAATTAGCTGCCACTTCGGAGACTGTAAAGCACTACTTGTCGCAAATCTTACTTGTGCAAGTGGCGCTATAACAAGTGACCAGACCTGAACCTTTACAGATGGACAGCAAACAGACAAACAGATGGACAGAATGCCCAGCATACATCGTACTGCACAGTGTTGCATGGTTACAGGTCATCATAGCTACAATGACATGACAAGACGCACAAAACAGGAATGATGACGACCATGACGACAAGTGATGACAGACAGCTTTCACTGTCATGAACGAGGCATACTATAATGTTCTCTAAACTAATCAGCACTAGCCTATATCAGCATGACAATACACAACACATCCAACTTTACTTACTAACTGGGATATGACATTCTCCATAGTTGTTCAAGTCATGCAACATCTGATTTAATATTGCTGGCAAGCTTCGTCCCTTCACTTCACAATTTGAAATAAACTGGCACTCCAACTATCAACAAATATTAATAGAACATTTCAGTATCTGTCACATGACAAATATACACAAGTAAAAAATGAAAGAGAGCAACACGTCCCTCATGGGCATGTACGCTGACGATGTTCTGTCACGAACTGAAGACTGTACTTTTTTGGTCGTCATTTGACAATGATAAGGCGATCGGGACTGTACTGCACAGTACTATTGTCTGCCCGCAACTACCAACTGTCGGCACTTCTGTCCTTTTTCAAAATTTTGTACGGTTCCCCTGCAATGTTTTTGACATGATAGTGTGACCTTAATCAGAAACTTACACTGTTACTTACTTAAAGGATCCAAACTTAGCCTTTAAAGTCCACTGCTGTACATGCTTATGATGTCTCTTTCAACTTAATCACTAACCCAAATAAGCCTTCAATCATACAGTTTCACTCAACTCACTCACCTCGTTTAAAGACACATAAAACTGCATACTTAGAGCTTAACAAGAAGCTCAGCTATTGCTGAGAGGCTGCGCAATGCCTCGTGTTGTTGACTATTTTGGTTAGTCACTGAAGGCTGCTCTAAGTAGACGGATTAATATGGTGACTTTCGCAAATCTAGGCTCTGTCTGTCTACTAAGTTTGAAGTTCGTAGGCCTTCGCGTTCGGAAAATACAGCACATTTAGTGTGTCAGTGGTCTATCTACAACATTTTCCCAGTTATTCGTGCCACAATTGCAAAAAATCGTCATTTTTACGTATCCCGGCCTTCATTTTTTGTTTGCCTTGGAAACGCCCCTGTGGCAATCACGCAAAACGTTGCATGAATGAAAAGACAATTCAGTGCTTGCCAAACCCCTCGCAGCATGTACCTATCTATATTCAATAGTTTTCGAGTTCTATGATGCTTAAGTCAATACGTAAGTCCAAAAATCGCTATTTTTACCACATTTTTGTTTCCCCTGGGGACGCCCCTGGGGCAATCACGCTAAATGTTGTATGGATGGAAAGATAATTTGATGCTTACAAATTGTCTCGCTGCATGTGCCCATCTAACTATAACCGTTTCTGAGATAGAGCGAGATATTGGTCGAAAATCGTCATTTTTTCATACCCCCCTTGCATTCGACGCCCCCATTAGGGGGGTTCCCGTCGGAATAGCGTCACCCCGTTTGGTATGAAAAAAACTAGAATGGCTTGGCTACCCGACGGTGAAATAATTTTGAAGATATGTTTATTCATTTTGACATGATCCACGAACGTGACAGACAGACAGACGGACAGACAGACAGACTTAATCACTAACCCAAATAAGCCTTCAATCATACAGTTTCACTCAACTCACTCATCTCGTTTAAAGACACACAAAACTGCATACATAGAGCTTAACAAGAAGCTCAGCTATTGCTGAGAGGCCGCACAATGCCATATATGCCGCGTGCCGGCATATATGGCACTTATGCATAGCATCGCACGGTAAAAATTACACAACAGCAATACCTCAAGTGCTTTCAAGTAGTTAGCAACTTTCTTAAGAACAAGCTCATATCTCGCTGTTTTAACCACAGCATCGAAGACAAAGCACAGGTTAAAAACAAGCACATTCCGAGCCATGTAATCAAGTGAAATGTGGATTGGACAACCAACAACCTTGTGATCCAAAAAGTTACTACAAGTATAAACATAACAAAAAATAAACAACATTACCACATAGTCAAGATAAAGTTAATCCCATATTTTAAGGCATTTGTTCAGAACAGGGCCACAACAACTAAGAAAGATGCAATGATGGGTCCAACCGTTGAAGGTTGATGGTTTTACGAACCTTCAAAGGTTTTTTACACTCAGCTATGCTAGAGCATGACTTATGTATAGGAGTACAGGTGGTGTGTTGGTTTGTCTGTCTGTCACATGATGATACTGACACAACACTAATGACTGTAGAATCATGCACTTTTCACTGTCAGACAGCCTACTAACTCTGGCTAATACTAACTGTCATACTCAAGGTCCCAGCGCAACCCCCTTGCAAGCGCTTCAAATAAGACATAAGCAGGTAAATGGTGGAAAAAGCCAATTTTTCGACCAATAAATCGTTACATGTCGGAAACGACAGAAGACATGCATATAGTTACAATGGAAGACTAATAGGAAATTGTATATGGACTTTTGATTAATACCAACTTCGATAACCTTGAATGACCTTGAACGACTGCAATGTACGCGGTGACACATAATTACCGGACCCCTTAGCTTTAAACAGCGTAACTTAGTCAATGTACAGTTTATTTAAATGAAAATTTCAGACAATATAGCTGAGGGAATGTTAAGTCTGAAAATTATTAGTCTTTTTTTGGTTAAATGTTCTTTATCAGCAGCAGTTAAAACAGACATCAGTAGAAGTGCTGATCGATCACTATAGTCTGACGCCCTACCATTACACCACACCAAAGGTAGGTCATTTAGTCCCGCTAATGTGTCCCCTGTCACCTGCTCCAGTCAAACGCCTCCTCCTGGTCACTTGCCCCCTTGGTTAAAGCCCATGCTAAACTGCCAATACTAGCCGCATATCCGTATCTCGCAGCAGGCGACAGAAATAGAGATCACTGTGAGATACAGATATGTGCCTAGTAGCCTATTGGCAGTTAAGTGTGGGCCTTAATCATGGGGGCAAGTGACCAGGAGGGGACATTTGACTGGGGGCAGGTGACGAGGGACACTTCACTGGTGCTAAATGACCTACCTTTGGCATGGTGTAATGGTACGGCGTCGGACTATAGCGATCGAGCAGCACTAGTCTTCTACTGATGTATCTTTACACTGCAGCTAGTAAAGAACATTTAACCAAAAGACAAATTATTTTTAGCTTTGCAGACTCAGCATTCCCTCGGCTATATTGTCTGAAATTTTAATGTAAACGAGCCGTATATTGACTAAGTTATGCCGTTTAAAGCTAGCGGGTCCGGTAATTTTGCCTCACCGTGTATACGTAGAAGTGAATGTAGATAGACTGGGACCCATACTATCTGCAGCAAAAAGATAGCTTAGCTCCACATCTATAGAATTAACTGATGTACAATGACCTTGAATGATCCTTACCCCAGATTTCGAAGGCATGCCATGATTCGACACTGAATATCTCACAAACTTTACGAGATAGACAAATGGTTACTATGGTTTACTAATACAAACTGATATGTGGCCTATCCAACTGTGCCACCACCAATGACCTTAACAGTCATTTAATCTGTTTTCTCTGAAAACTTTTCCAGTTTCTGATTATGTCCAAGCGATCTAACAAAGGATGACATTGCCTGTGACCTTAAGTGACCTGAAGGTCATTTTTAGGTACTATAAATGCTTTCATTGTCTCTATATCAAATATAGATATGTGGTTTACTAATACAAACTGATATGTGGCCTATCCAACTGTGCCACCACCAATGACCTTAACAGTCATTTAATCTGTTTTCTCTGAAAACTTTTTCAGTTTCTGATTATGTCCAAGCGATCTAACAAAGGATGACATTGCCTGTGACCTTAAGTGACCTGAAGGTCATTTTTAGGTACTATAAATGCTTTCATTGTCTCTATATCAAATATAAATCATATGGAAGAGCATGTGATTTGTCATTGCCCACTGAGTGAGCACATTCGATCTCAGTTTGGTACTCTTGTCTTTTTCTAACATTGCCGTTTTTTATTGTGCTGAAGTCGATGTAGTTTGACGTATGTCAGTTGATTTTGTCGATGAATGACTAAAACTGTCATTTCATTTTTTTCTTGTGTTAGTTTGAATTTCGCTTGGTGATTTGTTATCTTGTGAGATTATTTGTACTTTTATATGTGTTTGCTGTATTTTTGCAATTTGACAGCAGTGTTTTTCTTTTCTAGTTCTCTATGTTCGCTTATTACATTTCTGCCAATAAAGACTACTACTATGAAAACATATCACAATGGTCACATGTAATATGTGAGCAATTATTTTCACTGTCGTATTCAACCGAAAGGACAGTTACATGATGCTGACCTCGTGGTGCAGTGGAAAGTCACTGCATGGCCTGTCTGGCTGCCAGGTCCCGGCAGTTTAGAGTTCAACTCCGGACCCGGGTGGCTTGTTGGTACATGCAGGTCAACTAAGTGCATACTTAGAAATTAATATCTCGGGCAAGCATGGAGGGTTCGATGCTGTCCTCTGTAATCTGTGACCATTGGCTAATGCTGGGTTTAGAGACGCTTAGTATTAGTCGCTGTTTGAACCACTGATAACACATTTATTTTAACCCAACAGCACCTTCATCTTAACAATGATTAGTGATATTTGACTTTTGTACTGAAAAATGAGGCAGCTGTCTAATGTCTATGTTTTCATAAGAACTTAATGTATAATACTGTACATAATTGTCCGACACAGAAAATCATTTGCAATGTTATTACTGTGCAGGTTAAAAATTCACAAAGCACCCATGTTCTTACTTTGCAATAATATGGTTGTGAAGCTGTGACTTTGTAATAATAAGCATATTCATCAGATCAAATTCTTCTTTGCCAATAAAATCTTCTGGCACCTAAAATGCACACAGCTGCTGCTGTTAACTGTACACGATGATGCAAGCTGCACAGAGTTCAACTTCTGCACTGGAATTATCTATTATGACATTATCTTCTTGCAGCCATCCCTTAGGATGATGCATTACACATTGCACCCGGTTGTCTGTCTGTCTGTCCCACGCTCATCATTAACTTAAAAACAGAAAAACATACAACGTTCAAATTTGAGGAAAAGTTACCCACATCAACAGTAACTGGCTGAGCAATCTTGAGGCCAAAATGTCGAGGTCACGGGGACAGAAATGCAAAAAATGTTTTTTTTTACAATTATCTTCACAGAAAAGCCTTCAATTAATGCAAAACGAAGATCACGATGATGACTGCCATTCCATGCTGCACATGTCACAGAGTTGCACGACTCTTGACCTGATCCCGATGGTCGAGTCGGGTTGGGTCGGGTCAGAAAATTTGCAGGAAAGGGCGGGTCGGGTCGGGTCCAGTTTGGCCAGAGGCTAAAATTTAACTTTAAAGTGTTTTGGTATCTCTATTTTATTTTGCATTTTAGTTTGCACAATGTTTCAGCTGTATACTCAGTATCTCCCGTGTAGTTTTCAGTGTATGGGCTATAAGGCGATGTGAAGGATGGTGAATCTCTATCAGGGACAGCGTCACGCTGGCATGACCATGTTAATTGTTCGCTGCATCAGCTGTAGAAATGTTGCCATCATTATTGTCTTGTCGTTACTCGTGCTGCTGCGGCGGCAGACTATCATGAGCCGTTTATATCCCATTTCTCGCTCACCTGTCCTCTCATAAAAACATGAGTGCGCTGGAACTTGACTACCACGATAGTCTCTGATGAACTGGTCGTAAAAGGCAAGCAGGCGACCATCAGAGGCGCTGTCTGTGTCATCACACGCTTTGCTGTAACGTTGATCGTCAAATTCTAATGACACC
>Ga0209149_1001841_pt1 | contig 11315 bp, 6 predicted proteins | sample WorMetTyACAVOLI2_FD_187423 | JGI IMG/M metagenome (GOLD analysis project Ga0209149, IMG submission 187423) | Marine gutless worms symbiont microbial communities from Max Planck institute for Marine Microbiology, Germany - Olavius algarvensis... ...
CCACACCGGCACTCCTCCCGCTGCTGACTGGAAGCGCCCGCCGGGTCGTCCACGGAGAAATTGGCTGCAGCAAGTGGAAGAAGACGTTGGCCTATCTGTTGGTGCTGCCTGGATCGCGGGCCAGGACCGTTCGATGTGGAGGACGCTACGACCCTCAGCTGGTCAAGCGCAGCAGTGAGTGAGTGAGTGAGTTGTTAAGTTTGGCGGACGCCATAGGATTAGACATTAGGCATAAAAGCAAAACAAAAGCAAAGCAAAGATGTGTAATGGGCGTAGGTATGTGCCTCTATGCCCAGCTTGTGCAAACGAAAAATAAGCAGTGCAAAAGTGCAATTATATTACAAGGATGTCATCCGCATTTATCTGACTTTTGTTCCCGATCCCGGTTAACTCAACCTTATAGTCAATCATATAATATAATAGCTTGGCAAGATCCCATTTAGAATATGCAAATTCAGTATGTAATCCACACAGACTTGTATTAATTAAAGATCTGAAAATAGTCCAGATGCGTGCAACTAAATTAGTTATTAGTATTAAGAACCTCACTTATAAAGATATCTAGACTCAAAAGGTTAAAATTGCCAACTCTTAAATATAGACGTATTAGAGGTGATATGATTGAAGTATACAATATCTTGACTAATAAATATGATAGTAGAGTGAATTTGTACATGGAAAAGCAGCAAAATAGTATAACTAGAGGTCATAGCCTAAACTTTAGTAAATAATAGATATCATTATGATTTAAGAAATTTTTCTTTTGCACCCAGAATTGTAAAACAAATGTATGGAGCAGCTTGCCAGGGGTCGGGAACAGAAGTCAGATAAATGCGGATGATAACATTGTAATATAATTGCATGCACTCTTGCATGCTTATTTAAAGTTATTTTTTATTTGCACAAGCTGGGTTTAGAGGCACATGCCCATTACACATCTTTGGTTTGCTTTGCTTTGCTTTGGATGGGTACGTGAGTGTCTTTGGATGGGCAAACCATCTTGGCAGTCGCCGCAGTTGGCACAGAACCAGGCACCCAGGCCTACTCAGCCTGAGCCTGTCGTCTGTGGGTATGGCTAGAATAAGTACCTAGTGAAAGCTAGGTGAATAAACAGGCACATCGCATGATACACTGGGCCGTATCCGTGGTCTTGCAGTGTTCGCTGGTGCCTGACTGAAGGACTAACTTGCAGAGATCAGTGCCGACCGACATATACGACCGTGAAGGGGTAGCACATTAGAGGCGTGGTCGCGATGATGCGCTGTACAAATCCACATTTACTTTACTTACCAGTAGTATAACAACACAACAGTAGAACACAATATAGATGTAGGATTTCTGTTCGCCTGTCGATCTGTCCATCTGAGTTCTTTTTGTGACAGAAAATGTTTAACGCCTTGTTTGAACGTTTCATGTTATCATGTGTTGTCTTACCATCTGCGCTGATATTAGGCCGAACTGAGTTAAATTAAAGTGAAGTATATGACTTTATGGAGTGAACAGCATGAAGTAAGCTGACACTCGATCCGCATGACGCATATGCATAGCGCAGACTATGCTGTCACAAGATGTTGCCCGTCTGTCTGTCTGTCTGTCATATGCCAGTATTCTGTCTAAACAGTTATACTTGTCCTCAAATTTTTTTCACTGTCGGGTAGCCCCACCATTCTAGTTTTTCCATACCAAACAGGATGACAATACTGTGACAGGGACCCTTCTGTTGGGGACGTTGAATGCAAGGGCTATGAAAAAAATCATGATTTTTGACCAGTATCTCATTTTATCTCGGAAATGATGCAAGATAGAGCCATAGTTACTGTGGAAGCCAAGCTTTCGAATGGTACCAGTTTGAATAACCTTCAGTGACCTATAACCCAGATTTCAAGGTCACGATATCTTCAGATTCATTGTACGAAACATTTCCTTTACAACGATACAAAATATTTTGCTTCTACCATGAATGGTGAATAAAGATGAATATATAAAATTTAGCTTGTTACGAAATTTGTCCGTAACAAAACTGCCGGACTGACTTGCATGTGAGGTGAATACAAATATACTTGATTATTTGGTAAATGTACATTATTATACTACAATTATTGCTGTTGTGTATATGTTGTCTGCTTTTTGTTATTGATGCTGTCGTTTCCGACTTAATTACCAAGGTGTGTCTGATACTTTGATTCTACGAGATTCTCATAGATTCTACGCTAGCAAATCACAAAAGTGTGTGAAACTGGCGGGTAAAACTTCCTCGTTGATAGTGTGTTAGTTCCACCCACAGTATAGCAACGGATATGCATTTCACAATTTTTGTACAAATTTGATACTGATGTGAATAACATTAATTATTAATAATTAATTATTAATTCACCAACTTATTAATTCACCAACATGATGGAAACACTTTGTAAGTCGAATTTAGTTAACGTAGACTTTGCCAGCTCTTGTGTTTGTAAATTCACTCTCAGCAATCTACACATACCGCAAACTGCTGGAAAACCTTCCACAACTACTGCTATGCCAATACGTAAACATATGCATGTGGCACAGCAGGCTGTTGTGGACGGTTTTGTAGTGGACTGGAGTGCGCTATAGCAACAGCATGGAGCAACAGCATGGCGTCGCATAATGCGCCTAATAAATTTAAGACTTACTTACTTACTTACTTTTTACCAAGAGATCACAAGAAAGTTGTCTTTTACTGTGTTATAGATTTCTTGAGAACTACCGGTATAACGTAAAAGCCACACCTCTGGACACCGCCTCATTACCAGATGACGGATTGCCCAGTTAGCGTTTATCGGTAACATATGAAAAGCCATTTTCAGCTCAAGTATAACATTTTGCTTGTCGAACACAGTAGTGCATGAGTGTTGCAAGGATGACGAGTATGTGAGTCATTGTTCAATGCGCAAGTCTGAAACTTGACATTAAGTTAACTTTATTAGGTGAGCCACTTCTGTGTGGCGCATGATCACTTTAAGCAATTGAGTCAGTGTGAAATTGTCTTTCTGTCTGCTTGTCTCGTGGTCATATCAGAGAGATGCATAGTTTGGCCACTATGGAGCAAAAATGAAATTTAAATAGAAACTGAAATACATACAAAATGGAAATAACACCGGGTCAGACAAAAGTATGTGTAGATCAAGGATTTGGGGCTTTAGTATCTGCTGTTTACCACAGCCATCTGAATACATGTATTCAGATGGCTGTGGGGTTTTTCTAACCTTTTCCTCATGGTTTGTTTCCTTACCAGATAACTTTACTTTTTATATAAGTTCTTTCCTATCAGTATTGGCTGTGTGTGACAGATGTTCTTTTCTTTCTTTCTTGTTTGGTGTGGCACGCGCTCCCTTCGCATGCCAGCGCTGAGGTCTGCCTCACAGGCTGGCCCAGTGCACAACCTCAGGGAAGGGACTAGTGTAGTGTTGCATGACACCATCAGGCTAACTTGATGGTGTGTGTAGTGTGTAGTTGTTGTGCGACCTCTCCTTATAGAGAGGTGTGTAGGGCTAAGGGAGGGATCGGGAGTGGAGAGACCTTGTGCCATGATATTTACTCTGCTCGGCCTATAACCACTTTTCTCTGGCGGCTAATACCTACTGCATGATGGACGACCATAGCTCATGCGCACCTCACACCGTGCGTGTGAAAAGAGCCATTGATGACCGGCCAGGCATACAGCAGGAGGCCATCTATTATCAGTGGTTCAAGCAGCGACTAATACCGAGCGTCTCGAAACCCAGTATTAGCCAACGGTCACAGATTAAAGAGGACACCGTCAAACCCTCTGTGCCTGCCCAAGAATTTAATCTCAAAGCATACGCCGCTATAACCTGACACAATGATCCGGCCAGCCTGGGCCTCGAACCCAGACTCGCCGATCAACGTAGCCAGGCAGCACGTACTGCGACGCTACCAACAGCACCACCGAGGCAGGCATTGTGACAGATGTTATTCACCACCATTCTGCAGTTATTAACATTCCATAAGCGGTTGCCTGGTTTGCTTTTGACTTTGGCCAAGCTAATATTTATCCAGGCCCTGAGACATGGCTTTTTGACGATGCTTACTCGTAGCAGGTGCCTCCGAGAACTTTATTTAAGAGGCTGTGTTAAAATGCATGTTTTGATTGATTGAATGGTTGACTGACTGCATAGACTTGGCACTTTAATGGTGTGAATGTGCAGGAATGGGTGGTACAAACAGTCGTAGTGGAGCGTTTGCTGCAATGAGTGAGGAGCAGGCACTTACTCCCACAACACCCCGCAGAGAAACTGCTCAACCTTGGTCTTTCTCTACTGACTCTGCAAATAATTCTCATTGTGAAGACAGGCCAGAAGATCAAACGTCTACCTCTGTTTTTGAAGGTGAATAATATTAATGCTAGATCCTTCGTTAGCATATTGTAATATACCAGTATTGTATAATTATCTTGCCCCACAATAAGGTATTGTTTTTGGTAGTATGTTTATAATCATGTTTGTTTGTTTAACAGGTAAACATTAGTAGCTGTCGTCATAAAACTGACAGACTAGACTGGCAGTGGTAGTTGGATAATGCCGTTACAGTATGTCTAAAAAAACCAGACCGCTACTATTAGTATCACAATAACTTCACCAATTCACAACGTTTACTAATTATTTTTGGCGCAGAGAGACCTTATTCAATTCTCCACTGACTGTGATACAAAGTTTTTAAATTGCCTTAGAACCAGCTGTGTGGTTTAATAACAGTGAATTTTATATAGCGCATTTTGTAAAAGAAACCCAAACGCACTGCGTGTGCTAGCCTAGTAGAAAGAGAAGAGAAAGGTTTTGAGGTGGTGCTTAAAAGATGTAAGAGACTACTGTCTCTAAGGTAAGCAGGAAGTGAGTTCCACTTCGAAGGGCCGGCGTATGCAAATGAACATTGAACATCCTCTGTACGAAGCAAGTTTTCATAACAGCAGCGACTTGACACACATGAACAATGGATTTCTGGGCTGACTTTGAACAACGTTATCATCGACAGGGCAATAAACGAGTAGCAAAATGATTGTGGGGCTGCGTCAATGCCGAAAGAGCATTCAAACACATGTTGTAACTTTTGATATCGCAAAACATTTTATTCTGATAGAAACACTGTTTTTTAAAAGATTGACCTTTTCTGCTAATAAGGCAGCAGAAACTGGAATGACGTGCAGTTAACGATTGCTACAGTAACTCTCTTCAAACACAATTTTTTTCTAACTTTGTGGTTTAATTAAGAATATTGAGCACATGTTATCGCTGAAATTTTATTTAAATTAATTAATTTTTGATCGAGTTATATCAAAATATTGTAGGGTCCGGTTTTTTGAGACAGACTATCAAGTCACTGCTGTTGCTATGGAAACCACGCAGCTGGTTCTAAGCCAATTTAAAAACTTTTTAACTAGTGATCGAACTGATCTTAGTACTGAATCTGGTTCGGGCCCGATCCAGTTGGCTCAGGCTCGGTACTGAACTGCTTGCAGATCGGTCGCGCCACCACATTGTATGAATGCGCCGCAGCACACACACATGGCCCATTAAGCTCTGCTGTGAAGCGTGGAGGAGTGCTTGGGGAGGGAGATCGCTGACTGACTGACGCACAGTCTCCTGATGGTGATGTTGATTGAAATAGCATCAGTATTGTGTCATAGCGTATCACAGGAGGCAGTTGACACGCGTTAACAACTCAACAGTACCTTGATAAGACTGACAATGCAGACAGACGCCAGTATAGTTGTGACGTCATAAAGACACTGCGGGCGACAGAGGCCACCTGCAGCGCGACTTCAAAAGCTATTGCTGTGGCGATTATTTGCGGACACGCCAGGGTCGGGCGATTACATGCTATGCGTCATTTGTGGCATTTAACAAAGTCTACTCGACGGACGTAAATAAATGCATGCAATAGTTATGTCCGCGCCGGCCAATTTACAACCGGACCACGACATACAAGGGACGACTGTAAACTGGGTGGGTGGGGAGCGACGCTTAGCGTGCCGCGTGTACGATAATTATCAACAAGCTATTAACACACGGGCCGCTCCGCGCTTTCTGCTGCAGCCAATGCAGTACTCGCCTGCGCATTTCAGTACTGGATCGGTACTGAACCACAGAACTGCATAAACTAATCAGTACTGGATCGGACCGATCTACTTTTCCCTGGATCGTTCGAACACTATTTTTAACATATTGAATTGAGAATTGAATAAGGTGTCTCTGTGGCAAAAATAATAAGTAAACATTGTGAATGGGGGAAGTTATGTCGTATTAATCGTAGTGGTCCGGTTTTTTTGAGACACAGTGTAGATTGTGGAACAAATTGGACCAACCTTCAGGTCACAGAGCAGTCACAGTGTTGCGGAAGCAGGTGTCAATTTGCAGAAACTAGGCCTACCCAATGCATTGAGCCAGTCAGCACAACAGTGCAACGTAGCAAATGTCGACAAACCCGGGAGAGCATCTTGTGCTTTGCGCTGCTTGTATATAATGACAGGTAAAGGGACTGCTGAAGCCATCGGGCCCATCAGACGGCAATTACTGGGCCCTCTCCAGACACCATCTGCAGTTGCAAGACCTCATAGCATGCCTGTTTACCTCCCAGCTTTTCACCGGTGCCATATTAGACTGGTTAGTGATACAGGGTCCAAGAAACTTGCTGTTGTCTAAGCTATTACATAGTTGCACATTGGCTCGGAGTTAACTCCTGTCAGTGCGAATGCTTGTTTGACATCCTACAACTAGAAGTTGTATTCGTCGCTACGCTCTCGACTACATTGTAGGCTGAAAGGCGTCTTGCATTTGTTCGTAGTCTGCCCCGTGTTGCGTCTTTTTACTAAATTGTGTGCAGTTATTTTCATCCATTACGGAGATAGTAGCATTTTACAAAATTCAATATGGCCGCCATCCACCACTTGTATTTGTTGATGGAAGTTGCTGGACCACTCACGAAGGCCCATTCATGGTGATTATTCAATGTGAAAATTTCGTCATGATTGGCTTAGCATTGTTGACGTTATAGGTGTTTGAATTTCTTGTTGTACACGCTTGAAAGTCATATTCATGGGCGTAAAATTTATTTTTTGGGGGTTTAGCTCCCAAAAATTTAAGGTAACATCGTTCACGCCCCAAAAAGGCACATCCTTGCACAGAATGACGCATTTTGAGCCATCTTTGGTCCAGATCGGCCGTGTAGTAGCATTGTGTAAGGTGACACAGATGTTTCCTCCCCATGAAAAACTTCACCCCATGAAATTTATGCTTGCGGAAGGGGCAGACATAAATGCACCACACTGTTGTGTGAGTATATGTCGTCCAAATTGCACGCTTGTGCTATTGTGCTACGGTGCTCAAGAAATGTTCAAGTAATGTTTTTTGTGTTAATTTGTAGCAGTTAATTAGAATTGAGAAATCATTGGCAAATTTTTCTTGTATGTTGTAGTTTGTGGGAGAATATTAGCAGTTAGAGGCTTCGTGACAATGCCTGTTTGAGTTTATTGATACGAGATGTTGAGATACTGATGTACCGGTGCCTGCAGTTAAGACGGTGACTGGATGCTTCAACTGTGGTTTGTGATTACTGTGTGACAGGCAGCTCAGATGAGACTGCTGATACAAAGCCTGGCACGGAGCTAAATGATGATCATGGAACATCTTTGAATGACAAGCTGACTGTCAGCTCTCAGTATTTTGTCGAGGTTTCACCGGCTCACACTAAGCTAAGTAAGTCGACTACTCCATGAATTTTTATTGCGTGTCAGCACACTGACGCGTGATGTTGATATAACAATTCTGTCTGTCTGTCTGTCCGTTACGTTCCAGTATTCTATTGAAATGGCTTAAGATATTGTTACAGCTTTTTTAACCACACGATAGCCCAATTATTCTAGTTTTATGAATATCAAACATCTTCGCGAAATTCCGACGTGGTCCCCCCTGTGAGGGTGGGGTATAAAAATTTTGCCATTTTCGACCAATAACTCGCTATATCTTTCAAATGATACAAGATAGTGCCACAATTACTATGGAATGCTAATAGGAACTCGTATGCAATCTATCAAATGGTGCCATTTTCAATGACCTTAAACGAAGCCTAACCATGTTTTCAAGGTTGCACCATTTTTAATGCTGAATATCTCACAAACGGCTACAGATACGGCCATAGTTACTATAGAAGACGAATAGGAAACCGCACTCAAGCTTTTGAATGGCACCAGTTTCAATGACCTTGAGTGACCTCTAACCCAGATTTCAAGGTCACGATATTATTCAACGTCAAATAACTCGCGTAATAGTAAGTCATATATGATCAATTTAGTGGTTCTGTTTCCAATGACCTTGAGTTTCCCCTAACATAGATTTCAAGGTCACCGGTTACTATTTTTGCCCTCGATGTATTGTGTGCGCAGCTGACACGTGATCTGTTTGAGATAGCTAAGTTCTTGTTATGTTTTGTACGTATTATGTATATGGTTTGTAATATTTTCAGTGTAAATTAAAGATAGTTACTGGTAGTTTTATTTCCCTTATTTTATTTTTATTTTATTGCACCTTATAGGCTGTTGCATCTGCGGCAGAGACTTGTTATGTCTACAGCTTGCAATAGCAACTAATTTTGTAATTTAGAAACTCTCAGCAAACTGTGTGATGCTGCAGAAAGTTAGTTTTATAATTGTACAGAACACGTAGTAGTTTAAAAGAGCATTTAAGGACGATGTCATACAACTACTACTGTTACATATGTCAGGATTACAGTGCTGCCATCACACAGTTGCTCGAGCACTTTACAAAATCTACATCTAAAACTGTTGCACAGCTCAACGCAGATGCCTGCTGACGTCGTCCATAAACATCTTTTTAAACTCATAAGGTTTTTCAGTTTGGTGTTTTTTTAATTTCCCTTTAGTGGCAGTTTATTGTCTCTCGGTCAGTACTTTAGTTGTATGACATGTCAAATGTGAAGTGTCTACCTTTACTCACTATGGAGATAGGAGGGGGTTCTAAATTTAAAAAGTGGGTCACGTGACCCTGACACCCCTTTTCTGAACCCATAATGTTCATATTTGTAGAAATTATTTTCTGCACCCTACCTGCCAAATTTTGTGCCTCCAGATTGGTTGTGTGCCAAGTGAACGATGATTGCAATGTCCAATGTCAGCCCTTTTAGTGGAAAATTTGGCATTTCACATGTGCAGTACCATGTGATTTGTTTGTAGGGGGGGGGGCGTCAAAAAATACATATTTGGAATCCCGGATCCCAATTTGCCTATTCATTATACAGCTATTATGACAATCAAGGGTAGTTTACACTTCAGCATTATTATTGTTAAGCAGTTTTCAGACAAAAATTATCTAAGTTTCGTCAAAACAGATCCAAAAAATGGCAGTTTTGGAACCTTGGTTTAATGTTATAGTCCTGACTTATTGAGTTGTGACATAATGTGGCATTAACACGCTAAATGAAGGTGATTCGTTGAACGGCACAAACTGTGTTGATATGACAGTGAGGTTGGGGGTATGTGTTACAGAGATGGAAGGAAAGTTAGCTGGTGGCAGCGAAGGTCAGATAAGGAAGAAGAAACTAACGTCACTGTTACGAACTCTGTCTGCGACGGCAGCGTCATCGTCGGCTCGCATGACGGCCAAGTCGGCGGGTGACCAAGGTCTGATGGTTGACATGCAAGCCGTGCACAGCGAACTGCCAGAGGATGAAGCTGAGATGAAGGCAGATGACGCGAACCAGTCACGGTCTTCATCAGTTCTACGCATGTTCAGCCTGCCTCGCGGCAGTCCCTACACGTCCGTTGTTTCATCGACGCCGGCCTCGTCTAAATACTCGCCAATGGCTGACGACTGACCTATGCATTGCCAGTACGCCATCCACGCTTAATTAGTGTGGATTTTGATACTCCACGTTGATCTGTGATGTTCGGATGAGCTGCATTATCTAAATATCTGTACTGTTGATATGTGATATTTTTGGCAAATTATTTGCCGCATATATACTTCCTGATCCATTTTCTTCAATAGTCATTTTGCAGTGTATATGCCATACAGATAGTTTATTGTTTTGACCATTTTCTTCATGTATGTTTTAAATTACTAACATTATTTAAAACTTTCAGTTGTAGTTACAGTAACTTTGTCGTGGCATTGCTTTTAATGTGTATTGTGTATATTTAAGAAATATAACGTAATTATACAATATTTATGCCAAAAAAGGTTATAAATAACTGCAGGTTTAATAGTTATTGCTGAGATGACTATCATTGGTAGTTAATGTGATGGTTTCTGTGTCGTGCCAGGCCAGTCGATGTTGTTTTGTAGTGCATCCTGATGCATGATGTTGTATTTCATTCTAGCTTGAAAGTTAAATACACAGACAGAATTTATAATACTAGTGTCATTCCACAAATATGTAACAAAACGACATCATTGTACTAATTTTCAAAGTATGAAAATTTGAAATGTATGTTTTGTAGGGAATTTAATTGGGGACATATAGTGGATTTTTTTATGACTATGACGTCATTATTGTGATATCACTTGTACTTAGAACGCAGTCAGTCAGTCAGTATTTTGCCCAGCAGTTTTCTTTTGCAACTCGCAGGTGTTGAACAGCATTGCGAGTTAAACGAGAAAAGTGAACAAGTCCAACATTCAAATGTGTTTAAACGTCAAACATTAATGTTTCATTTTTCAACATGCCAGTTTGACCGCGTGAGGGAATCGACCGCTGCGATCGTTGCATTGGTCATCGAAACAACACGGCAAGTTCTTCATTTTCAACAACACTTTATCGGCCATGAGCAAATTTTTTACACCAAACATGTATTGCTGGTCTTGTAAATACTTGTCACCGTACACTCGACGCATCTCAGACAGAATGGCATTTGCACTAAGTCCTTTTGCCTACAGCAAACGAATAACAGAAGGCTGTACTTATTGGATGATTTCGACGGCAATGTTGCCATATGTAATGTTTATAAATGACGTCACAGTGACGTCATCGTAATAAAACTCATAGGTCATACTCAGAATTAAATCCCCTACAAAATGTATATTTTGGACTTTTCATAGTCTGAAAATTAACATAACAGCGCTGTTTTGTAACTTATTTATGGAACGACCCTCGTAAAATATAATAGTAGTGTCAAATAACAGCGCTGTTTTGTAACTTATTTATGGAACGACCCTCGTAAAATATAATAGCAGTGTCAAATAACAGCGCTGTTTTGTAACTTATTTATGGAACGACCCTCGTAAAATATAATAGCAGTGTCAAATAACAGCGCTGTTTTG
>Ga0209149_1001842_pt1 | contig 11311 bp, 6 predicted proteins | sample WorMetTyACAVOLI2_FD_187423 | JGI IMG/M metagenome (GOLD analysis project Ga0209149, IMG submission 187423) | Marine gutless worms symbiont microbial communities from Max Planck institute for Marine Microbiology, Germany - Olavius algarvensis... ...
GATTAGACATATGTGTCTGTTTTGCTAATCAACTGTTGTTGATTGCTAATCAATTTGAAATCGTAGAGCAAAAATGCTAATCGTTTTGAACAGTCTATTTTCACCACTGGTGTATATATACATATAATGCTGTGGTGCCATTCCAGCACAACCACGTACTAAAAGTTGTATGGTTCTCTCTTGATAATAAACACGTGTAAACGAACGAACGATGATGGACAAAAAGAGGATAAATTTCACGGTCAACTGCAAAGCACGCGACAGCTTAAGTGCGTGCGTCGTCTTATCCTGTTTAGTGGTCCATCACTGACTATCAATGGGACAAAGTGGGGCACCAGACCAGACCTACGCCACTGTCGCCTGTGAAATTTGTTCAGTCAATCGCTACGTGGCAGCACCTGGCGGCGAATGGGGGCGTTTCGTATCGTCTCCGCTTACTTGACTTGTCTTGTGTAGGTTTCCCGCAAATCTCTGAACCGATCTTTGCCATCGATTTATGTCAGTGATGTCAATCGTCCTCGAAAAGCTCAGTGGGTCACGGGTTTTCGGGGGGTGGGGTCGAAGACCAAAATCTCAGCCAGGTCGATAAATTTTCGAAACTCACTTGATAACGGAGAGATAGATCATCGTTCATACCGTATATAACAGGCTACGAACGTATCACATAGGTACGTAGCCACTGCCGGACCCTAAATCGTCATAGCACACAATAGGGCGTGAATCCCGCTTCGTCCGGTAATCCGCTGATTGCGGTTTCAGCGTTCGCTGCCAAATTGAGTGGACTGGCCATCGTCACAGGCCGTCACAATCAATAAGGATCAATCACGCTTCAACAATCTACGCTAATGCCTGCGGTGGTCAGCTACCTGATAGCGTATAGTGTGACGCTCTGGGTTCAAGCTCTGATGCCTGAAGTGACACGTTATGGGATCGAGCTAACGTGTGGGAGACGGCGACGTGGGTGGTGTGATTGTGTCAAAAAAAGACGTTATTTTCCCAATTCACTCAACTGGAACTCGTCATCGACTGTGGTCTGTAGGTCACGGCGACATGATGGTACCGCGAGCATGTATACTTTGCATTACGGACCGTGCAGCTTCAGCTCATCCGCCCAACTGTACGGAACGATCTTCGATCTGAACCGAGGGACACTGACATAATAAGGTCGCCGTTTAAGGCTCGTCTTAAAGACATTGCTATCCGGCCATCCGCTTACTAGTAACGCGTTGGCCTCGATCAACGTACACTGTGTCTCAAAAAACCGGACTGCTACGGTTAATATAACATAACTTCAACAATTCACAACGTTCACTAATTATTTTTGGCACACCTTATTCAATTCTAAATTTATTAAGTTAGAAGTTTTTAAATTGGCTTAGAACCAGCTGCGTGGTTTCCATAACAACAGTAGCGACTTGACGGTCTGTCTCAAAAACCGGACCATTTTGACATAACTCAATAAAAAGTTCTTTAATTTAAATAAAATAGCATGTGTTCAATATTCTTAATTAAACTACAAAGTTAGACAAGAAGCTCAGCTATCGCAGAGAGGCCGCGCGATGCCTCGTGTTGTTGAGTATTTTGGTTAGTCGCTGAAGGCTGCTCTAAGTAAAAGGATTAATATGGTGAATTTCGCAAATCTAGGCTCCGTCCGTCTACCAAGTTTGAAGTTCGTAGGCCTTCGCGTTCGGAAGATACGGCGCATTTAGTGTGTCAGCCGTCTATCTACAACAGTTTCCCAGTTATTCGAACATCAATTGAAAACAAAAAGCTAATCGGAGATTAGAGCCGAACGTAACATTTTGCTCTAAAACTTCAGCCTACAGAGAATATCGCAGTTTAAAATAAATTCTAACACTAAGCCTAACTTTAAAGCCTAACACATGTTAAATTACCGGGTGACGGCATATACCGCGCTTATGCATAGCATCGCGCGGTAAAAACAGTTGTGTTTGCAGTGAAGTACCAGCTGAAGCGAGTTACCGTAGCAATCCTTAACTATACGCGTCATTCACACATATAAAAAGCAAAGGTAAATGTTTAAATAAACAGTGTTTCTGTGGGAATAATAAAATGTTTTGCGGTATCAAAAGTTAAAACACGTGTTCGAATACCAGAGTATTTTTTAAAGGAATTTTCACTGGGCGACATTAACCACCACAGTGTTTAGTCTATAGCCTAAAACCTATCTATAACCTAATACACCAAGCACAATCACAACAGTATATATCGACTTTTAACGCCAAGAAACACAAAAACTAATTTATTAATGGTACTAAGACAATTATATATTTAATCAACTGTTTCAGTGCGGTATACGCCAGAATGACAGCCACCAAAACCTATGTCGCCCATTTACTATGTTAAAAAATACTCTGTCGAATACTGTCTTTCGCGACTGACACAGCTCCACGATCGTTTTGCCACTCGTTTATTGCCCTGTCGATGACACGTAGTTCGAAGTCGGCCCAGAAATCCGCTGTTCAGGTTCAGATGTGTCAAGTCGCTATACTTGTTATGGAAACCACACAGCTGATTCTAAGCCAATTTAAAAACTTTCTATTGTAGTCAATGGAGAATTGAATAAGGTAAAGGTATCTATGTAAAAAGTACTTAGTGAACGTTGTGAATTGAAATTGTGTGATATTAATCGTAGCGGTCCGGTTTTTTATAGTTGCGCTACGTCAGACTCGGTTAGTACTGAGGCAGGTGATCGTCTGTGAGCGGGTAAACCATCTCAGCATGTACTCAACCGCCCAGGTCAACTCAGCCTTCTACCCTGTGTGGGACGGTAAAATGAGTTTCATGTGCAAGTCCCGATAAGTATAACACTAGGTCTGTATCTTGTACCGTTTCTGAGATATCCAGCATCAAATAATGACGTGACCTTGAAATCTGGGTTATCACTCAAGGTCACTGAAAATGGTACCATTCGAAAGCTTGGGTGCTGTTTCCTATTCGCATTCCGTAACAACTATGGCCGTATTTTAGCCGTTTCGACGTAATACACGAACGTGACGGACACCAGACGGACAGACACACACCGCACGACGGTATAGGCCGCGCTTATGCAGGCATCGCGCGGTAAAAACGTGTCGCATAAATCACCTGATAGTAGAGCGGCGCCGGACAGAACTGCGCCCCGGTCACGGCTGATGGTGGCGCTGATGCAGCATGGCTGCCAGCGAAGGGAGACGGAGCCAGCGTCCAGTAATGACATCCTCCTCCAGCTGCTGCAGCTGCTGGGGGTGGTGGCAAGGTCGGCGGCGACATAACACTCGTGTACGACCCATCATTGATGCTGACCTCCTGAACCTGCCATAGAAATCAACTGTAGCACATTTCCCATGGACATTCCCCCCTGGTACACATCCCGCCGCCCGGACAATTCCCCCTACCTAGTCATTTCCCCCTGGCTGTTAAAGCGAAAATTTTAAAACTGACACTAACCCAAACTCCTGACCATAACCGACCAACGACGAGGGGTCCTAACTCTAATCGACCTACGACATTGGGTCCTGACCTAACTCTAACCCTAACCCTAACCGACTCACGGGGCAGGGACTTTTTTGAAAACTGGTACTGCATTAAGCCGTATTCCTGACCTTAACTGATCTGCCGCTATCAATTTGGTAGATGTTAACGGAAGGTCGCTTTATATTATAGATCGGCGGGTGGTGGTAGTGCAAAGGGGGAATGTCCTACACCGTGTAAAAAGGGAGGAGGAATTATCCGAGGGGAGATGTCCGCGCAAATGTCCGCATTTCTATAAATCACATAGGATCCGTTGGCCTGTTGGGAACAAGGGGCGGTTTTAGGGTGATGACGGGGGCACAGACCCCCCAAATGTTGTCCATGCCACTCAAACGTTTACCCCCCCCCCCCTGGTTTTTTACTGGGCGAGACACATTGTGGGTCCGTAGTGCTCGGAGATAACCCAATGGGAGACATTCCCCCCGCAGATTATCCCCCTAGTTGGATAGGGTCAGGAGTACGGGTTAGTGCCAGTTTTTACATTTTCTCTGGGGTAATCCCCCCCTGGGGAAATATCCCCAGGGGGTTATCTCGTGTAACTTGGTCGTTCTGTGAGTCAGTCCGTCTGGGGATTCGTCCCTCAAAATGGTCCGATTTACTTCAAGCACAGATTGATGACCACAATGTTCCAATGCCGGGGCGGATATGTTTGCTGAGCCTCGCACTGCAGACTTTCTCGTTGTACTGGATTTGACGACGAATTTCTGTACTGAAAATACGAAGGATGTGGGCCAGGCCCCCTAACATTTTTCTCTAGAACCGCCCCGACTAGCGAATTAAAATTTATCGGTAAATAGATCGAGTTGTGCAGTTTCTTAATCCCACATTGCTGATTTTTTGCTCAATATCGCCGATAAAGAAGTAACAGGACTTGATGCGAACTGATCACGGACTCACGGTATCTACACAGTCATAAACCCGGCGGTAGGCCAACGTTGGACAATGGACATGGGTTGGGTCGATCCATGGGTTGAGTTGGGTTGGGTTGGGTTGAGTCGCTTTGGGTTGGGTTGGGTCACGAAATTCTCCGTCTTGGGAGGGTCGGGTTAAGTCGGGTCCAGTGTCAAAAATATGTAATAAATATACAATTTACACACAAGAAACCGATTATTCGACGACTATAATTCATAATGATAAGAAGTTGTAATGTTGCCATTTATTACCGTTTAATTAGTTATTCCAACATTAAGGACGTGATGTTTAGACAAAAGGCAGTGGCTCGTGATACGATGATGTTGGCATCTGATAAAAAGTCATTTGGTGGACAAGCTGAAGGATTCAACAGCTGATGGCAAAAATATAAGTCCTGCATAAATGGGTCGGGCTGGGTCAGGTCCAGAGTTTCATGCTAATTCTGAGACGGGTCGGGTTGGGTTGGGTCACTTCACTTGTGGGTCGGGTTTGGTCGGGTCAAGAAAATTGGACCAACGTCCAACTCTGCGGTAGGCTGCCATTACTTTCCGCCCAGTTACCGTCCCAGCCTCAGAGCATCACCGCCATTTCGCCAGTACCAAATTATACTGGTTGGTAGGGCCCATGTGAACAATACCAGGGTCGTTACATAATACTGAAAAAGCGGGGATTCGAATCCGCGACCTCTCCATCGCAAATATGAAGCCCTAACCATACACCAACACGCCTCGATCGTTGACTGCTTCATAAATCAAGCCTAATAATTAAGTACCTCGGGATGGGGACAAGGCTGAGCTACAGCAGTGGGCGGAGCGGTAGGCGTGGCTTCCGTTAGCGCCGGCGCAGAAGACGGGATGACGACCGGATTCTGGGCAGCAGTGGCACTGTAGTATGGCGCATAGCAACCGGAACCATTCGCAACCATATACGGGCTTATCTAAAACAACCATCACATATCACACGTCACATCTGCCCTGCTCGACAGTCGACATAGTCAAAATAGACTAGGCTACATAACGTAGATTACCGGTATTACCAAGGTAGACATGTACTAAAATTAAACAAACCAAAACACTGTTATGTTGTAGGGCATAGGCAAAATGATTTTTAGTTCATTCGCTATCTAATGAAAAAATACGTTTACAAACAAGCATTATCCTGTGGTTCTTTGGGCCAATTAAGTACATTATAAATGTTTTTAAAATAAAAAAAACATACGCATAATAAAAACATTAAAAACATGTTTTATAGAAAATTAGAAAAAAAACAAAATACGTTCTTAACAACTATAATAGGCCCTATAGATACACAAAAGCATCACATCACAGTATATATATATATATATATATATATATATATATATATATATATATATATATATATATATATATATATATATATATATATATATATCAGCGACGTACTAGAGGGATGAAGGCAGCTGTCGGCGGTAGGCAATGGATCCGTTGGTAGCTCTTCAGTAGCAGGTTATTGCGACCATTCTGCAGCAGCTGCTCTTTGAGATGCTGCGGCGGATGAAGGTACTTGCACGGCGGATCTGAACGCTGACACCGGCCCTGCATCAACACACGATCGACACGCTGCACTGTCGAACCGTTTAACCACAATGAAAGTTGGTAGCGTGGCACAGTGGTAGATCGTCGGTCTTTGACCGGCGAACTTTCCCTGTCCTGTGCTCAACCTACAGCTGACGGGTGACCACTTGTGGGTAAACCGTCGGCTATAGGTCAGCCAACTAGGCCGACTCAGCCTTTCAGCATTTCGGGGTCGATAAATGAGTAGTAAGCTGAATTAGATGTCTTCAACAACAACCAGCGGTGGCGCCATCTGGTGAACGCTTATACGAGGTAGGCCCCTACAGGCATGGTGTAATTTGCAGGTAAAACTGTATGATCCATACCTGAGCGCCTTGAGTGTTAGCCTACAATAACAGCGCCACATAAGTCCACTTACGTTTACCTTTACTAGGGCCTTTGTCCTAGAAGCTGAAGCCTAAGTCAAATTTTCGTTTAAATGGCACTAAGGTATTTAGTGGATAGTTTATGTAAGTGCTATAATTTCTGATAACTTCGATTGACCATTGTTTTTCTTGTTTTTTCGCGCGACACTACGCACAGCGGCATGCGTTTAATATTGCGCGTACTTGATCCACAGGGACAACTCACAACGCTCTCCAGTCTCTCAGCCGGATTAAGGAAGGGGACAGCTTAAGGGTTAAAGGAGAGAGGGGGAACAGGTCATTCAGTGCCATTCCAGGTAAAAAAAATAGAAGGAAATGGGATAATCAGGTAAACTAAGGGAAATACTTAACAACGTTTAATGTTAAAAGCAAGGGAGTTATAGCTAATATTTATAAAAGGAAATAACAAGATTATAATTTGTGATAAAAATGCATTTCTTTTATAAAATCTATGACGCTTTGTGCGTTGACATTTTCGAATACATCTTTCATTGAAAAAGCACTAAAATACCTGCTATGGATAGCAGCAAAATTGACACATTCAACGAGAAAGTGCTCAACAGTGAGCGGGGACTGACAAATAGAACATACTGGTTGATCATCCCCTGACAATAGATAACAGTGTACGTCGAGTATGACCAATACGAAGTCTGTTGATTAGTACAGCATCCCGACGTGACAGGGATGACTTATATTGGTACCCGCCAACGTTGGGATAAATAGCGTAAAATTTATTGCCTTGACAGGCATTGTCCTGCCATTCTTTCAAGCAAAACTCTGAAACATGAGGAGCCAGATCACAGGCGGGAAATCTCATGTTAGTGTAGTGATAGTAAGAGATAATGCGGGGACAGTTGTAGATCTTTTTGTCTTCTGTGTTTTATTTTTTCTTTCTTTTATGTGTACTTCGAGTACGATTACATAATAAATATATAGGGTAACTTGAGAGATGGGAGGAAAGATAGGAAAGGGAAGAGGGAAGGGAAGTGGAGACTTCTTCCAACACTATGATAAAGAGCGTAAAGCAAGGCGATTAAGCATCAGAGATGTTAAAGCCTCGAGGCCAAACTGGTCTCGAGGCCAAAAGTTTGGCCTCGACATCGGCCTCGGGACCCTTTGGCTTCGGTCTCAAGCTTGTGGCCTCGGCCTCGAACTTTTAATAGCATTTGCCTGGTGTCCTTAGCTTTTGGAATATGCTGTAGTTAAAGAATATGCACAACAATTCGGACTGTGACTTTTCAAAATGCATCCAATGTTATTAGAGAACTGACGGCATTTTCACTTAGGCCTACTGTCGGTTTTGTATTTTCTGTATATTTCTTAATTTTATCACGTTATTATTGCTGCCGTCTAACGGTGAAGTATAAATAAATATAATACGATTGCGCAGTGTTTTACAGCATAGCCCTAGCCTATATTTTCACTGTAAAACAATGTTCTGTTAGGCCTCTTTAAATTCGGCCTTGGCCTTAGCTTCAAGTGTTTGGCCTCGTTTAACATCGCTCAGATCGCTGTTAAGCACAGGCCTACATAATAAGCTGGCGGTGAAAACTGAAGGGTATTCAAGTCACTGACAACAATGACGGCCCAGTCAACGTAACAGCCTCGCGAATGACGCCACTATACAATGGCAGATACCAGCAGAGTGCGATTAGTCGCACCGTTAACGATATGACATGTGTCAAACGAGGCCCACATAACGACACGGCAGCCTTGTCGTTACGCGCATTCGTTGTCAAAAGATCACCGACAGAAATAAACATTCAAGGACAAATTAAGCGGCATAAGTCCAGTCTGCTCAAATAACCGTTAAAATGTTGGCTGGCTGTTTGCCAGATAGACTGCTTTTTAATCAATCAAGCAATCACATAAACGAAATCTCTTCCATTAGCGACAACCAACAGGCAGAGTGAATGGTACAACACATGAACGCATAGGTGATACGGTTCAAATTGCATAGATTATGCCAATTTAATCGGTCTACGGTTATTGGGTCGACCTTGTGTTCAAGATTTCTAGTCGATGCAGATCCTGCTGTCTGTGAAACAAGAAGCTCAGCTGTGACTGAGGCCGCGAACGATCAGTGTCGACGTGTCGTTGACAATCTTGCTGTCACTCAATGTCACTTCGAAATTACACGATTGAACAGGGCGCGTAAAAGTTCCTATTAATATTCCATTTTTAACTACGTCTTTATCTTGTACCGTTTCTGAGATATTCAACGTCGAACAACGGCATGCCCTTGAAATCTGGGTTAGGGGTCGTTCAAGATCATTGGAAATAACATAATTTGATAGATCGCATAGTACTCCATTGTAAAATATGGCCCTATCTTGTATCATTTCCGAGATAAAGCGATGTTTTGGTCGAAAATCGCGATTTGTTCATACCCCAGCTGCATTCGACGCCCCCTTTATGGGGGTCCCAGTCAGAAATATTACCATAATGTTTGGTACGGAAAAACTAAAATGGTGGATCTACCAGGTGGTTAAACAAAGGCAGCAACAATAAAAAAACAACACAAGTTTAGCACGGATCGTAGGCAGCTACTAAGCGCCAGGTGTCCACAATGCCGTAACTTAATTAATACAAACCGAAACAACGAACGCACGCATACATTAACATAGGATTAAACTTAAACATGATAAATATTTACAAATTCCATCACTGCCCATCACTTCTTGCGACACCGGGATTCGAACCCACGACCTCTCGATCCCAGTCCGGTGACGCTAACCACTCGGCCATCCCTCCCCTCATCCCTCATTCGAAATGACACTGTTGCGTAGGGCGGCTGTAAGTCCCTATTAGTATTTCATTGAAACTATGTCTGTAGGCCTATCCCGTACCGTTTCTGAGATATTCAACGTCAAAGAAATGGCGTCACCTTGAAATCGGGGGTAGGGGTCGTACAAGGTCATTGAAAATGGCGCCGTTCGATATATCATATACTAATTTCCATTGGTCGGCCATTGTAATGGCTCCATGTTGTACTATTTTCGAGTTATTTGACGTTGAATAATCGTGATTTTGAAATTTGGGTTATAGGTCACTAAAGGTCATTCAAACTGGTACCATTCGAAAGCTTCCGTCCAGTTTCCTAATCGCCTTCCATAGTAACTATGGCCTTTTATGAGATATCCAGCGTCAAAGAATAGCGTGACCTTGAAAACTGGGTTAGGGGTTGTTCAAGATCATTGAAAATGGCGCCGTTCGTTAGATTATATACGACTTTCTATTGGTCCGCCATTGTAAATATAGCTCTATCTTGTACCGTTTTTGAGTTATTTGACGTTGAATAATACCGTGACTTGACAGCTGTGTTAGAGGTCACTCAAGATCATTCAAACTGGTACCATTCGGAAGCTTTGGTGCAGTTTCCTATTCGCCTTCCAGAGTAACTATGGCTCTATCTTGCATCATTTCTGAGTTAAAGCGAGATATTGGTCGAGAATCGTGATTTTTTCATACCCACTTGCATGCCACTTTCTTGTATGTATTTGTTTTAATCTCGTATTTATAACACTGCTGTATATCTAAATTCAATATAATTCCATATAAATTACTAATCTGTTTGTATTCCTGCACTGTGCACATGTATATGTTTGTTTGCTCGTTTTTTAATTTAGGTTTTTTTGCACGGCGGCCAGCAATGTCGGGCCTTATTGGGCTTTTCTGGCAGCCTGTCCTTGTATGTTATTCATCGATATTATATCTTTGTTTATTAATTGGGCAAATAAAGATGCTTGCTAATTGCTTGCTCTATCTTGCATCATTTTCGAGTGAAAGCGAGATATTGGTCGAAAATCGTGATTTATTCATACCCACTTGCATGCCACACCCCTATTAGAGGGGTCCCCGTCGGGATATTGCCATCCCGTTTGGTGTGGAAAACTAGAATTGTCTGGCTACCCGACGGTGAAAAAATTGGTGATATGTTTAGCCGTTTCGACAGAATATCGGCGTATGACGGACGGACGGACAGACATCTTGCCACGGCAAAGTTTGCGCTATGCATACGCGTCGCGCGGTAAAAAAATCTCGCAACAGACACAGACGACCAAATAGCACCTCACTGGGTGTCGTCTGGTCGAGATAAGTTCAAAATAGTTATTGAATGGTTTAATTACTGTGCGATTTTCTGCATAAGCGCGGACTATGTGGCAAGATGTCCGTCTGTCACACGCCGGTATTGTGTCGAAACGGGTAGCCACACCATTCTAGTTTTTCCATACCAAACTTTATAACAATATCATGACGGGGACTCCCTAACGGGGGCGTCGAATGCGGGGGCATATACGCGATTTGTCGACCAATCTTGCTTTATGTCGGCAATGATACAAGATAGGGCCCTATGGATCGGAAATAAGAACTCGTATCCGATCTATCGAATGGTGCTATTTCCAATGACCTTGAATGACTTAGCGAAGGACTCAATAATATTAATAATAATAATAATAATAATAATAAGCACATTTATAGAGCGCCATGTATGCCTACAGACGGCTGCAGAGGCGCTGAAGCAATGACACGAAGCATCGCGCGGCCTCTCTGCGATAGCTAAGCTTCTTGTATTAGCCTACTTTTGCAGTAATCCTGCTAACAGACAGGCAGAACAAATGACAGCAGACCGCACTGATCGCATAACCTCCGCCTTGGCGCAAGTAATGAAACGTTTTCATTTCAGCGAGAGCGTTTTGTGCAGCCGCTCCTACAGTCTGGAACTCTCTCGGTGTCCACACCCGTTCAGCTGATACGTTTTTGACATTTAAGAACCGGCTTAAAACTGAACTGTTTCAATCTTGCTACTCATAACTGTTTTGGCGCCATCGCAGCGCTCCACATTCGCTTGCGAATTAACATGTATAGGGCGCGTTAGAAATT
>Ga0209149_1001843_pt1 | contig 11306 bp, 8 predicted proteins | sample WorMetTyACAVOLI2_FD_187423 | JGI IMG/M metagenome (GOLD analysis project Ga0209149, IMG submission 187423) | Marine gutless worms symbiont microbial communities from Max Planck institute for Marine Microbiology, Germany - Olavius algarvensis... ...
GTGTCAACCCGTTAGACAGGAATTCATGGAGAACGAGTGTGAGGCGTTGCCAGGTGTTGCCTACCCCGGAGTCCGGGACAACCGCAGCACCATAAATACCAAAACCGGATATGATGATGATGATGATGATTTCAGTTAAAATACCACAGAATTGTAACTGGTTATGGTCTTTTGGTGGGTTGGTATTTCAGCATTGTGCAAAAGATTCTGAGTTGAGAATTTCAAGTATTTTGGTTGTTTAGCAACGGTATTTAAATTTACATAAATGTGGATGTGCATTTAACAAGCCACTGAATGGCCAGCCAGCATTGCTTGTGCTCTAGTAATTGTGAGTTATGAAAAAATAACATTTCAGTCATAGTAGTGAACTGCTACTGATTATTCTAAGTCATATTGCAGTAATAAGACAGCTCTGTTGTTGTTCAAGGTTGCAATAAAAATTATCGATAAATCAAGAATGAACGATAAAAGTCTACATAAGGTATGTGAAGTTTTGTTTCTGCTTGTAAGTTGTAATAGCTAGCATGTATTGTATCTTACATATATTGTATCTTATGTATTGTATACTTTCTCCCTCACCTCTGATAGACGTCTGCGCTATGATGATTGTGCGGAGGATAAGAGGGAAGATTATCAGAACTTTGCTGTGTTGTATGGTGTACCATAGTTGTGCTTATTGATATGTGGACACAGATATATATGACTAGTTTTTACAGATGGCTTTTGGTTAGGTTTTGGTTTAATTTTTGTGTTTTTCTGTGTGTTTCAACTTGTTTGTGTGTTAGGATTAGTTTTTTTTGCGTCTTTGTATTTCAAGTTTTTCTTGGTTGCATGACTTTGATTGTCAGTACTAGTGCAGTTGATTGCCTTCAAAGAGTCGTCTCCGATAGTGATTTGTTATGTGTTAAATGAGTCGTTACGCTCTGCTCACTCGCTCTGTAGGCAGGTCTGGATTAAGTAAGTAAATGTAGATTTATATAGCACATCAACAAAAAAATCTCTAATGCGCTGCAATCTCTAAGGCTGGCATTAGCCCTAGACACAGCACAACCGTAGGACCCTCTGAGCTTCACCTGTCACCACTCCACACAACGGTATGTAGAAATACCGCATCGACCATACCGACTGTCTGCTACCCTATATTGCGGCTGGCACGTAGGTGCGGTATGTTGCCAAATACAGTATTGGCATGTCATTGTCTGAGCTTGGTACTTTAGTGCCAAAAAGCCGACAGATCAGCCCTTCCTTCTTTTTTTTCCATGCTGGGCAGGCAGCATAAGCTGCCCAGTGCTGAGGCCTCCAAACGGGCCCAATGCATGTTCCCAGGACAATATACACCTTACATAAAGGGAATAGTGAAAACTCCTTAGAGTTAAATGCCAGTTACGGAAATTATGACCAGTCAAGTGTTAGACCAGATTAGCCATTACAGTACATAAAATATTAGCGACTGACTGGCTGACATATATTCAAAATATTTTGCATCCATCTTTCGTAGGCCCCCTCGACGTCGTAGGTCCTAGGCAATTGCCTACAATGCCTATGCCATAATCTGGCACTGTCTGGAGGCCTATACTTCGTATAGTGAGAACAATTTAAAGGTAAATTCAACTTAAATGTTCTGTTTTTTTGCACCCATATTGCAAAGCAAATATAGCAGTCATTGTCAGAAACTAACTGAGTTGTGGCAAGACATTAATGGTTTGTCATGCAAAATATGCATTTTTCTTGTTTTGTATGCATTGCTGTCCGTACTGTAATCAGCTACTTTGTCAAGTAGGCTGAGTGTAAGTTGGAGTTGTTAGTGACAGTTTGATTATGTCTACTGCATGTGACCATCTGTCCCACTGTGTTCCTGTGTTTTTTACACATCTAATGATGTCTACAATGCCTATGCCATATGCCTATGCCTATGCAAGGTCTGATTGATTGTCAGATGTTCCGAGAAGTTAGAATGATGAAATGCTTGGAGCATCCAAACATCGGTATGTCACACAGAATAACGTGCCGGTATTTCAACACACATACGAATAGATCAGAACTGTGTAGAGCCTGTTGAAAGACCTGCTGGAAGTGTTTAGTTTTTAGGTACTATTTGAGTTTTGCACTGTTTGAGAGCCGATGAAACTGAGAATGGCAGACTGTTTCAAGCAGCTGATGCAGGATGCAAAGAGGCATATTGGCCAAGTTTGAGTCGTGTCTATGATTCTTTGTCTCACAGGTCTAAGGTGATTGGAATATTGTAGCTGTGATGTGATGCTGTGGAGGCAAAGAAACAGTGATATAGTTGTTTGTCTGTCTGTTTCAGTGAAATTGTTTGAGGTGATTGAAACTCAGAGGACACTGTATCTGGTGATGGAGTATGCCAGCGGCGGTGAGCAGTCATTTGTCGTAGGCATATGATCATGATCGTGATCATCCTCATCATCTAAACATGTGTAAGGCACACAGTGTCAGCAATGAAACTGAATCGGAGGTACCGGTAGGTACTAGGTGGACAGCGTTGGTATGAGTATTGATAAATTGTTTGATTATTATTATTATTATTATAAATGTCAAGATATAGTGACACCATCGCAAAAAAATGCTGCATTTGTCTTATGGTCGCCAGATGCTCCAAGAAGTTAGACGGCAGAGTGCATATGCAGTGTTTTATTTCTGTTTTTAACGTTTGTCTGATGCAGGAAAGCTTTCTTTTGGTAGCCACTTTCCATAGTACACTTTCCGGTATGACAATCGACCTGTGAAAGTTTTGGTTAGAGATAACTTTTGCATCAAACTTTCCTCTTTGTCTGGTTTTACTTCTGAAACTAAACATCTTTCAAAAGCAACCTTTGAAAGAAAACTTTGAATATTATGTCGGCTTGAACATTTGCTGTTCGGTTTGATTTAATTATTTTTGATGATGATTTGGAAATGTAAACATAATCCTAGTGCTGCCGTAACTGCTACTGCTGCTGCTCCTGGTTCTGTGTTGTCATTTTTGTGGTTAGCATGATGTAGGTGTGGTGTTATCAAAATTACTGGGGCACTGAATTTTTTTAACACTGGTGTTCAAAGGTATGGTATTACAACTGCAAACTGCAATGTCTGAAATAATCTTCGTTTTCTTTATGTTTTCACATAGTCGGAGACAGGATAGATTAAAGAGTTAACTTCAGAAGGCTGCAGAACGGAGTCGACAGCGGCTCACTGGAAAGAGGTGATTTGTACATAGTGAGGAAGTGTGAAAATATAAACTGTAAAAGTTAAACTTAACTTTTACATGTTGGTTTTGATGCCATGTTGTTGGAGAAAGATAATGAAACTTTGAAATTTTTTGTTCAGGAGAAATATTTGATTACCTGATAAACAATGGACGATTGAAAGAGAGTGATGTCAGGGCAAAGTTCAGACAGGTACGATGTGGACGATTAAATATTTATGTGTTTATTTTATTTATGTGTATATAATTTACTTGTACTTAGTTTTTCTAATCTAAAGCACATTTGTAAAGCCACTGTCACAGAATGAGCCCCACATAAAGAAGATCAGTGTGCCTAATTCAGGCTAATTGTATCATTAGTAAGTAAGTAAGTAAGTAAGTAACAATGTACTGATTAAGGTGACACTATCATGTCAAAGACATTGCAGGGGCACCGTACAAAATTAAACAAAAACAAAAAGGACAGAAGTGCTGACAGTCTGTACTCACGGGCAGACAACATTTATACTGTGCAGTACAACCACGGTCACCTAATCATAGTTGAACGATGACCGAAAAAGTAGTCTTCGGTTCGCAACAGAACGTCGTCAGCGATGGTGTATTCCTGACAGATGATGGCAGGCTGTTTCACACACGTGCCGAAGCCACTAGGTTCAAGACCTGTCTCTGATGTCTTCTCAAACCCAGAAATCATAAGTGGCAACTGAACCAGGGTTAGCTTGGTTTTGTTAGGTTTAGTTTTTTCGTGCATCTGTGCCTGTTTTTATGCTTGTGCAAGCTGTGTGCCGCAGAAGCTGCTTTGTTTTCTGTCCAATGCCAACATCGGCATTTTTTCACTTCACATAAATGCTGAATGGATTTCAATGAAATTGGGGGATGTAATCACTGACATTAACTGATGATTACATTTTGGGAAAAATTGTACTGGGGACAAGGGAGCAGGATATGAAAGAAAATTTGAATCGTCGTCAAACCGGTGCTGCTATGTAGCAAATGGCTTCACGAATTTCACAGTACATAAATAACACTGCATCCACCTGGCTAGAAATCCGTTACTTACATGTGGCGGTGGAGACATCATATAAGTGAGTGTGGTGACCAGAGACCTAAATACCACACTGTGGTCTTTAGGTCTCTAGTTGTTGTTAATGTAGCTTTGGTTTGTCAGTATCACAGCTAGGCGACGGATTGTTAAGTATTTCCCGTAGTTCACCTGATTATCCCATTTGACAGTTCTCTTACGGCCATTTGCTTCTGTTTTTTGCTTGACATTGTAACGTGCCCTTGTAGTTTTATTTACTAAACGCCACGTTAAATCTTTCTTTTATAATAATAATAATAATAATAATTTGATTCTGTTTTTACCTCGAATGGCACTGAATGGCCTATTTTGGGCTGATGTGCCATTAAGAACCTACTCTCTCTCTCTCTCTCTCTCTCTCTGTCTCTCGCTAGGCGACGAGACGTCTTGTGAATTGCTGAGATTGTCTGTTGAAAGACCAGGTTGAACTGTCACGTTGTGACAGTTTCGTATATTTTGATGTGTTATTGCTTTGTTGATATGTATATTAGATAATATCCGCTGTGCACTACTGTCATCAGAAGCACATTGTTCATCGGGATCTGAAGGTGGGCCATTTTGCATCATATGGTTGATGTTTTTGATTAGCTGTTTTGAACGATGTGAAGCCTATTGGTTAAATTTATTGTGATTTTATTTGGTGCATTTAGATGCTGCTGTATGTTAGGTGTATTTGCTAATAGTGTTGTGTAATATTGTAGATTATGATGTAAACTTTCCTTAACATAGAACAAGAGGTCAAAGTAATTTGACAAAAAGTGCCTCACGGGGGGCCCATTCCCCGGTTAGGGGTCACTCCAGGGGGTCGAAAGTTGTACCATTGAATTCCTGGGGTAGGGTTTCCTATTAGTGTTCCATAGTAACTATAGGCCTAGGATGCACCGTATGGCCACAGTGCACGCGCGTGACAACCAACGACGTCACGACACAGCCTATCTCAATAAGCGCCTCTTTTACTAAAGTAAAGTGAGGCGCTTAAAAACTGGAGTGCAGATCATTGTAGATGTATTTGGGTGTGAGTATGCAAATATTGTAACATGCATGCAAATATTGATGGGCAGTCAGCCCTGTCTGCTGCACGAGATTAAAACAATAAAAGTAACAAAATGAAAAAAGCTGAAACGCATAAAATGCTGAGAGTAAGAAATTTGAAAAAAGTCTTGAGACTGCAAACATTACGATTGCATTGAGATATTTAATACTTTTCGTGGTGTGATATTGAACTGTCGGTCACTGCATGTCATACCTACCTGTACAGCTAGCTTGGTAAAGATGTGTATCTTTCTCACAGTTTCAGTTATGACAAATTGTACCTTGTCATAAATGCAAACAAACTGCTAGTTTGCAGATTGGTAGGTGAATGAAATGTTAGTAAACTACACGTCACAAACTGTTTGGGAAGCCAGCTTCAGTAGGAGTGTTCATAAAGGTTATCTGATCAATTGGATTACTTCTCTCCTGTCCTTTTTGAAAATGATTTTCATCAGGCAAAGACCTTGGGACAGAATGGTGATGCCAGTCTGACTGGTATTCATCTGATGCTAGAGTGGCATAAGGTCGTACTATGAACACGATTGTTTTGATCCACAATAGGGCAACATTTTTACTTTGACAACATTTTTGGATGCTCCGTTATGCTTCGTTGTGATGTCTAATTTGTAGGCAGAGAACCTGTTGATGGACCGCAGTAAGAACATCAAACTCGCCGACTTTGGATTCAGCAACGAGTTCACGGTCGGAGGCAAACTGGACACGTTCTGTGGCAGTCCGCCATATGCTGCTCCCGAGCTCTTTCAAGGTATACATGCCACTTGAGTCCAGTTTGTCAGTAAGTAAATGATCTTACCAGTCAGAGAAGAATTCGGTCTGAGATTAGATCTATAACTGAAGAACCAGTTTAATCTGAATGTAATCTGAACAATTCAGTTTGATTGACAACTCCATAATGAAAACCTGCAGGCATTTCCTCCGATTAGTTCCGCTAATCTGTAACGGATCATACTTATGTCTTACAGAAGCAACATTACTTGCACATTTATTCATCTGATATAATCTGTTAACCGAGCCCCACAGTTTGCAATCCGGCATACTGTGGGCTGGTCCCAAGTCTGGGTAAATTGGGAGGATTGTGGCCGGAAGTGCATCTGGCTAGAATCTTTGGATGGGATGTTGAGTTCTCTCATTGTTCGTGTGTCTGCTGCAAGCCAGCTTAGCAGTCATACGGTAATCATATCGTCGGTCTGTGTGTGCCGTCAGCACTTATAATCAAGGACAAAGTGGCAGGTAACCACACAAACAGGTAGTTAACAGGTAGCCACACAAACGTCGGACCCAGTGAGTATGTTAACCTCACACAGTATAACACACTTTTGAAGTCAGATAGTCAAAAGATCTTAATGGGCCACATATCTCTTCGTATGTAAGGAATTTGTTGCATAGCATGTTATGTTTGATTGACAGGAAAGAAGTATACTGGGCCTGAGGTTGATGCTTGGAGTCTTGGAGTTATTCTCTTTACTCTCATCACTGGCTCACTGCCATTTGACGGCCACAATCTCAAGGTATATAAATAATTAACTTTGGACGAACTAATTTTTAGTGCAAGACACAGTTTCTAAGTATATGAGTTTGTGCTATAGGTAATATTGACACCAGTTTAGTATTTCGGTAATGTTCATAATAATAGAATGCAGTAGTTTAAAAAATAATGGGGGTTATTTTATGAATAGGGATGGATGGATCTTGATTTTTTACTGGAATCCAGATTTGATTATCCTGCACCTCAAATCGGACTGGATATGGATATTGCCGGATCAATTTTTTTGTCGAAACACAGTTCATTGAAGCTTTTATTACTATTATTATTATTAAGTACATTTATACAGCGCAAGATCGGGAAGAAGCTGCAAATGCGCTAAGGCTTAACTAAGCTTAGCTGAGCTTAACTGCAGTTAGTTTTCAATGACTTGGCATTCAGTGGCCGTCAAACCTACCAAGCAGTTGTCCGTGATGTTGCTATTAGATCGTTTGCCGCGGTTTGCCGTCACATTTAGTGCTGATTACTATCCGTTATTCAAAACAGCCAATATTTACCAGCAGGTCATTGATCAGGGATCAGCAGATGCACAGACCTCTGATGAAGTCTGACTATTCACTCAACAGTTATTGCTGACTGAAGCATGTTGAAAATCGTAAATTATTTGATTTGTTCAGCCAGAGCCAAATTTGCCAGATAGTCGGGAAATCTGAATAGTTCAGGTAACTTCATCGGGCGTCTGTCCATCCCTGTTTGTGAACTGATTTCATAATCAAATTATTGTTTCTCAATTTATTGTGTTCATGTCAATGATGTTAATATTACTAATGAATAATAGTAATTTATTTGACACCATCACAGTAAATGTTGTATAAGCAAAACCATGCTGATATTGTGATGCTGCAGGATGTTATTTTCATGTGTTTTGTGGCAGGAACTAAAAGAACGGGTTTTGAAAGGTAAATATAATGTTCCTTTTTATGTGCCGTCCGACCTTCAGCGATTGATAAAGAAGTTTCTTGTACTAAATCCTGCGAAAAGAATTACTCTTGAGGTGGGTAAACGTTACATATGAGATTTCTCTGTTTGTAGCTGAAATACATAGTTCTGCCCTGCGGTTGTGAGACGAGGTCGATGACCAAAGAGCTCTGTGCTCGAGGCAATGCACTTGAGACATGAGTAGGCACGCGTCTAACGAGTAAGTTATGGCAATTGACAGAGTGTCATCAGTTGTGTGTTTGCTCTTGGCATCGATCCCAGCAGCTTTAGTCATGTGACTCGTATGCTTGTTTGTAGACAAATTGTGATTGCATCTGGTGTTTTGTTCGTTTTAAAGTGTTCTTTCTGTCATTGTTTCTTTCTTATTTGTGGTTGACATTTCTTCGCTGACAGTATATAAATAAATTCGTGTCACTGTGATCAGAAGTGTCACTCAAAATTGGTGCCAAGACAGATGTATGTTCGTTTGAGGTAGTCATTTTATTTTTTACCAGAGTGCTCTTGCAGCAAAAGGGTTAGACAACGATCGAGACTGCTGTTAAAGTTGACGAGATTGGTCGAGCTCTTTAACTAAACTTGCCCATGGAGAAGGTGCAGTAAAAATGAATTTGTTGTTGTTATTAATCACAAAGAAAGAAAGAAGCCCGTTAAAGAAGACCGACAGGAATTGTATTAGTAGTTGATTTTTATTTTTGATGCCAAAGGTGCAGCTATTCAAGAGGCAACAGTGATTGGTGTGGTTTGCAGGCAGCAATGAAGGATCGATGGCTTAACAGTGGCTACCATGGTGAGCAACTTCAGCCTTATGTCGACCAAGCACGTGACATCGACAGCGAACGTGTTGGTAAGCATCAGTGTAATGTTATTTTCAGTTTTGTTTTGTTTTGTAGAAACTGTTTAAGTTTCTGTAAGAGAGTTTTAGTTTTTTTCTGTGGTAAGGAGTGAGAACAATACTGTAAAATGGGTTTTTTTTTGTTACAGTTTGTAAACAAGAGTCTAATACTTCTGCTGTGCTGTAATCAGAAACTGTTTCACAAACATTTAGTGAAGTAATTTTAAAAGTAATTTTAAAATTAATTTAAACCTTTAATTAAAGAAAATAGATGGTTGTCCATTTCCATTAAGTAGGAATAATGATATGAGTTGATATCACTGTGGAATTGCCTGTCATTTTTTACTGTGATGTTTCTGTTGATATTTCTGCATATCGACATCTCTATTTCAAGTTGTAAAAATAAACAGCTGAGAACGAATTTTGACTTGAAGAAGAACAGTGTCCTTCGGTTATTGTCGCAATATTACTGATAATTTCACTAGAGCATAGTCAGCAATAATGGTTTTGATGATGTAGAATCAATGGTCCAGCTAGGATATGATCGCGATGAAATTGAACGGTCATTGGAAATGGAACGGTACGATGAAACCTGGGCAGCATACCACTTGCTAGGCCTTCCGTTTTATGCTGTAAGTTTCTGCAGTGCTATTTTCATCATATTTATTCGCTTACTGTACACTCTCTCTGTATTGTATTGGTGTGTCACTGTTATTACTATATCTTGCCCACAAGAAGAATGAATTATGTACTGTTATCATTTAGGTGTAGTGAAATTATGAAATTGACGATGCTAGCTAACAGGATGCAGATGTCCATTCTGTCCAGTACATGTGTGGTTAAAATGATCGCTTACTGATGGTCCTTTGCTGACTGCAGTATCTGGTGTCAACTATTTTGTCTGTCTCGTATGCTGTAAATATTCATAAGTCCTAGGAAATTCTTAATAATATTTTCCTAAAATCATTTCATATGTTATGTAAGTCGGGCCCATGGCTTGTTATTATTATTGGACAAATTGAATTTTGATTGAAATGGCTACTGGGCTATCATACGAGTAAGAACGATAAAGGTTATGCGATGCTAAACTGATAAAGGTGATATGATGCTGAGCACGACCTGTTAGCAATAGCCAAGTTTCTTGTGTGGTTGTGTCACTACTGGCATGTGTACTACAACTTGTACCACTGCGACAACGACAATGACTATTAGTCTAGGTTTAGCAGTCCACTTTAGGAACAGAATGGAGGCATTTGAGATGTGATGCTTATGGAATATCACGGAAAGAACACCGCACCGATGAATTATTCAAAGAGAACTAATATGGCTGAAGTTGAATTGTTGAGGCTACAGCACTTAGGGCATTTGGAACATGGAAGTACAGGACAATTTGCACTGACTGTGTCGGAAGGAAGGCACTATAGGGGGCAAACGATACCAAGAAAAACCTAGAAGATGGTAGATGTATGATATCAAACAGTGGATGGGAGAGGAGTAGTGGAGTACGTAATATGAAAGAAGATGGCAGATGACAGAAACTGTCTTGAGACATCAGACAAGAGAATGGTCAGCACTCGGCTGTTACCGACCCTCAGACACGATGGTCGACCAAAGGCAGGTAAACCACCTTGGGACAGAACCAGTCACCATGTCAACCCAGCCTGAGCCACCCCTCTGTAGGTAGGCATAGTGAGTATCCAGCAAAGGCTGGGGGAATTAAACAGGCACACTGTGTGGTGCATTAACCCATGTCCACTGTCCATGGTCTTGCAGTGTTGGCTGGTGTCTGGCTGAAGGACTAGTTTAACGGAGATCAGCACCAAATTGCGGGAAGCAGTAGAACATGAGAGGCTGTTTGCGACGATGCACTATAGAAATCCACATTTAGTTTGCTGCTTACTACTTTACTTTGTCTCATCACAAACTGCGTGTGTGTTTTGTCGCCAGCCGCCGATCGACGGTGTTGTCGGTCGACCAATTCGACGAACTGCAAGTGAGCTGCAGACAGGGCAGAACATTCGACGACCAGATCTTGTAGACCACGCTGCCACGCGGCTTGCTCAGCTGTCCAGTGTAGGAGGCGGGGCCACAGTTCGGCTCAGTACTGTGGGAGATGATGATGAAGATGATGCTGAGGAGGCTGCAGTGGAGACCAAGCCAGTACCAGTCGTGGTTTCTCCACGTGCCAATCAGCCGTGGGCAGTCATCGACTCAGATCGGAGTTTCTTAGGAAATGGTATGTAATTTCAGCTTGTATACCGTGGCCCAATAAATTAAGTCCCGCGTCTTGTATGATAATTAATGTAAACAACACTATTTGTTTGAGACAAACAGTGTTTATTTGTATATATTCATGAACAGTAGTATTTTGTCAAATCGAATCGTTTATGCTGCCTTTTAACATTAAATATTCTATAGGACATACTTCCACCAACGGGAATGAGTGAGCATCATCTGCTATTGTTTGCATTATTAGGTCGACTTCCGAAAGTCGACCTAATAGTATAGAGGGGAAAAATGTCCGTCCGCCCATACGTCCGTCCGTACGTTTGTCCGTCCACAAAAAGTTTCTTCAATTTGAATGAAATTTGGTATATAGGTAGAGGTCGATGACTGCTGCAGGACGATATGCCGTATGGCCGGATCGAAGTTT
>Ga0209149_1001844_pt1 | contig 11303 bp, 5 predicted proteins | sample WorMetTyACAVOLI2_FD_187423 | JGI IMG/M metagenome (GOLD analysis project Ga0209149, IMG submission 187423) | Marine gutless worms symbiont microbial communities from Max Planck institute for Marine Microbiology, Germany - Olavius algarvensis... ...
TAGGTGCCCATTTCCACCCCAACCCTCAACCCCCACCCGTTCCCCAGCAATTGGGGGAGAAAGCGCATTTACGTATTTGCATGCTCTGTGGGTGATTTTATGCTATTATTCGCTAGATGGCAGCCCAATACGTGGAGTGGTGATGCGACCGCCGTTAGGCGGTCGCACTCGACTTGTTCCATTAAAATAATATTTGGCGAAGTGATGGTGCAGCATCAAAATCAATGTTTGATATTCGCTAATCAACAGGTCTCAATATCTAACGTCTCATAAATTTGCAACGCTGAGAAACAAATGCTGAAATGTTGCATGAGCTTAACTAGCATATGAACAATGAAATGCACTAAATAAGTTAAATAAATGTCCAAAATGTCCACCTTGAGCTTTGATGCATGCCATGAGTCATTTGCGAAAGCTCAGAGCAGCTTTGCGAATTGTTTCATCAGAAAGATCGTTCCCGATAGTCTGCAGCGCCGTTTTCAGGTCCGCTATGTTCTGCAGTTTCGGTTTTAGCTCCCGGACTCCTCCAACTTGGCTCCCCACACATGGTAGTCAAGGGGGTTCAGATCTAGGCTTTTGGCAGTCAGGAGTTCTTGTCAATGAAGTCTGGGCAGTGCTTGCCGACCCATTCCTTTTGTACAGTTGCAAAATTTGTTCTTAGAAGTTGTTTTCATCAATTTTACATACATCAAGTAAGTACAGCATGAAACAACACATTTGTGCACAGTTATGTGCTAAACAAATCAGCAACATTTGGTGCAAAAATATTCACACGTTTCTGAGATATAGCAATTTTGTGCGATTTATGTGTTGGAGGGTATTTTAGTTTGCCTCATCCTGTACATTCAGTTTCATATTATAATAGTTACATACTATAAAACTGCAATTCGTACTGACCGACTGTCTGCAGGCGTGCAGCTGTGTAGTGCTGCCATCTGTTGTCACAAAGTCCAACATGTCGCCCAGCTTGCTGTAACGCTCAAACCTCTCGGCGTCGACATGGACCTGCCAATGTAAACACACATTACACATCAGAACTGCTACTGCAAAGGTGGACAGCTGAGTTGAGTGCAGATGCGGCTGCCTCGATGATGTGGTTTCTGCATATAACTGTAGATGCACAAAGTGTTTGAGCACTTCTAGGCGAACCGTCTGGAAGTGAAAATAGTTAATCTGAATAGTCTGACCATCAGTGGCTACGTGAATCTCAGAATGAAAATGACGACGACAAACAATTAAATATTAGTATTGTATGGACACGAAAGTAAGCACGTAACAAAAAACAATTTCATGTCTGACATAATGTGCAGTCACTGTACATAAGTGTGATTGTTGCAGTAGGAAATGGTAAACACATGAACGTGCCACTTGAACGCTTCTAGTGATGATGATAAAGTCACGTGCTGTGGCAGACTGTTCCAAAGCTGGGCTGCAGCAACAGAAAAAGCCCCGACACCAACGTTTGCATATAATGTGTGTCACATACATGTAATTATCCAATAAACAGAACAAATTGTAAGAAGACCGACTCACCTTCATATTAAACTCCAGAGAGAAGCGAACAAAGAGATTTTCGTAACCGAGATCAGCACGGTATCGCAGATAAACGATGTGGTTGCCATGACAACGTGACAACCAATCATGTATTAGATCAACAGCGGCATTTGTTGTGTCGTCGCGAGATGGTATAAACATTGCTTGTGGTACACAGAATGTCGTGTCAATGTACACACTCTGAATCTCCTTCACTCTGAAATGTACATACTGATTAATCTAATAAAATGTGAGACGTCACCGGTCACAAATCAGACAATCGAAACGTCTCTGTTACACTAACAGCAAGCAACAATTTCATATTTCAACTAGCTACTCTCAACATGTTAGAATGCATGGATGACAAAGTGCTGTCAACATAAAGTAACCAGTATTCTAAATTATACATAAGGGCTGAAAACATCCAAAGCACGTCAAACTTATATCCAAGAAAACAAGAACAATCACAATATATTAATGTTAAATATATTTGTAATAAATCACCAAAATATCGTAATGTTCACATTACACTGACTTTGTGCCTGACTTCAGGTGCTCAAAACTGATAAAATCTTGTCGGGAAAGTCGAAAGTCTCCAGTATAAAGCACAGCGCCTTCACTGCCCTCCAACAGAAACCTGTTAACAAGACCAGATAACGTTCTTTCTTTGTTGTCTTCTGGCAGATTAAATTAGTTCATAAATAAAATGACAAAAAGCAAAAAAAATGCTAAACCAAAAAGATATGCAACTGTGGAACTCAAAAAGATATAAAGCACAGCAATGACAATTTTACACACTGTCAGAAGCCAAAGAGATGATCAACTAAGTCTACCAGAACCAATAATATAGAAGGCTGACATACAACGTGTTTTTAAATTTGTTTAGTTACTTACTTACTTACTTACTTACTTACTACCAGAACTGTGACAGGTAATATGATTCACTGAATAACATATGAAAACTAGATAGCAATCAGGGAACATACCTCCACCAACGCATCTAACCTCAACTGAAAATGATCCGGAATTCAAATCCAGACTTCCGGATTGATCCTGTGTCCGCCTGATCACTCCCAAAATGTTGTGGATTCATTCTCTTGTTGGTGTCAGTCATCTTGCTGAGTTTTGTGGAAAGTGGTGCATTGATTCTATGAGAAATGTGTTGTGTGAACAAATGTATTCATAAAATGTCCTAAAATGTCCCATTTTGCAGTGCTGTGGGAAGTGGAAAAGTGACCAAGAATCCATATCCGGGATCAGATCACGACCAACAGTTAAACAATTCTTCCCAACGGTAAGCCCACTCATAACAACAAGTTTCAAAGAAATCGGCTGATTACTTTCGCAGTAATCATGCTCACAGACAAACAAACAAACAGAACCAAATATACAACCTCCTCCAAATACCGTTGGCAGAGTTTAAAAAAACAACAAGTATAGCCATACATCACTGATCCTGGGCAGTGTCCAGCTTGAAGCAATGTTACCATCACCTGCTCCTTCACCTTTTTATACACAATTTACACATTAATTTATGTTTTAAATAAATACTGTCCACATCTAACAATTTTTTGTGCACACTGAAGCAAGAAAAATCCATGCAACACACAGATAATTAAATTTAACAACACATGTACATACGTAAATACTGTAACAAATAATATGACTTACACGCTAACAGCATACAACTCGATTATAACAATGGAAACATTAGCGATAGCAGGCAATAAATGTGGCATAAAGCACAGTTCGACAGTTTCAATGCAATTCTGATGGCGCAACAATACTTGAAGAAAAAAATTGTACATATATCTACAAAACATGCATATAAAAAGACACTGCTGACATACCTTGCCGAGACGCTTGTCAGGAACGTCAATTAACTGAGGACAGTTTATGTCCAATGCAACCTGGTAGTATCAACAACGAACACAGAATGAGAATAGCAGTTTGCTCTGACAAAAATTAATCACAGTTGATGTATGTTTTGTATGCAAGTAATAGAACAATGATAATGTACTATGCTGACATCTGAACTCATTCTTATGATGAAAACATGATATCGTCATCTTTAAACACACACTGTCCACTATACAATGAGTTGTTTTTATATATATTTTCAACTCTGAATTCATATCATCTACTGCTGACGTTTGTATAATGGCAAAGGTGTCTATGTCAGTGTATGTCTGTAATCAGCAGCCATAGTAAATACATGTAAAAGCAGCTAATTTCTTAGCAAAATCATCAATCGCATCATCTTGAATCAAACAAAAACAAAGACTAAAATGTGCTTATTCTGCAGTTCCAACAACAACAACAGTACAATCAAGTCAAGTGAAGTCAAGTCATCATCATCATCATCACTGTCAGCAGCAGCAGCATTAGTGTCATTGTGCACCATACTAATTGCAGTTATGAACTACAACAGTCATGCATTAAAATGTTCAGACCTGACAATGGATAGCACGACAAGTTATACAGTTCCAGTTACAACAGAACTGTCGTTGTAACATTCAAACTGCATGTCTAACATAAATCAGTGATGAACCAGGACAGCAGCATGCAGAATTGCTTACAATTGAGCTGCAGAATGGTTCATAGCGCTCATCAAGGACTAACAGATCACGTGTAATCTGAGAACAATACAGCTTGATCATCTCACTACAGCAAAAACACATGTCAGCATCCACTGCTAGGTTTTCTTGCAGCCATTATCAGTTGAATCATTATCATATGAATCACACGTGGTACACATAACACAACTAAGACTAACTTTTATTTAAAAATTTAGTTAACAATCTAGCACCAAATCTTTTCCTATCAAAAAATTTGATTAAACATTTATCACCATTTGACAAACCACTTTGATGCTCACAGTGACGTAATTAAAAGCATGTGAACATAACATGTCTCTGAAGAAACTAACCAGCATGAAGTTGGAAATGCTCACTAATATGTAGGTATTCTAAAACTGCTACGATTAAACAAAAGACATCAAACTGATGTAATTTCTGCATACTTCCAAAAATTAAGTTAACTGATGTAAAGCATTATAGAAACAAACAACAATCTGCCAATGTTATTCAAGTTCGTTCTGCATAACACTTTTCCGGACATAGTGCGTAAGTTTAATACACTTACTTTGACTGCAACCTGTACTGAAATCCTGATGAGCTCAGTCCAACAGTGTGATCTAGCAAACACAGTTGTGACATCATAGTTAATAAATACTGACTAAAGTAACTACATTCAAACATTTTATCAAACAATAACTTAATAACTGACTTCTCTTGTCAATATTTTTATCTACGATATCACATTTTCAACCGAATGACCAAATGATATACAATGAAAAGCAACAATGTTGTGTCGATTACAACAAACTCATAAGCCAAAACCATAGCACAAAGAACAGTGCTATGCATACATCTAGCTGTGTGCATATATTGCATAGTATGGTAATAATCATATTGTGTGATAAACCCCGACTAACCTCAACCCAATGTTTCTGCTTCTGTGTAATAATCAGCAAACTCCCAGTGGAACACTGAGATACTGCAGTGATGCAAACCCTAACCATAATCATGATCATAATCCTAATCCTGAACCTAACCCTAACCCTAGCCATGTGCATCCATACAATGCACAGGTGGCAGTCACACGGCTAGCCATACGAACAGACACTGTGTAGCACAAAACTGAAAGATTAAAAGTCAACGTGTAAAACCGAATATTCCTACCGCTGTGATTATGAGACAACATGTACACAGTTGATTCCAAATTAATGCCATCAAATCTATCTAACGATATGAGTCTGTATTCTTTCATTAGTCCACCAAATGTACTCATTATAACAAATCTTATTATATTACAGCAATAAAAATGTAATTGTAAACAAAAATTCCGGAAGTAAACGCCGTGCTGTGCAAAAAAATGATTGTTGAATTTAAAACCTGAATGGCTAACGTAACGTGCCCGGTTATCACTTATCAATCAGTTAATGTCCTTTTATATGTATTTGTTATTCTTTCTATATGAGCCACGTTCCCTGAATTAAATACATTGATTGATTGAATGATTGATTGATTAAGTGAATATTGTTAAAGCAATGTGCAACTTGCAAGTAGTTCATTTTGCACGAGAATGCCTGGTGATTGCCTAGAAGTGATTCAGACATAAACGTAATCGACTACCGGTTGTGTACTGCGAAACCGTCAAGGCCAACACCTCATTGCTTCTGCCGAACCTGCTAACACTTGCTGGTACTTTTAATTTCTGGACAATTTTGAAAGCCTATAGGCTTATTGGCCAAGTTAATTCTCAAAACATGCAACCTATCATGCTGTATCCAAACTTACAATTGGGCTAGGCCTATCTTTTGACAGCTGGTGTAGACTGTAGTACTTTCGCAAATACGGTAATGTGGGGAGATTAAAACAAAGATTAGTTAGTAGTAATAGCAACTATGCAGGTACTCGTTCCAGAACAAACAGAGAGTGTTTCCAGTTCCACACATAGTCCTACAACGTGATGTCTGTGGCAGTAACTTAAACGCAAGCAGTTGCAAAAAAACCATAACGTATATTTGACCACAGCATACATAACACGAATTTGACTTAGACTACGATTGACAGTGTTTCAGCAAGCGCTACGTAACGCTCCGGTATTGCGATCGCGTTTCCGCCTGTCTGTCCGTCCGTTTTTGCCGCGCGATGCTATGCAAACGCGGCCTATATCATGCGGTGTGTGTGTCTGTCTGTCTGTCTGTGTGTCTGTGTGTCTGTCACGTTCGTACATTCTGTCAAAACGAATAAACATCTTCAAATTTTTTTCACCGTCGGGTAGCCACATGCACCATTTTTGTTTGTCCGTAACAAACGGCGTGGCAATATTCCGAGGGGAAATCCCCTAACGAGAGCGTCAAATGCAGGTGGGGTAGACAGAAATCGTGATTCTGAGCCAATATCTGGCTTCACTGCATGCTGTGAAACGTTCCAGCGGCAGATGCAATACACTTAGTTTATAACACTAGTCGATGTGAGCGGCCGAGTTTGTTGATGGTGGGAAACAACGACGAAGTGTATGACAAGAGCCTCAACGTTACGCCGAAGACAACGTTACGCAGTGGTAAATCTGAAGCCTAAGTAACGATAATAAAAGAATCCACACGAGTTATTACTTTGTTGAGGCTAACTACTGACGGACACAAAGCATCGCGCGGCTTCTCTGCGACAGCAAAGCTACTTGTCTGTCAACCTGTGACGCGCTTAAGCTGTGAGTAAATAGGCCTAGAGAACTTTTTGCAGCATATGCCATCTGTCTACGCCACCTGATAGGTCAGGGATCTGGTTTGGTTGTGACAAGCAGCTGGAAAATATTCGCAACTGTTTTTAGCCGAACGTTACGTTACGTTCGGCTTATGACATGAGCCGTCCGTCTATCGTCTGTATGTCTGTCTGTCTGGCTGGCTGTCATCGTCTGTGACGTTGTTGCACCCTGCGCAGAAACTTGAACTTTTCGGCAATATTTTTGCACCATCGAATAGCTTATGGGACGCGGACAGACAGTTTGTATTAAAATTTTGGGGGAAATTTCGAAGGAGTTCTAGCATCTAGCAGATCGTGCAAGATAAATACAAGGTAGTTATGAAGAACTGGCGTTGGCGTTTATCGACCAATATCTTACTTTATTTTGAAAACGGTACAAGATACGGCCAAGTTACAATGAAAGACGAACGCGATTTATCAAATGTGCCATTTCCAATGATCTTGAGTGACCCCCTAACCAAGATTTCAAGGTCACGATATTTTGGACGTCATATAACTCGTAGGCCCCTAAATGGTACACAATATAGCTAGTTACCATGGCAGACTAATAGAAATCGTATTATGATCTATTGAATAGCGTCATTTTCAATGACCTTGGATGACTCTTATCTCAGATTTCAAGGGCACGCCATTATTTGACGTTTACTATCTATAATATCGGTAATACCGTTCTTTATGTTATTACTAAAGACTAAAAGGCCCGGTACGTTGACAGGGCGTAACGTTCGGCTAAGTAATCTACTTATTAGTTCTTGTCCTTAGGAAGTTATTATGTAGATGGGGTATGAAAATCACGATTTTTTCACCGATAAGCCTATATCACTTTATCTCAGAAACGATACAAGACAGGTCATAGTTACCATGGAAGACGAATAGGAATTCATGCAATCTATCGAACAGTGCAATTTCCAATGACTTAGAGTGATCCCTAATCTAGACTTCAAGGTCACGATATTTTTCATCGTCCAATAACTCGAAAATGGTAAAAGATAGAGCTATACTTTTACTTACGACGGCACACTGATAGGAAGTCGTATGTGATCATCCATTTTCAGTTACCTTAAATAAACGCTTGCTTGCTTTCATCGATAACAGTAGGCCTAGTAGTAGTAGTAGTAGTAGTAGTAGTAGCAGCAGTAGTAGAAATATTTATACGCGGCGCAGTAAAAGCAGCAGTCACTAATGCGCCGCAGTCTCAGCTAAACAAATGAGTCTTCAGCAGTTTCTTGAACTGGCCGACTGTCGTGTCGGACTGACGCAGTGAAGCCGGCAGATTGTTCCAGAGTCTGGGTCCAGCGACTTGGAAGGCCCGGTCACCAAAGCCTGTGTGAGTGCGCGGGACCACACAGGTGGAAACATCAGATGAACGAAGCCGACGGCGGCCGACATCTGAGACAAACTGGCAGTCGTCAGACAAGTAGCGAGGTGTTGAACCATTCAGCGACTTGTGTATGAGCAGAGCCAACTTAAACTTGATACGTCGCCTCACAGGCAACCGGTGGAGCCGTCGCAGGACTGGTGTGATATGGTCTGACCTGCGATAACAGTGATAATACTTAACTCAGATCTATTATTCGATGTTAAATATCTCAGAAACGATACAAGATAGACATATGGTTATTACAGACCACATTAATAATACTTGCGCCGTACCTGCATTAGCATTATATTGTACGCTGATGATGTCTTATTATTAGCTCCCTCGGTTTCCTCACTCCAGCTAATATTGTCTGTATGTGAAAATAACTTCATCGGCTAGACATGATGATTAATGTAAAAAAAAAGTCACTCTGTTTGCGCATTGGGTCGCTCCACAACGCCAAATGCAGCAATATTATTGCAAGCGATTCTAATATAATATCGTGGTCAAATTCTATCAGATACCTTGGAGTAAACATGTTGCTGGTCATAAGTTTGCCTGTTCCCTTGACAATTGCAAGAGGTCCTTCTATCGGGTATTTAATGCCATTTTTGGCAAAGTGGGTCGAATCGCCTCAGAAGACGTCATAATTGAACACTGAAACTTAAATGCTTGCCTGCCTTGTATTACGGTTTGGAAGCTTGTCCTTTAAATAGATCTCAAATTAGATCTTTAGAATATGTCCCTAACAATAACTTTAAAAAGATCTTCGCTACAAAATCATGCGATGTCGCAACTGACTGTGTACTATATTTTGGCTGTGCAGTTCAGGACACACTCTGTAGGAGAAAAAGTAAATTTTTAACGAAGCTAAAGTATAAAACTACAACTTGTATCACGCTGTGCAGAAAGTTGCGTCGGACGAACTTGCCGAGCTCCAGAATGTGATAATGCGCTGCTTAGAAAGTGTACTTTTTGTAGCCTATGCTTGTTTTATGTTTCTATACTTAACTGTATCCGTTATAAATGTTTGACTCTTATTATCCACCATGTAGTGGTGAATATTATCGCTATTGTACACATTAGTTAAGGTAGCTAAGTCACATCACTTCTTGTTATCCTTTGTTTGCATACTGTACATTGCGTTTGTTTGTTTAAATTGTTGCTTGTATTTTTAATTTTTTGGCTACCACTTGTGGTGAATAAAGATGTTCAAAATGATATATAGCCTGTTGAATTGTGCTGTTGCAAATGACCTTGAGTAATCTTTGAAGGTCATTTCATGTAGTGTAAACGGTTTCATTGTCTGTATATCAAAAATACAGAATATATGTATGACATCATATGTGAGCAATTATTTGTACTGTCGGTCGTATTCGACCGGAACGGTCGTATTCGACCGGAACGACGATTCTGATCGCGACCTGTTAGCGATAGCTAAACTTGTTTGATTTTACGTGAAGTTTCATTTGGACATAGTCCGACACGTGCGTTCATTCCAGTTATATTGTACGAGCAATCAGAGCAGCTTAGAATCGTTCTTTTTATTATTTCTAAAGACAAAAAAGGCCTAGTACATGTATGTTGATGGATCGTAACATAACGTTCGGCTATCTAATCTAGTGATTAGTTCTTGTTGAGACTTTATTCGATCACACTGATGTTCGTAACTTCGTGCTGTATCCTCCCTAAATTGGCGAACACAACGAGATAGGCAGGCTATCGCCCCAAAACTCGTAGTTCAGACCAGCGACAATGATGTCACGTGGTTGGCTTGATATTTGATAACGTATCACGTGTCTCATGTGTCGGGCGTCTGCTGATAATTGTCGACAGTGAACAGAACAGAGAACGGCGAAGACGTCCACCGGGTTTGCTAATGATCACACGAAGCTTTGCGTGACTACGGTCTGCGTGACTAGTTATTACGCCATCAAAGATTCACAGTCTCAACAGACGAATGTCGTCTATACGTCTAATTCAATTTTCGCCAGAAGACATAGTTTGAAATCCATACGTTCGACAATCAGTGCACGCTCAGAGGATGAACTAAATAAATATGTCCTATGCTAAATCAGGTCATTAAACGAAAGCAAGACATAGGCCTAACGCATGTGTCGACTTCGTAGATGTTTTCATATCGGAGGCACTTGCAAATTATTCATGTGACTCAAAAACGCAAAACATATATAATCTCTCTCTATCTCGGTACAATTAATTGGATTCAATAAAGAATTTATTAAATGCCAACAAACAGGTTCGTTGCAACTTTTCCTATGTGGTTAATTTAAACGTTAATACGGCACTTGTTTCGAATGTACAGAATCGCAAAACTTAAAACATAAAAGGCCGAATACACTAACGTTATGCTTAAATGACCAATAGCTAAGGATCACTTAAATTAAAGTGATACTTACCAATCTCCACTTATCAGGACGTCGTTGCACATGACAAAATGTAGTTATATAACCCACTTTTCGCTAATCTCTGTTTAAAGATGGCCGGTGCAATGCCAAGAGGATCCTGTTGGCCTCCCCTCCGGCAGACTGGAGAAGACAACTGGGTCGTCCCCGCATCACGTGGCTCAGCACCATCCAACAGGATCTGAAACATCATCATCTTAATGCTCCCCGAAGCAGCAGATTTGGCTCAGAACCGCCCTCTGTGGAGGACGATGTCGACGTATGGCGCTACGCAATCGTGAGTTGCACGCCAGAAACGACGACGACGGTGCAATCAGTCCTAAACTGTAATGGACTTAAAAGTTTTTGGAATTTCGAATAACAATATAAAGTCGTGCTTTACGAATTAATGGAACAATCATCGCACATTTCGCGCATGCAATTCTGACATAATACTTATTGTGTCCAAAAAAATCCCGAATCACTTACTCAAAAGCAAGAAGGTTGAATTTTTATTAAAACACGATCACGTTGTTTGTAGATTTTTTTGTAAGTAAGTAAAAGTAAGTAAAATGTCGATTTGTATAGCGCATTACGCGAAAACACCGCTAATGCGCTAAACGAGACGCAGTGTCACTCAAACAGATGCGTTTTCAAGTCACGTCGAAACTGATCAGG
>Ga0209149_1001845_pt1 | contig 11303 bp, 6 predicted proteins | sample WorMetTyACAVOLI2_FD_187423 | JGI IMG/M metagenome (GOLD analysis project Ga0209149, IMG submission 187423) | Marine gutless worms symbiont microbial communities from Max Planck institute for Marine Microbiology, Germany - Olavius algarvensis... ...
TAACTTTCTTGGCCAACAGAAAGACTACGATCAAACCACCTGCTTAAATTATCTAAACTAGCAATTGGGCTATTTACAAAAAATTCTACATTTTACACTTAAAATGGCTTTTATAAACACAATACAAAACCATAAGCTCACAGCAAAAAGCCCCTCTCTGCTATATCAAACAACATGTCAGCAGTGGTGACTTAAGAATAAGAGGGCATATTCATATTATCAAAACTGTCTTGTGCCATACTGCACACTGTATTTGTGCCCAACCATATGCAAACTCATATGAGCTGAACTGAACTGAACTGAACTTTTATTAGAAAATAGTAGCCATGAGGCTAAAGAGAGGAAGCAGGTGAACTAGTAAAGTGACATTTGATATCTTACATTTAAGGCTGTTTTTTTGCGTATTTTTGCATGTTTTTTTTTCTTAAACACAGCCACAGTTTTTTTAGCCTTTTGTGTTTCCGAACCTCTCTGATTGTTGTGAGTGCAGTTATCAATACCAATACAAATCAACTGCATGTAAAGATTCATCTCAAAAGTGACCTGTAATGTGTCGAGTGGGACAACAATCTATGCTCGCTCACCTACTCACTCGCTCACAGTTCAAGACTTGACACTATAAAATACAAAGCACAAAGAGCTTCCGTCGACAAACCTATCATTCCACTTACCTGCCACGTTCCTCCCTCATCATATCGTCCAAGTACAACGTGTGGGATTTCCCGCTCTGGATGAAATTCCCAGCGAAGAGAGGACGGCAGCTGGGCTCCAACGTCTGCATGTGGATTGGACAATGCATCAAACAGCAATGCAAGTGGATTGGACGTCCTGCCCTCCAGACCGTCAGACAGGAAGTGCAGATCCTGTAACCAGTAATAACCATCAACAAACTGAGTGCAGTACGCCACTTCACTGCGTCGGCTACAGATATCATTCGGCTTGGGCGGCAGTACTCTCGTGGTTCCACTTGTACCTGCCCCAGCATCGACAGCACGTTGTACATCAGGGCAACAGCTCACCATCAGTTGCAGAGCGCCCTTGAAGCCGCTTGTGCTGCATACGCCTCTCTAAATTTGTCATTATTACATTACATTACTGCAAACTCAATTCCTTACGCCATTATATACTGTATTTCAAACTGCAACAATTAATAGAAACTGTTATCCACAAGTTAGTTTTTGGACGTTATTATTTGGTCAACCAGAACTAATGTATGGTTCATCATCACAAAATACCTGTATTTAATTTCTCCGAGGAAGATTTCAACAGAATATTTTTTTATTGTTTTGTTGTACTATGTGTTCGATTTCATTGTACTAATAATTAACGTCAGTCAAAATGTACAGTTCTTGAACTGCAAAAACCATTGATAACCGACTACGTTCAAGCAGAAACTGTGTGGAGGAATGGTAGAGACACAATCTATAAAAAAAAAATAAAAAGCCAGCATAAGAATGCTATAAATCAAGCAGAATGATCCTTGGCTGCACTCTAAGAACAGCAGAAACAAATCAAGGACAATAAAAACAGCTGCATACAATGGATTTCTAAGAAAATCAACCAGAACTAATGTATGGTTCAGAATCACAACCTACCTGTATTTAATTTCTCCGAGGTAGATTTTAACAGAATATTTGGCGAGGAAAACCAAAACAGAAGGGTCGCTACAAGATGAAAGCATTCTGATGATAGGTTCAGCCATTTCAAAACAAGATCATTAACACACTGCCCTAGTCTGACATCGTTCTGAGTCGAGTGATTCCTAACACGCTTTGCCCTATAGCGCAGCCCACTAAGTTTCCCCATAATGCAAGCGGGAGACTGAGTATAAGCCACCCTCCTGTTTTGGTTTTCCTGGCGGTTTGGCTTAGTGGTAATGCGTTTCCCTCGATCAACGTAGTTGCACTACGTCAGACCCGGTTAGTACCTGGATGGGTGACCGTCTGTGGACGGGTAAACCATCTCTGTATGTAACCAGCCAACTAGGTCAACTCAACCTTTCATCCTTATGGGGTCGACAATCGAGTACCAACCTGCCCGGTTTGGGTGAAGGCGGGGCGGTTACCTCTGTCGGGTGGCAGATAATACTGTGTGATCCCATTGACAAGTGGCGTCCCGTAGTTCTGAGGTGAATTTCACTAAGAACTATGTATACGCTCCTTTACCTTTACAGTATACCGTATGTGCTAAGCAAGGACCCGAGTTGGAACTAAGAACAAATGCATCAAAGGATCTCGGCCATACATTAGCAGATTTTCCTGCAGTTTTCAGGGTTTGGTAGAAGTTTTATACATCCGAGATCAGACAGGTTTCGTTTTCGATAAGTAAATCCTTTTTCCCACCACGCTCCATTTCGTGAGGCTGGGTCCGCCAAAATAGAGATATGTCTGAGTCTGACCCCCACCCATGTGTGAAGAAACCCAGCTGCCACTGCCATCATCGTGGAAGGTTTGGTCATGATTGGTCAAGCGGTCTTTGAGACCTCATGAGATAGCTTGTGTTATCATAAGATCAGCGACACAGGTAAATTGTACTTAACCGTAACCCTGAATATGACATATGAAGATTTCATTTCACTAACAGAATTGCCAATTGCAACATCATCAGCCTACGAGGTCTTTACGCTCATCCTCTTCTCATCAGCTATTTATTCCGTGATATTATGATATAACCTATCATTTGACTCTTGTGCTTTCTGCTTTTCAGCCCCTCAGAGCTGGAACTCCCTGCCTCTCCCCATTCATGAATCCCAGACATCTCCTGCTTTTAAACGCCATCTAAAGACTCACTTTTGCAGTAAGCTTACCCCGCCCCCTAGCGACCCACCATCCAACACACCCTGATACTTTTATAGACTTTGGCACTATATAAGTTTTTTACTTACTTACTTACCTACATACACAACATAATTAGTCGAGTGCTCTTGCCAATGCTGAGGGCACTCAACTAACAACACACGAATACAGTTGGAGAGACAGATTGACAAATTGCCAAACACGCTACAATTTGTGACACAGCTTCAAACGACCGTCGCAATCAACCTGCTGCAGTAGAGACTTCGTCAGGTCGACATCCTGTAGTCTGGCCATCAACATTTCATCCGGATGAGTAGCTGCTGTGATGTACGGCCAGTTACCAGACAGCATGTATGACAGGCAGATACCCGACGGTCCATTGCCTACAGTCAACAGTATTTACTGCATGTAGGTCAATGACAACAGTCTGTCTGCTTTACTGTTTAATGCCATATGCCAAATTCATTACACGTATTCACTTCCCTGCCACAACGGCATCCGACTGAAGACTGAACAGTGAACACACACAGCCTATACGCCTTTGTATAACGCTTGTGATGGGCTGTAACTGCAGAAATGAACAGATCACAACTTACATTGATAACAATAAGAACAATAATAATAATAACAATAAGAAGAACAAGAAGAACGAGCAACAACACTATTTGCTTAAAATTAACTTTATGCACCACCCACATTATAGAGCTCAGACGTGCCAGCTGTACAATGGGAGTACAGATAGCATGAGCATTTTTGGCCTGGATGCCTTTCTGATGCCACCTGTCACAGAGGTTGCAATTTCTGGAAACAAGCTTGAGAGTTTACTGCAAAATTTTAGACATGCTATATTGACAGAATTTCATAAAATTTGTACTATTAGTGTCGGCAGCACTTATGAGTGACAGTGCAAAATTTTGTTTATTTCAGAGATATTTCAGTTTTCATCCGGCTACGTTTTTAGCCCAACCCTATGCCTATATACAGGATTACACTCAAGATGTGACGTCACATACGGTTTGGTTGGTTGGTTGGAGTTTAACGGCACTTTCAGCACAAAAAGGCTATATCGTGCCCTGCAGAAATTAAAGTTCGTTAAACAGTTTTATTTCATTTAGAATGTTAAAGATATAATATTGCTTAGGGGAGGACGACCATACAACGTTACGTCACAAGGTCTGCATGCGGATTGGACAATGCATCAAACAGCAATGCATAAAGATTTTTACAGCTCAAACATCACTTTATTATCTGGCACACAGAATAACGTCAGAACAAACAGAAATATATTACAGGCTGTGTTAACACATGGCTAACGCTTTTAATCACAAAAAAATTAGTCGCGTTACAGCTGCATAACAAGGAAAGTATAAGGACCGATGACGACGACGTCGGTCCGCTGGACGTCGACGTTGCAGCGTCGTCTCCCTGCCGTTCTGCAGTAGGTCGGACGTACACAGTTCAACGTCTTCTTCTTCGTTGTCGTCGTCGTTGTCCAACGACTACAGCGTTGGACACGTTTGGCAGCACAGCTCTTGCCGACGAAAAGGGTTAGGCATGGCGGTGAGGTACTGCTGCCCATACCTCTGTAACACAACACCGCTGCTGGCCTTATTACTAAACATTCAGCCTACTAACAGATAACGAGGGAGATAGATTACAACGGTGCTGACGGTCTCCATCAACCAGGCAATTACCACAACAACAAGCTCAGCTGTCGCCGCATGACGCTCCGTATAATTTAGAAACGTCATTATGCATAACAAGCAGTGTGGCCGCCGGGTTCGGCCGACACGGTATGCCCCCGCGCGGCGCCCGTCTGTAACCCTGACCTTTGACCGTTTGACCCTGAAACTAGTGTGCCAGTCGCATCTAAGTTGGGGAACCTTAATTCCAAAATTTGGAGACGCTAGGCCTTTGGGTTCTCGAATTATTCGCTTTGTACGCGACGGACGGACAGACGGACAGACAAAAGCAACGCTTATTGCCCCTTCCCTATGGTCGGGTGCATAATAAGAGACTCAACTATCACTGACAAACTGCGCGGAAGCACATGATGTGCACGTAATGGTACAAGCAGATGTATTATACGCACGTGCGGAATGTCTATTACATGTATATGCTAAATCACTTGGTTACTCATTTAACTGATAAACACTGCAGCGTAGGTGACACGCCCACCTCCTTGACGTCCCATAATTACCATGGTCAGCTGTTAATCAGTTGGTCACTGACATTCAAGACAATTTGGAACCAATCAAAAGACCGTACGAAAGGTTTCTAGTAGTTGTAAAAGGGTAAAGGTACAAAGGTACGTGGATTTATATAGCGCCATAGATGACAAGTATCTCGTCCTCAAGGCGCTCAGACATGGATCACACAGTTTAACCTGCAAACAACACCATGCCTGCCTTTAGCCTTCGTTTGTGTTCACTAGATGGCGCTGCCAAGAACTGTGGTGACAACATCACGTTGCAGCTTACTACTCATTCATCGATCCCAAAAGGATGAAAGGCTGAGTTGGCCTAGTTGGCTAACCTATAGCGGACGGTTTACCCACATAAGTGGTCACCCGTCAGCTGTATAGTAGGTCGAGCGCAGGACAGCGAAAGCTCGCTGGTCAAAGACCAACGTTCTACCGGTGAGCCACGGAACCCAAAGTTCTAGCATGCCCAAATTTGTAACGACCTTTAAGGTCGCTCAAGATCACTGCCAATGACACGATGCGACAGATCACGTATGATTTCCTATTAGTTTTCTATAGCAACTATTAACAATTATTAATATTTCCTTGTTTCCTTGGTGAATCAAGTCCGGTATTGTGTAGCAAAGCTAATTTCCACTACAAATCCATTTACCGAAACAACACAGAACGTCACTGGTTTTGTGTATCGTTGCTGACACTATATGTATATGGTCCATGTGATCCATGGGACTCTTGTCCACCGGTCCTTGTCCGGCAACGCTCCGGGTTACCTGGCCGACGACTGTCCGCTCGTCGCCGACGCCCGTGTCAGACAACTGTGTTCTGCCGACACTCGAACACTCGTTGTCAGCCGGACGCGCACCAGTTTTGGAAACTGGACCTTTGCCTCCGCAGGACCACAAGTCTGGAACAGTCTGCGACTCTGCGCCCAATCTCAGACTATGTGGGCTGTCATACGGCCGATTCAGGCAGTTACTGAAGACATTTTTATTCGGACAGTGAGGGGTGAGGCCACAGCGCAGTATGAACTGTTTTAACTGCGCCGGATAGAAATATTACTCACTTACTTACTTACTTACTTACTTACTTATGTACATGTATGTCAGTCCTTTGGTTAACTCAACTAGTCTCACTGGACGACTTTTAGCTATTGCAGACAAAATGCATACCAGTCCCACATACTGGAAATGTGCATATTTATAATTCGCTGCTGAAAGCTGGCCAAGGTTATACTACAAGCGTATGCACATGGCACACATTCACTTTATATTAAATAATTGTTCTATTAAAAACTTTTATACTTCATTTTCTTTTCGACATAGAGTAGTAGCTCACCTATTGTGGGCTACGGGGTGAAGGCCTAGTGTGGCTGATTAGAGCGATGGTATGTCTGCTAGCTGCACCGTGGGTCCAATTGTCAGTTATCGCGGGAAATGGATGGCCACATAATACGCTGCAGCACTATTGGCTCATGCCAATCAGCTGCCACTTCCGAGACTGTAAAGCGCTGCTGGTCGCGAGTCTGACTCATGTCAGCGGCGCTATAACAAGTGTCCAGACCTTTACCTTTACATAGAATAACCTTGAACAGAGCTTCAAAGTCATCCAAAGAGTCACTGACGTTGTAGTACCGGTAGTTAATATCCGAAATAACTGTCAAATGTGGTCATCAACAGTGACAATTACCAAGTGCGATTCAGTACCTTTCTGAATGCATCGTTCCACCACACTGAGCAAGCACCGAGCACGCTATTCAGTTGCAGTGAACCGACACAATACAATAATATGAGGAATGCACATTAAAGGAGTGGCATCATTGGCGATGGTGGGTGTGGTTTCTGGCAGCCTGTACAGACGGACTCACAGCCTAAGTCGTCTGGCTTGGTCTTGGGTCGGCGGCCACTTGGCGCCATTATACATTCATCAAATAAAGTAAAAAAAAGTAAAGTCGTGGATTTGTATAGCGCATCGTCGTGACACCACCTCTGATGCGCTACCGTTTCCCGTAAGTCGGCGCTGATCTCCGCAAGCCAACCCGACAGCCAGGCATCAGCGAACACTGCGAGACCACGTGATACGGGTTGGTGCACCACGCGATGTGCCTGTTTACTTCCCAGCTTTCGCTGGTACCAAATTATACTGCTTGCTGACAGAGGCAGTAGGGTGTGAACAACTTGCCTAAGGTTGCTGCGCAGCAGCGTCGCGGCCGGGCCTCGAACCCGCGACTACTAGATCGCAAGTCCGACGCCCTACCACTAACACTAAGCCACCGCGCCACCCCAATGAACCTGGTGAACTCTCGCAATGGCTCTGCCATGATGACAGCACCATAAACATTGTCTTGGATATTATTATTATTATTATCAACAAAAGTCGACGGCCCACAGTAGACAGGTATTCATAATGCATTCGACGCATCTGAAAGAAATTACCGTGGCATCTTTCACAGTGGAAAACAAGTAGTGTGGCCGCCGAGTTCGGCCGACACGGTAAGACCCCGCCCGTCTGTAACCCTGACCTTTGACCGTTTGACCTTGAAACTGGTGTGTGAGTCGCATCTATAGTGGGGAACCTTCATTCCAAATTTGGACACTCTAGGACTTTGGGTTCTCGAACTATTCGCTATGTACGCGACGGACGGACAGACGGACTGACAAAATCAACGCTTATTGCTCCCCTCCCTACGGTCGGGGGCATAATAACGAAGCAGTTTGAACGAATTCCTGATATACATTAACCCACTGGCAAACTAATTGAAAAATCTTATTGGCTTAGTCAGTAACAAGACAGTGACACCTGATCAGGCTGATAAAATATGACTACGGTAAGTCCGTTACTGACAGCATAGTAATAACAAGATCACTCAGACAGTGCAAACTCCACTAAGGCCAAAATCTGATCCGGGATTCAAATCCGGATTTCTGGATTAATCCGGATCCGGATATCTGCCATATCGGTCCCATAATGTATTGGATTCATTCTCTTGTTGGCGTGAGTCATTTCGCGAAATGTCATAAAAATCGGCCGGTGGTTGTATAAGCAAATGGAAATGCTAATAAATCTCCTAAAATCCCCTATTCCACAATGGTGAGAGAAATGGCAAAGTGATCCGGAATCCGTATCCGGGGCCGGATTACCACCAAAAGTTAATCGTTTCTAGTATAGCGTCTGAAAGGTCTTACTAGTTATCCATTGTAACTTGTAAGCCTAAATATGCATATATCTTGTACCTTTTTTACAGACACATTCAGCGTCAAACATTAGCGTGATCGTGAAATCATGGTTAGAGGTCGTTCAAGGTCATTGAAAATGCTACCATTCGACAGCTTGAGTCTGGTTTCCTATTCGCATTCCACATCAACTATGGCTGTATCTTTAGCCGTTTCGACACAATACTCGAACGTGACAGACACCCAGCCGGACAGCCAGACACCGCACGACAGCAACGATGGCTCGAGGATACGCGTATACGCTAAAACAGAATACGTCAGCGTACGTACGCGTCTTTCAAAAAATAGAATACGCGTATGATACGTTTCGTACGCAAACCTGGATTCACCGAGACCCACCCGAAACGTATACGAGTGGACGCACGCAAAGTTGTTGCAAAGTGGTAAAAATAACTGCCTGGTTCAAATGCAACTATCGTAACAAGCAATTCTGGAAACAGTTTACTTTCTTTTAATTAATTAATCTACTACGTTGTAGTTGCAACGGACATCTCGCTGGACATCTTCAAAGAGAGATTGAAGACGTTTCTCTTCAGTACTGTCCACTGACCGCGCATTTGCTGCCTCGGCGAATTTGCGCGTTATAAATGTCTTTATTATTATTATTCTATACGCTGAAATAGAATACGTTAGCGTACGTGCGTATCCTTCGAAAAATAGAATACGTACGCTGCGTATCCTCGAGCCTTGACAGCAACAGCAGCGTTTGCAGCGTCGCCAGGCTGCAGTCGAGCGCAAAAACTGACCACATATCCAGAACAAGGGTGAATGAGTGCGAATCAATAGACAAATCGATGTGAATAGTTAATCAGCCAGCTTCAATAGACACCTGGTATTAGTGGCACCGGAAGCAATTTCAAAGTAAAGGAGCACAACTTTTTTATTCGTATTTAGTAATTATTGTATTTTCAAGCTACCATTGTTTATGGTGAAATAAAGCTATATATATATATATATATATATATATATTAATTCCAGCGTAAAGTGCCGGAATTTTTTTACTGTGCCCCCACTTTCCTGTAGTGAACCCTATGACAGAGACACTATAGGGAAGTGGGGCACACTTAAAAAACCAGACCACCTTCTGGGAACGGTGTGCTACCATACTTTGTATATTATGTGCACAACTATTAGTTACATTTGTTCATTTTTTATGTTGTAACTGTATGTACGTTCCATATGTTAAACGGATATCATCTAATAAACGTAAACGCAAACTGAAACTGGAAAACACGCAGTGCTACCATTGCCAAATACGGTCGCGAAAATTGCCAACTGGCCCTGGCGACTCATGACTGTGAAATACTTCGCGGAAGTTTGAACTGATAATACGTGCCCGCACAGTCGCGATGTGTCGACATTATTACGTACAATAAATCTGCACTCAGACCAATATGCTACATGCTTCTGTGCCCCTCTTTGCCCCTCCAATTTGAAAAGTGCAGGGACACGTCACACGTGCCCCTTCATCGTATAATATTATTATAATTAATTATAAATGTTAAGATTATAGTGACACTATCGCAAAAAAATGCTGCAGGGGCACTGTACAAAACGTTATGTCAAAATTTGCAGTTAACGCTGTGCAACAAATAGATATAGCGCAATCATGTCCGGTCTTCAAAGGATGCCTTGAATAGCAGTGTTTTCAGCTGGCGACGAAACGTCAAGTACGTTGACGATGTTCTGACCGACAAAGGCAATGCATTCCAGGCCCGTGCAGCGGCCACTGGAAAAGCACGGTCACCTAGAGTGGCTCGTCGCGTTGACGGCACGGTATATGGTATTGAGTAAAGCTATGACTCTATCTGCTCAACTCGACCCGACCATTCTTTGTACGTGTGTAGAAGACTGGTCAAGTAAGTCGAAAAAAACATGCTCCATGCATGTCGAGCGCGTCTTCGACCAGTTTTGTCCGGTAATAGTAGGTCACGCGCACACCCAATCTTGAGGGTGTTGACTGAATCAGCTGAATCAATCCATGCGATACTGTTTCTGCACTTCGGCGAGAAAATCGTTAAACGTACGGTGCAGAGGACATAGCTAGAGGAACATAGAGGAACAGACTGCCAGCCCACGTCGTCGCAGCTGATTCAGTCAACAGTGCACCCTCAAGAACGGATTGGGTGTGCGAACTAATGGAATCCGACTCTGAATACAGTGAGCTGTCAATAATGCCAGAGATATTTTACAGACGCAAGCATCTGCACGTCACGTCGCTGTCTGTCCCGACGTCGTCACAGGTAGATCGATAATTACAGGCCTACCACGTACAGGTATCGTCAGCGCACGTGACAGTAGGCCTGCACTAGTAGCAAGGTAGACGAATAATCGAAGCCACTCACGTGCATGCACAGGTACACTACAGGTACTCAACGATAACGGACGGACACATTTCAACAACGCCAATACAACCTCCAGCACCCCCCTCCCACGAATATGGCTTCTTACGGTATGATAGCTTCAGATACCGCCTCTAAGGTTTACTCAATACGCAAACCCGTGTCAGGCCAAGTTTCGTATAAGTGGTGTGAGGCTACTGCCATAATTAACCCTTTAACGGGCACATTAAAACCACAGAGCAACGGACCATTTTATACAGCAATACGGTGATTGGTACACTAGTCGTTGATGGGTGGGCTATTACATTTGGTACAGCGAGGAGGGGCCTGAGCGGGCTGTGGCCCCGCCCAGTCCCCTGCACGCTGTACCAAATGTAACAATCCCACCCATCAACGGCCTACGTACCAACTTCATACTATTCGATGTGGCACTATAATTACCTTTGCATTCTGAAGGGTTAACATATAACTTAGTGCGAGTGAATAGTGAGTGCCGGTAAGGAGGGTTAGGACTTGAGAAGAGAGCGACAACAGAAAGGCCCACACTACCGTACTTAACGCTTGGTTTACTGCAACGAACTGGCATACGTCCAAGTTTCACAATACAGGGGTGGCGCGGTGGCTTAGTGGTAGGGCGTCGGACTTGCGATCTAGTAGTCGCGGGTTCGAGGCCCAGCCGCGACGCTGCTGCGTAACAACCTTAGGCAAGTTGTTCACACCCTACTGCCTCTGT
>Ga0209149_1001846_pt1 | contig 11301 bp, 5 predicted proteins | sample WorMetTyACAVOLI2_FD_187423 | JGI IMG/M metagenome (GOLD analysis project Ga0209149, IMG submission 187423) | Marine gutless worms symbiont microbial communities from Max Planck institute for Marine Microbiology, Germany - Olavius algarvensis... ...
TCCCCAAAACGGGTTTTTTTTAGGGGGGGGAGGGGTTCGGGGTAGGGGCGAAGATATTTGGTGGAAAGGTACATCCGTCCTTAGAACTGTGCGTTTTCAGACATCTTTGGTCCAGATCTGACGAACCGTGTAGTAGCATTCTGTATGGGTATAGCCATTTGCCAAAGGCGAAAATTTGGGAAAGTTTGGGGGTCCACAGCTCCCCTACCAAACGTCGCAGGAAAACTCCGCTGCCGGAAGGCACCCCTTTGGACCTTCGACTACCACAAGAAAAAATCGAAATTATTCTGCGATGTAACCCTGGGCTGTAGGCTGGTCACCGGAAGATTCATTTTAGGCGTTTTGTATGGGGAAAATAGGCCAAAATCCGAAAATTGGGCAACTTTGATGCCCCGTAGCTCCGCAACCGTACGTTGTACAAAAAAGTTGTCCTCACCACTGAAACTTCCTGGCCCTTGGACTACAACGCGGAGTAAACAGTATCTCTCTGCGATGCATCCCTTGACCTGTAGCCTGCTCTGAGTGAGGTGCCTGTTTGACCCCTCAAAGTTTGGGGTTTGGGGGCAAATGACCCCTGAATGGAAACTTTTCATAAATTTCTGTCCAAAATCTGCATTTCACCCACGATTCACGTGTCGTGGCCAAATTTGACGAAAATCGGCCGTTGCGAAGTTGCCGAAAAGTCGTCTGATATTGCTGACAAATAAACCCGGCGTTGCTGGGATACTTTTTAGCCCCCCCCCCATTTCGCCTCCGCTTAGTTGATCGCGCCCTAAATTCCGTCAACGTTGTCGCCCTTGACCTGTGCATGTGTACCGACTTTGGTCCAAATTGGCTGCGGTTTGCCGGACTTAATTTAGAAAGAGTCCAAAAAGTCAATACAAGGCTTTCAGCGTACAATAATAACACAAAGTAAAGTAAACGACTAGTTGTATATCGCATCGTCGCGAAGCGCCTCTAATGCGCTACCGCTTCCCGTATACGTCGGCGCTGATCTCCGCAAGCCAGTCCTGCAGCCAGGCATCAGCGAACACTGCGAGACCACAGACAGGCTGGTGTATTAGCAACACAACTGACAGTGCAAAACGCTAAATTTTAAAATTTTAAAAGGCCGGAGTGTCTAATCGTATGTGACCTGTCAACGGGATTAAATACTGTGATGTGATAGACGGCTAATACAAGGAATATTGCAAGTTGCTATTAAGCCGCGCCGCAAGGGGCTTTACCCAGCGGCGTTAAGTCATCTGTTTATCTGTCTGTTCGTCTGTCGCCTCGGCAGCGGACGTCCGGCCTCGTAGCGGCCGAGGAGGCCGCGGAGCGGACGCTACCAAGGGTGCTACAGATGTCCCCCCGCCGTAAAATTTCTGCTAGCGGGGCGTAGCGGCCGATCGATCTGCGATTTTCAATGAGGAGACGGTTGGTGGTCGAGAAAGGGTGGCAACAGATAAATAGCGGGTACTGCGAGGGAGTTGAAAAGAAATCAGGTTTTGAAGACATGTATTATTTGATTAATCAATAATTTTGAACAGGTTGGTGTTGTTAACTTACTGGGTATTCTTCTCTCTAACAATTTTTGTTTCGATGCACAAGTTTGTAATGTACTTAAAATATGTGTAGTCGGTGGGTCTATTGGTTGAAAGTTCCCCGTGAACAGGGTTTGTCCCGGGGACAGCTTCACAGTGTATTTCTGGCATTGTATCCCGATTACATTACGCCTTGCCATCTTGGAGTGGTTTTCTCAGTCGTGAGCAAATTGGATAGATTAATGCTTATTTGAAAAGAATTTATAGGTGTGATTTTTCGTGTCAACTAATCCAACTAGAAACTCTAACTTCCACTGCTGTTAAAAGACTTTTTGCTAACATTTGTGGCCAGGTTCACTGCCTTCATTCTTTATTGCCACCTGCCACGAATTACAGTGTGAGACATTGTCCCACGGGTCACCCTTTTGAATTATCTTACCTCGTTATAATTATGACCTGAGTCGTAAAAGTTTTGTATCAAGATGCTTTTGTGAGTTTAAATAGTATTTTTGGTGCACCGTGCACTGTTTGTTTCTACATTGTGTTCCTCTTTGTGTTTATATTGCTTTTATTTTCTTTCTGTTTTATTTCTGCGCGTACGTTTGATTACGATTATTCAATAAAGAGAGTAGGTTAAGCGGTAGTAAGAACTTCATAGCGCAGTTTATATTCAATGCGTTCGTTGACCTTAAGCCAGTGGAGAGATTTGAGAATGGGAGTCATATATGTGAAATTAGGAGGCTTAACAACAGCACGAGCAAGAGAGTTCTGGACCTGTTAGAACCGGTTAAGTTGACAGTTTGGAAGGTTATGACAGAGAGAGTTACAGTAGTCAAGTTTAGAATAGACAATGGAAGTGATACTGATACCGGCTGTTTTGAAGTCGAGATTTAGACCGATAAAGCGAAGTTCACGAGTAGCGAGATTGAGAAATTGCAGAAATCTGATCAGAGAAGGTGAGTTGTTTGTCAAAATAAAGCCAAGTTTGCGAGCGGATTGAGTTGTGTTGAGAGAGGAATTGTGTATTTTCGAAAGTTGTTGTTTAAGTCCAATAAGAAGAAATTCAGTTTTAAAAGAATTGAGAGTTAGAAGAAACGGCAATCATCTAGAAAAGGTCTGTTGTAGATCGTTTGTGAGTGAATGATATTGGAGTGGAAATTAGAACTTGAATTCGTAATGCGCACTTACTGGCAAGAAGCTCACTTGTCGCAGAGAGGTCGCGCGAGGCTTCATCTCGTTGAACATTTCGCTAAGTCACTCATGGTCATGCATGGTCATTTGAAATTACACTGCAGTGTCGAGTAGAGTGTAAGTTCCTATTAGTACTTCATCGTAACTATGTCTATCTTATATCGTTTCTGAGATGTTCAACGTAGGCCTGTTGTATTCGTAGTGGCGTGCCCTTCAAATCTGATATTTAGTCCGCGGAGCTTTGTTTTGTTTGTTCGCGTATAGCGACTGATGCATATTACAACACACACAATTTTTAACAATTATACAAATTTAATATCTGAGTATGCGATAAAACAGTTGCAGTAAAAAAGCCAACGACATGGCAACAGTAGAACAAAATATACAAGTGTATGGTAATAAATATATCCATTCATAAATGTTCCTAAATAAAAACATAACTTATGTCAAGCAGCCTATAAAATTACCTAAAAGATCCGTGATATTATGCAAATGTAGTCTTCTGTATAGTTAAGTAGATATAAAGCAAAATAGACCTCTCAAACGTCGGCCATAGACTTTGCGTATAAACTGTCTCACCCAACATAAGCATATTTGCGCGTGTACGTGATAAAACAGTTCGCAGTAAAAAGGCAAACTTGAACTAAATATATTGTAAAAAATATAGAATGCATATTGTATATGATGAGATTATATGCATTCGTACGTTCCAAAATATAAATACATAAACTACGTCAAACAGCCTACAAAATGGCATTATATACAGAGTTAATTACATGAAAGGCAAAATCCACAGGATGTCGGCCTCACAGCACACTTTGCGCTTACTTCGCTGTCTCTTAACATCAGAATATGTATTCACGTTATATACATGTGTTAAAAACAAACAGCTCGCCATCAAACAAGCAACGACGTTGCATCACCTGAATATAATATATGTTATAAAATATAAAATGTATAAAAATTAGATGTATACATTCATACATAAATTACGTGAAACACCTATAAAATAATCTAAAAGACGTCGGTGCAGAGTTGGACGTTGGTCAGGTCCATCCATGGGTCGGGTCGGATCGGGTTGGGTCACAAAATTCTCCGTCCTGGGTGGGTCGGGTCCAATGTCAAAAATATCTAATAAATATGAAATTTATATGCAAGAAATTCGTCGACTATAATTACTAATGATAAGAAGTTGTAACATTGCCAGTTTTATTACCGTTTACTTATTTATTCCATTTTGTTATTTGGTCCATTTCTCTGCCGTATGGTGACATTGTGGTGCTCATCATCGTGAAGAATAATCGACAACTGAAAGTCGCGCAAGATGGGTCGGGCTGGGTCAGTCCAGAGTTTCATGTTGATTTTGGGTCGGGTCTGGTCGGGTTGGGTCACTTCACTTGTGGGTAGGGTTGGGTTAGGTCAAGAAAATTGGACCCACGTCCAACTGTGTGTCGGTGTGATGTCGAATGACAGAGTTAAGTAAATGCAAAACAAAATGTACCTTTTTATATACCGCGTATATAAACAACATAAAATAAAATTATTTGACACCGGAATTTATCGATGCACCTTGGACGAAAATGATGCACGATACTGTTTGATACAACACGCATACGATACGATACGATACGATAGTGTGTATTTAACGTGCAGTAAAAAGCTGACGGGTAGCCAGCTTAGTCTACCACACGGAATAAACAAAAAATTAAAATGTGAAACTAAAAATAAAAAGATGAGCGTGATAGGTCCGGTCCAGTCCCATTATCGTGAGGCAGTCCATAGTAGTAGGTAGCCTAAAAGAAATCTACGGTGGGAAGGATTTGTTGAAAAAGTAGGTTTTGAGCCTAGAGTGAAAGAGTGAAGGAGTGATGGATGACGAGAGTGGGGATGATGACAGAAATGAGTTGAGAAGTGGATGAGGAGGTGAATCGAGACAAGAATGGTGAGTAAACTGTTTCTGAGACAGGCTCAACCACGATCATATACTGAAAGCGAGTTCACGGGTTCAACCACCAAGAAATGTCCTCTCAGAATTTTCTAGAACGTAACTTTGCCATATCTGTGGAAACTGGTCCAAAAATGCATCATTTATAATGTAATTTTCTAAAAATAATTATCCAGGCGGTGATTCCCCTGATCCCGTTGCGGGATGGGGCAAATGCCACCCGCACCTACCCTGGTCAGGTACCCTCCCTTAGAAATCTTTTTATATACATATGGCTCTGTATTCAACTACTGAGTGACAGACATAGGTCTGGCGAAACATTTATATATTGCAGTATTCTGTTTACATATTGCACGACAACAGTGGCGTCATGGATGGCCTAAGCGCACGTGGTGCAACATTCGAGGCTGTTCTGGCTGCAGTATTCCGTCGCGCACCAGGTGAAGACATCTCCGTATCGACAGCCTGTTACACGACACGCCAAACAACATACACATCACATCAACCAACATCTCAGAAACGATGTAAGATAGACCTAGTTACAACGCACTTCGAGACTTGACTCTGTTAAGTATTCTCATACAGGGGTTGATCCAGAGATGAGTTTGATTGAAAGGGCAATTTTGGGATTAGGGGATGGGAATGGAAGTCCAGGGATCCACGGCAAAGCACACCATAAATTGGGTCTTTTAAAGTTTATAATGAGCAACATCCAGCCCTCCATTATGGGCTTACTTGTCTGGTGGCTTCAGCTAATGCCTCTATACGTCCCTGGGTAGAAACATCAGAACATCCGCTTATGTCACGCCCAAAACGGAAAGAAGCAGGGCCGATCTAGGGTGGGGTCGAGGGGCACAGGCCCCCAAATGCTGGCCAGGTTCACAAATTTTTGAGACTTGATATTCAGGATATTCAGGAAGTTGTTGAAGTCTATCAGCAGTGAGAATATAATCGATATCTGGATGGATGTCTATAGTCAACGCACTGAAATCACGCAGATGAAGTCAAATTCATATCTACATGAATGTGTTGGACTTGTTTCCTAAAGGCATTTTCTCCAGGCCTCATGTATAGGCCTAAGCGTTATCGCAACGGCTCGTGGACTACAACAAAAACAACACTAGAAAATGAAGACGTTGGCGATAGAATCTCACTACCCGCGACAGAATAGGTCATAACCTTACCGAGTGACCTTGAACCCTCCGAAAAATGACCTTGACCTTGACCTGTGACCTTGACATGGGACCTCGTCCGAGATTTTTCTCCATATACGTAACTACCAAGCAGAAAGCAGCTATCTGGAATAGTTTTCAAGTTATCATGCATGTTCTATTTTGTGCTTTATTGGTAATATTGTCATTATTATTAGTTATCATGGGTGGCCAGCATGATGGATTATTCCTTTCTGGCAGCCCGCCTATCCTTTACATTTATGTACACATGTATATTTTTCTCATGGCAAATAAACTTTGCTGCTGCTACACAGACAAGCACACTTCTACAAAATGCACCGTATTTGCATATGTTCGCGATGCAGAACGATATAGTCAAATCTGAAAAATAACGGCTCCAGACAGAGACACTCAGCCGAAAACAGTGCCACCTCGCTAATACATCGCGGTAGCAAAACTCGAAATAAGGACGACTCTGATCGCGAATATGAATGGCAGCAGTATATCAAGTATACATACTAGCGTCGTTGGTCATAACTTGAGCGCATCTCGCACAGCATGTGCTCTCGACCGCCGGGTCGTAACAGTAGCCAGCAAACAGACCGTCACACCAGTCGGCGTTGTCTTCACACACTAACAATCCAGACCACACAATCAGTTTCACTATGTGCTTTAAATATGCAGAGAGTTATTTAAAATAAAACGACAAATAATTACATTAAATGTAATTAAATTTGAAGAGATAAAACGGCCATAGCTTGTCTCCCGCTTGACAACATATATTCTTACATGACGTTCCAAAAATGTACAAAAATCGTGCAAACAAATCGAGACGTTTTACGGATGTGAACAATCAAATACGACTAGTTACTTTTTTGTTGTTAGGTGCCGGCCACATCCTTATTTATTACTTACTTAGTTACGGGTACCCGTAACTCATGTACACCACAGCCCTCATCCATTACGTATTGTTTAGCCCCAGCTTCACTGTATTTCAGCTAAAATAACTCAGTCTGTTACCAGGATTACTGCAAAAGCCGATTTCAGTGAAACTTGGTGTGATGATTGGGCTTACCAATTGGACGAACTTGTTAACTTTTGGTGGTGATTCCGGTCCCGGATAGGGATTCCGGTCCCGGATAAGGATTCCGGATCACTTTTCCACTTCCGTTGCCACTGCAGAATAACGGATTTTAGCAGTTCTCATACAGTCACTGCAATGTTCACGACACTCGGCGAAATGACTGACGCCAAGAAGATAATGAGTCCACAACATTTTGGCAGCGATCCGGCAGACATCCGGATCCGAATTCCGAATCCAGATTAATCCAGAAAGCGGGATTGAGATTGGTTGAAATTTTGGCCTTGCTCTCTATGAGCACGGTCCAGTTTGTTGTTTGCTGTCCTTTCATTTCGCTGAATACAAACACTAGTCATTGAAGACGACATGCAACATTTACCTGGCGCTTGAGTGACGGCGCCTTCAAGGTACGGTCTGCACTTGTTACAGCACAGAAGTTCCACTTCCGGCCGGGCACACTCCTCTACGCCTTGGACATACGTCTCACACCACGAAACTTGGTCTCCATATTCACAGCCTGTTAGCAAACAATCGCTCGACTATGCATTTATGCGTACTAATAAATGATGATTACACGTTAGCATTACTAGATGACAGGGAAACCGTCTGGTTTAGGGGCAAGGGGTCTCTGACCTCCCCCCCCAAAAAAAAACACCTGAGCGTTTAGGATGGGTGTTTATGTCAGCTGACATACTGTAGTACCGTACGCCATGATGAACAAGAACAAAAGCATAAAATTATATAACGTATTTCCTCGAATACAAGCCACGGGCGTCTGTTAATATCCTACATCTGTTAAGGATGTAGATGGCCTGCACATATGACATATATGGTGAAAATGGTACATGAATTTTAGATCAGTCATTGGTTTTAAAAAATGATGACAGAAAGCGAAATACGTTAGCCTACCTTCAACGCCGGTGTAGTGAGTTGGGCACGTGGCACAGCACAGGTCGGAGTAGTAGTAGCAGTCCATTGCCGGCATTGTGCTGCAGAAGTTGGCTCCGTCGCCGAGCGGACACGATCCACCGCCGGGTGAACCTGAAGGCTCGTCGGTGCGCTGAGCACACGTGCCGCAGCACTGCTCTCTTTGCTGGTCATCGGAACAGTCGAGATCGGAGTACGTCTGGCACCACGACACGCGGTCGCCGTATTCACAACCTGCACCACGACAACCACCTGCTTTTGATCTCTACGCTACTTACTTTTAGAGTAACATTAGGATTAAAGATAAAGTAAATGGAAGTGTATGTATATAGCGCTCTTTTTGTAATACCTCACACTTAAGGCGCTCAGGTATGGATCACAGTTTTACCTGCAATTACACCGATGCCTGCCTTTACCTCGTAAGCGTTCACCAGATGGCGCCTCCCCAGACTGAGGTTGCGGACATCTAATTGCAGCCTACTACTCATAGAAAATAATTTGTCAGAAATGCCTACCAGTAACAATGCGGTGCGTCAGTGTTGACACGCGGACCTTCAGTTATGGTAACTTGTGCGATCTTTTTGCCGCTAGGTGGCAGCACTGTAGTCAGTTAAGCGTTGTAACGAATTTTAATTTAGTTTGTTTTCTATTGTCTCTTCTCTAAACAAGCTGTGTTGTGCGGGATTGTTATTGTAATACATCTGCCTCTCAACTGACGCAATCATTGCGGACGCTTTAGCTTCCCTTTGAGTTCTAGTTTTTAAGCGCCTCACTTTACTTTAGTAAAAGAGGCGCTTATTGAGATAGGCTATGTCGTGACGTCGTTGATCGTTGGTCGTTGGTTGTCACGCGCGTGCAATGTGGCCAAACAGTGCATCCTAGGCCTATAGTTACTATGGAACACTAATAGGAACCCCTACCCCAGGAATTCAATGGTACAAATTTCGACCCCCTGGGGTGACCCCTAACCGGGGAATGGACCCCCCATGAGGCGCTTTTTGTCAAATTACTTTGACCTCTTGTTATTATTGTTAAGTATTTGTGTTGTATTTATTTTAGCACTATTGCTATCACCATGGGTGGTGAATAAAGGTAAAGAATATAACCATTACGCTTTCCGATGACATTGACAAAAAGGTGGCGGTTCGTGAAAGTGGTCAGTAGCTTACCCGGTTGTACAGTGCGATAGCTGGCGCACGTGTCGCAGCATATTTCATCGGACGAGTAGCAGCTGTGTGGCTCTAGCTGCGTCGGATGACACCACGACGCCTTGTCTCCGAACTGACAGTCGGCAGGAGCTTGAGTGTCACGCTCGGCGGCGCACCTGGCGCAGCACGTCTGCACGACGTTGACGTCATAGCAGTCACGCCTGCCTATCTGTGAGCAGTACGTGACGTCACGGTCGCCATAGAGACAGCCTGTCAATCACACACATTACCTCTGTGTTCACCGCCATCGGAGCAATGGACAATTCTACTGTACTACAACGAACGTTTTGGGGGAGGTCTGGCGCCATGGTGGTTTCTGTTCATCAGCACAGAAATTTCACAGAGAGGAGTTTTTCATTGAAGGAGAAAACATATGGGACACCCTTGGGGTCTGCCGCTAGGTGGCACAGGCGACAGACGAACAAACAAACAGGCAGAAGACAGACAGACAGATGGACAGCATTATTGCGTAAAGTCCCCACTTTGCGGCGGGCTTTAACCCTTTATGAGCACATTAAAACCGCACAGCAACGGATCGTTATACAGCAATACGGTAATTGGTACACTGGCCGTTGATGGGTGGGCTGTTACATTTGGTACAGCGAGGAGGAGCCTGGGAAGGCTGGCACTATAATTGCCTCGAGACTCTAAAGGGTTAATAAGCTGAAACTTGGCTTAGTGGAACAATGATAAAATGTTCTTTTATGATGATGATGATGATGATGATGAATGATAAAAGCGTCGGACTTGCAACCAACAGATTGCAGGTTCAATTCTCGGCTGTCGCACTACTACGTAACAGCGCTGAGCAAATTGTTCACAACCTTTGCCTTACGCCGTGGAAGTCACGGTCGTCAAGGCGCTATAGAAATACATTTAAATTTGAATTTAATGTAACTTACCATCAACGCCGGTGTTGTGGTCATCGCAGGTGGCACAGCAAACGTCGGGGTAGTGGTAGCAATCGGAGACGGGCATCGTTGAACAGAAGGACTGTTGGTCGCCGTCTGGGCACGGATCGACTTCGGCGTTGTACATGACGTCTGTTGTCACCCCGATGGCAGAGCTGGTCGTCGTTGTGCGTGTCGTTGTTGTGGTGGTCGAGCTTGTTGCCATGGGAGCACACGTTGAACAGCACTGGAAGCGCTGATCTGGCACTGAACAGTCCAGACCGCTGAATTCTGTACACCAGCTGGCGCGGTCTCCGTACTCGCAGCCTTCAACAGCACATGAACACAGTCTGTCAATCGGTAATCAATCAATAAATAAATAAATCAATAAATAAATAAATCAATCAATCAAGTCAGTCAGTCAGTCATCTAACCAACCAACCAATCAATCAATCAATTTTTAACATGGCCGAAGTAAAAAAAAACTACTATAAGATCCAAACACCATATTAACCCTTTATGGCCACGATAAAACCGCAGAGAAACGACGGACCATTATAAAATACGGTGATTGGTACATTCGCCGTTGATTAGTGGGCTGTTACATTTGGTACAGCGAGGAGGGGACTGGGCGGGGCCCCAGCCCGCCCAGGCCCCTCCTCGCTGTACCAAATGTAACAGCTCACCTATCAACGGCCAGTGTACCAATACCAACTTCATGTCTAATTAGTATGGTGTTGAGTCAGGTGTCTTTTTCACATAAATACATACTGCTCACTAAACCAATGTACGTTAATCGTCACTGCTTGATACAGTTCTTGAAACTAGAAGTCTTAGCGTAAAAATTGCAGAGGTGACTGCAATTGCTCCTGCCGCCATTATATCTATAAATGCAATCATAGTGTTAAGGTACGAACAGCGACTGTTAGGAAGGTGGTATCGTTTTCAGTAGTGTTTGTGTGTGTCTGGGTGTGTGTGTTTTGGTTGTGTAACTCTTGATGAACCGTTCGAGATACCAATATAAAATTTTTATGCGAGCAAGATATGGTCAAAAGCTGGGATGTGTTCGAAAATGATTGCATTCCAATGCACTGTAGCGCATGGAAAAGGTAAAGGTCTGGACACTTGCTATTGCGCCACTTACATGAGTCAGACTCGTGACCAACAGTGCTTTACAATCTCAGAAGTGGCAGCTGATTGGCATGAACCACTGGCGCCGCAGCGCATTATGTGGCCACCCATTGCCCGTGCTAAAGGACAATTGGACCCACGGTGCAGCTAGCAGACACACCATCGCCCCAATCAGCCACACTAGGCCTTCACCCCGTAGCCGTAGCTACTACTCATTTCCCGTCCCACTAAGG
>Ga0209149_1001847_pt1 | contig 11299 bp, 11 predicted proteins | sample WorMetTyACAVOLI2_FD_187423 | JGI IMG/M metagenome (GOLD analysis project Ga0209149, IMG submission 187423) | Marine gutless worms symbiont microbial communities from Max Planck institute for Marine Microbiology, Germany - Olavius algarvensis... ...
TGTTTATCTTATTGTATCGTTTATTATCTTATTATTGTTCTATTGTATTTTCTAAACTCATTATTAAGCTATCCGGCTTTTTAGCCGCAAGTGTGTAATAAACGTCAGTGTTCAGTGTTCAGTGTTACTACACATCTTGTCTCCTACATGATCTGTAGCACACTGTATGAGCATAATGTTGTCAACGTTTTTTGTTTTGTTCACATTGTTACATTGAAACAATTTTTTCCAACATTTTTATGCCTCTGCCACTATAGACTGTACAGTGTACAGAGGCATAATATTTTCTATCTGTTACTAATCTTATGAGCACAATATTTTACAAACAAATGAACATAGTTTGTTGCATATTCATACAAACAAGTGTATTGGACGTGATATGAAAGACGCCGCTCGACAAAGCCCAAACTGCATTAGGAAAACAAAAACTACGACGAAGAACGATTTTAAATATGGCAGTTGGAATTTTTCTTCCCTTTGTGATTTTGACCAGATCACAGTAATTTGAGTGCTATTCTGAATCAAGTTCCCGAATTTTGTCCAAATCAGTCCATCAGGCACGGAGTAATGGCCATGGCGGCTCCATATGACTTCCGGTTTCGTATTTACTGTCGTTACACTCGTCCGAAATTCAAAATCTATCTACGGACCAAATTTCATCGACATATCTCAATTTAGGGCTGAGATATAAGTACTTCCAGTTTGGAAAAAACGTCTGCCATATTGGACTTCTTTTGGTTTCGTTTTTGACCATATCACCCTACTGGTACTAGGCATGTCACTGTGCACTAGGCTGCCGAATTTCGTCATGATGGGTCCATCCTCAGCAGAGATATGATTTTATATCAATTTTTAAGATGGCGGCTGCTGCGGCGCAATTTTACTTCCGGTTTCAGATCGGGTGATGCCGCTATTTTTTGGATGTCAGTTTCTGTCGGCTGACAGCAAACCAAATTTTGTAGTTATACCTCGATCCGCAGCTGAGATAGAACTATTTCCGGTTTCGAAAAACAAACATCTGCCATATTGGAATTTTACTTCCGTTTATGATTTCGACCATAGCACTGCAGTTGCCATGTCAATCTGCACCAGTCTGCGAAATTTTATCCAAATTGGCAGATAAATGACGTTATGTCAATTTTCAAGATGGCGGATCTCTATGGTGCAAGGCCATGAAAGGGTCGACTTTGAAGATCAGGAGGTCAAAGGTCAAGGTCACAGGAGGTTGAAGTTAGATTTAGACGCGTAGTAGAGGCATTATTCTCAACCGCTTTGAGTCAAGTAAGTTTTCTAGTTGCATCTCTGTTTAACATCCTGATGACGTTCGTGTTCTCTCAAAGGTCAATTTTCTGATACACTTGCTGATCAAGACGACGAGGATGGTGATGACGACGTCAAATTCTGTTTTTGCGTGTCTTACAGGATGCTGCTGTTGCTGCTGCTGCGTCCAGCCACAGAAGTTTTATAGATGAATATTTTGGTGGAGAATATGAGACGACGTATCTTTTTGTCACGGCTTGAAAGTGTTTGTTGATAGTGTGTTTAGTTATACTTGTAGCGTCTACTGTATTAGTAGTGTTGTTTTTCAGCTAGGAGAAACAGAAGATACTAGCAGTGATAACGGACTATATCCATTCGTCAGCTTCACAGGTCTAAGAGCTGGAAAGATTGCATTAAGTTGTGCAGAGATATGATCCATATTGGCTACATAGCCAGACTACCTGCATATCTGGATAGGGGGCTAACTGGACCACACAACTTACCATTTCTTACCTTGCTGTTGTCACTACTCGCAGCAGAGATGGATGGCCAAGCTGAGTCGGTTGAGGCAGCTGGCTGTGACTGGACAGTTTAAGCTTCTCACAAGGCAGTTAACTGTGCTCAGCAGTGTAAGAAGGTTATCTGAAGCACTGCTCTAAGACTGCTGTGCAGTGATTGCAATTGTTTATCAGACGAGACTGGCAGCCAGAGGCATTTTTCTCCGTCCGTTCTTTGTCAATTAGCAAACTTATGAACACATTATTTTAAAAACAAAGGGACCGATTTTGATGCAAGTTGGAACAAATGGTCCACGGGGCAAGGATATGAGATGGTCGACTTTGGGCGTCAGGAGGTCAAAGGTTAGAGTCACATGAGGCTGAGGATAGATTTGTAGGCATCATCCTCGACGTCCCTTGAGCTCAGCAACTTTTCTAGTTTTACTGAATTTGTACCGTGTTGTTTACGTAAACAGGTGCACACTGAGTCATTTCACTTTTTGGATCAGTTTTTCGCTGAGACTTTCGCTGAGTCCTAAATTCGGACTGAGAGCAAAGATCAGCCAAAAAGTGAAGTCCTTTTTCCGTTTTGACTCAGCGATTCGCTCAGCGTTTCGCTGAGACCAAACTTCGGACTGAGCGATCGCTGAATCCAAAGTTAACTCACCAGTTGATTTTGCATGCACATGATAGGTTAATCAGTTAGAGATTAAGTTTTGATGAATGAAAATCACTTCACTTTTTCGCTTATTTGCTTTTTGCTTATTAAATAAACAAAGAAATACGGAGATATCAGCGATAACGTCAGCGATGACATTATGGAATAAGCAGTGATGTGTGCCGCACGTGATTGGTTAATTTGAACTCGGGGACTGAGACCAAAGTTGAGCCGTTTGGTCTCAGTCTGTGGTCCCAGTGAAAGACTGATCCAAAAAGTGAAATGTTTATTACAGAAAGGTATCTGATGTGAGGTGATGTGACTTGACTAACACTTGACCAGCATGAAGTGTGTGGAGACTGAAGATGAGCCAACGTCGACCACAACTGAAACTTTCTATCAACTCAGCTGCTTCATTGAAAAAGGTTTCACTTCATACATTTTTGTACTCCGCATATAGAATTCCATCCTTTACATACATAACTACAATATATTTATATATTATGACTGTTTATATTTGTGGCGGCCATCTTAGTGGCATATTCCGCATGCAGCAGCTTGTTGGCTAGTGCATTTTCATTACTGTTATGTATGTTTTCATATTTGTCTGTGGTGTGAATGACTAGCATACTTGAAACTGGCTTTGATCGTTCATTTTTGTTGCGCGATGCTGACAACATTCCGACGAGAACCCCCTAACGGGGGCGTCGAATGCAGGTGGAGTAGGCAGAAATCGCGATTCTGAGCCTATCTCTGGCTTCACTGCGTGATGTTAACACTGCTGCTGACCAGGTGTTATCAATATAGCGCCGCCAGACCGCGGTCCCATAAGTTGTGACACATCACTGCATGGTAGTAAGTGACATAGCGTGTTGATGACGGGAAAGAAGGACGACAAAATGTTTATGACAAGAAGTTTTAATGTTACGCCAAAGACAACAGAACAGCATTTAATTGCACACAGTTATAAATCTGTAGCCTGCGTAACTAACAATAAAAGACTCTGCTTGACGTTTTGTACTATTGAAGCTAACTACTGACAGACACTTAAGCATCGTGCGACAGCAGAGCTACTTGTTACGATATTCTAATCTTGCTAATACTGCTGCTGACTAAGGTGCTCATTATAAGATATTTAATTTTGTTGCCATAAAGCAACAGACTGTTGCACTCTTAAAATAAATTTCTATTCAATATTGATGCATATTTGATATTATATTTTGTCGAAATTCTTCAGAATTAGTTTATTAATCGGTGATTAAAGGCACTGAGTTAACTAGTTAACATGTTTGTCATTGTCAGTAGCCTCACTCACTACTCTTGGTGTTTGGTTATGTGTGTGTCAACAGAAGTGAAGTACATGCAGTCAGGTCTCAAGGCGGTAAGTGTGTTTTTTTGTCTACGACTTTTTTAGTATCACATTTTTCTATTATAAAGTATTTATCACTTTTTATGAGGTATAAAATTGCTCCTGTTTGGTAGGGCTTAGAAGGTGAACTTATAAAGAATTCTCCAACTCTCGGACGAGACGCCAGATATCAGAAAACGGTACGTGGATAGTTCTTTATAGCTATCTTTGTTTTGTTAGTTTATAATTTGAAACACAGCTGTTACATTTATGTTGTATTTAGTTGATGGAAGATGTCCTGTAGTTGTCGATAAATGGTAAATATTTTACACATTACAAGTTGATAGTTTGCAGTGTGTGTTATTTAGTCTGAGGTGACATGTTGCAGAACAAACTAAAACGTCTGCCGGCTTACCTGACCGTTCAGATGGTTCGTTTCTTCTACAAGGGCAAAGAGGCTGTCAATGCTAAGATTCTGAAGGTGATATTGAGTTGCTGTTATTGTTATATTGTCTGTCATTGTTGCCGGCTGACTCACCGTCACTAAGGTCAGCAACACATTCTTTGTTAAGTACTAAACCCACCAATGCCGGACTGGAAATGGTCGGTGACGTAGACCAGTGGTTATTAATGGTGTAGTTTGATTACCAACTGTAGTGGTTAGTGTGTAAGGTCCGGAGATTGAATGCCACCAGGACTAGTTGGTGAATTGAATGAGTCTGTGATCTAAATGCACATCTCATAATGTCCGTGCTGTGCCATTTCTACAGTTGTCTGTTGATTGAGAGCTAACCATTGTCGACAGATGTCCATGTAAAGAAGTATGATCTGTGTCCCTGCATACAGACCAAGCTCAGTGTGATGATCTGCCTCAACTACACTTGGTTGGTAAGATCTCTGTCTGCTGTCCGATGTGACATAACAGCTGCACTGCAGCAAGTCAACGTGTTGTGCTGCAGGATATAAAGTTTCCTATGAGTTTGGATGTGTTCGACCTGTGTACGCCGGAGCTACAGCAGCGGCTCATGCCTGCCCGTGACAAGTTTAAAGCAGAGGAAGACAAACGTGTTGAAGTTGCTCAGATGGTAAAATCTAATATCTTACTTCATCTGACATTAACTGTAACTGCGTTATGTCGCCGGAGCTTGACAGTAGACAACACTATCTGCTATTTTACGTCTGAATAATAAAATATATATAATTTGTTGTGCATGTGTGCATATGCTCCTTACAGGTAGCCAAACACTGGGCCGATCAGGGATATACTTGACCTAGGAAGTGTTTAAGTTGATGATACTGGAGTGTTATCATAGGCATGATAATGAGGTTTCCAAGAGGGACCGAGGTGGTGCAGCCACGTGGGATAGAGTGCTCAGTGCAATCAGCTGCACTGACGGCTCCGGCAACAGGGAGAGGCGGAATTTGGTTGTGTAGGCTGTAACCTGTAAAACCAAGCCAATACACAGTGCAGACAGCAGGAAAACGTGCGAAGTATCTTCATGTTCAGTTATAATGTATCCGACAGATATCAGGATCCGGATTAATCGGAAAATTGGGATTTAAATCCTATCTGTCATTCTGTAAACAGGATAACTGATGAATGTGGAAACGGACGTCGACCAAACTCGGCAGGCATGGGCAAGAGATGACCCTCTAGAAGTGATTAACGTTTGGTGGTGATCCGGATCTGCGTGTGGATTCCAGGTCACTCTTTCAAAACTTCACCATTGCGGAATAGGGGATTTTTGGACATTAATTTTGTTAGCATTTCTCGTACAATCAACAGCCGATCTGTACCGTACTTGGCGAAATGGCTGGTGCTGACAAGATAACGCATCCATAACATTATCGGGAGAGATCCAACAGACATTTGTTTACTGTTGTGTAGTTTTCATATTCAGTAACATATACAGTTTGAGTGCTGCGTATGTTATGTCTGATGTTGTCAGTCGCTGTGTGATTGAATACACTTGTCGTAATGTAGTGTGTGTGACTGTAGGAGAAACAGATGAAGAACGTGGGAGCCAAACCTGATGCGACACATACTACATGCAATCAACCAACAAGGAAAGAACCCTTTTCTTTTGCTGATGGTTTGTGCCAGTGATGTATTATGCATTTTTACCCCTGCTGATCAGGCGGAGGTTATGTGATCGTTCTGTTGTTCCATCTGTCATTCTGTAAGCAGGATAACTGACGAACGCAGAAACAGACGTCGACCAAACTTGGAAGGCATGGGCAAGAGGTGACCCTCTAGAAGTGATTAACTTTTGGCGGTGACCTGGATCCGCGTATGGATTCCGGATTACTTTTTGATTAATGCTGGCAATTGCAGGCAGGTGTGCAATGCAGGCAGGTCAGTACGCTCGGACGCCTACCTGTGTTCATGCATATGCACTCTTCGGCAGTGCAGTAGCTACAGCACGAAACGTGGGAATGTATAGCGCAGTAGCATAGACAATAGAATATTAATTTCTAGACATCATACTCACGGCCCATTGCATAGGCAAAAATGTCACCAATTTTACAAAGAGGAAATAGTTGTACCATACTTGGCAAAATGACTGATGCCGACAAGATAATACATCCACAACATTTTCGGACAGATCCGACAGATATTAGGATCCGGATTAATCCGAAAATTGGGATTTGAATCCCATCTGTCATTCTGTAAACAGGATAACTGACGAACGCGGAAACAGACGTCGACCAAACTTGGCAGGCATGGGCAAGGGGTGACCCTCTAGAAGTGATTAACTTTTGGTGGTGATTCGGATCAACATGTGGATTCCGGATCACTGTTTCAAATCTTCACCATTGCGGAATAGGGGATTTTTGGACATTAAGTTTGTTAGCATTTCTCGTACAATCAATGGCCGATTTGTACCATACGTGGCGAAATGACTGACGCTGACAAGATAATGCATCCACAACATTGCGGGACAGATCCGACAGACATCTGGATCCGGATTAATCCGAAAGTTTGATTGGCATCCCGGATCACTGTCGGTTAAAATTTTGGCGTCGGCGGAGGTTTGCGCTCTTTGTGTGCTCTTGTTATTTATGTATAGGTTGCCGAGTAGTTGGCACAGCTGTCATGCCATGGCCATGTAATTATATTATATTAGATAGCTGTCACTTGCATAAGGCAGCCCAGTTATAGTAACGTCATTGGCAATGACAGACGCCCAATGCATTTCCCTCCTCACTGTGCCAAATATAACAGCCCACCCATCAACTAACAATGTACCTATGGCGGCCATCTTCATATTCATGCCTCACCTCCCCTTTCGTAACTCCCGTCGCCTTTATACCTTTCCTCTGACTTCATACCTTCCCCAATCCAAACCCTCTCTCATAGCTGCAAAGCGGCTGTCCCCAGTGTCCATCCATCCAGCCTTATGTAAGTGACAGCTGCTCCCATAGTGTGGCAAAGTGCTTAAGCTCTGCCGGCTGGTTGGGGAGCCTAGCCACCAAATGTTTTCAAATTTCTAACTGAAAATTGTGCATCTGATGACAGTTATTTTGAGTTATAAGGTCAGTGCGTGAATATGCTGTAGGCCTGCTTTGTCTTTCGTGCACTGCCTTGCAGTTTGACCTGGCTGGAGTGCCAGAACGCTGTGCCAGCTTCAAAACAAGAACTTAGCTATCGCAAACAGATCGCGAACGCCAGCTTCAAAAAAACTACCAGAACAACGTTCCAGCGCATTCACTTGAACCTGGGTGAAAGCACACTTGGTAGGGTCAGAGTTTGAACCTGGGTGAAAGCACACTTGGTAGGGTCAGAGTTTGAACCTGGGTGAAAGCACACTTGGAAGGGTCAGAGTTTGCTGCAATGAAGTGAATGTGATGTTGTAGATGCTGGGTCTAACAACAGCGCGTACTACGAACTACAGGCTGTGCTGACTCACAAGGGCAGGTCGAGTTCCAGTGGTCACTATGTCGCTTGGGTCAAGTCCAGCAAGCAAGGTCACTCGCCTCTTACTTACTGTCACATGTTGTCTGTATTATACGCAGCCTTTATGTTCAGTAGACATAAAGCACGTAGCTAAAAGACTCGAAAACTGATGATTTTTGTATTATTACAGCTATTAAGTAATTTAATATATGCACATGACATTTGAATCAACGTATCAAGATTTTGACAATTTCTTTTAGATCTGAGGAATGTAACTGGATAATCATAGTAAGTAAGTAAACTGTGAATTTGTATAGCGCGTCATCACGAACACGCCTCTAATGCGCTAACGCTTCCTGTAAGTCGGCACTGATCTCCACTAACCAGTCCCTTCAGCCAGGCATTCAGCGAACACTGCAAGACTGCAGATACGGGCTGGTGTATCATGCAATATGCCTGTTTACTTCCCCAGCTTTCGCCGGGTACTCATTCCAGCCTGCACAGAGGGCTGAGTGCCTGGTTCTGTGCTGAGGTGGTTTAGCCGTCCACACACCGAGGCGCTAACCGGGCCTAGCAGAGAGTAACTATGTTGATCGAGTCCAACGTGTTACTGCTACACTGAACCGGCAACTGATAATGTGGTGTAGATGTATGACTGTGTTAGCAGCTACCAATTCACACAAGTATCATGACCATTCCAATCTAGTTGGTAGTCACTGACTCGCTCTTGAGAAACTCTGGGGGGATAGGAGGCTGAGTTATGAACTTTTGTATTGGTGTGTATTTTATAAACAACTGCTGTGCATTGCCTTCACAGTGATAAACGCAAGCATGCGAAACTGTCGAATTGTTGAAGCCAGGAATGCGCTACACTTGCCGTTGATATGTGGCAGCCGACAGGGTGGCGCGGTGGCTTAGTGGTAGGGCGTCGGACTTGCGATCTAAGAGTCGCGGGTTCGAGGCCCGGCCACAACGCTGCTGCGCAACAACCTTAGGCAAGTTGTTCACACCCTACCGCCTCTGTCACCAAGCAGTATAATTTGGTACCAGCGAAAGCTGGGAAGTAAACAGGCATATCGCGTGGTGCGCCAACCCGTATCACGTGGTCTCGCAGTGTTCGCTGATACCTGGCTGTCGGGTTGGCTTGCGGAGATCAGCGCCGACTTACGGGAAACGGTAGCGCATCAGAGGTGGTGCCACGATGATGCGCTATACAAATCCACGACTTTACTTTTACTTTACTTTTTAACAGTCCGTGTTTCAACGTATTCCAGCGACATGACAGTAACAGCATTAATTGAGTTGAGTCGTTTGTTGCCATGTACCTTGCCCATATGAACAAGTAGCACACACACACACACACACACACACAGTGAGTTGAGTATTGTTGTAGTTGAGTTGTGTTTTATAGACGAGTGGCTGATGTTCGATGACGAGAATGTGTCGATGGTAACGTCGGAAGACATTCTCAGACTGTCTGGAGGAGGTCATACGTTCATTCACTGACTGCAGACATTTGTTATTTTAACATACAATGTATCTGCCTGAAGTTCTGTCATCACTGCCAATCTGGTGCATCTGGGTCTGCAGATCACAGACCAGAAATCCGAAGCAGTGATATACCAGCAGGACATGTACAGTTGAACGTTGTTTCTGTCAAAACTATCCAAATTTTGCTGACCAACGGCTGTAGAATATCTCACTTGTTGGTAACAGTGATGCCATTTCAGTGTAAGTGACAATAAGTAACACAAACTAATGTTAACTTTGGATTCTTTTAAAAACTGGGCTATTAGATGGCTAGTACTTGCCATACCAAATTTTGTTAGACCAAATTTTGTTAGAATCACATATGAATTGCAGCTTATTGTCAAATCTGTGGGTGAAATTACAGTACATCATGAGCATGATTTTTCATTTTTGCCACACGCTGCTATGCAAATGCGGCGTATGCTGTCACGTGGTGTATGTCCGTCCATCTGTCACGTTCGTGGATTCTGTCAAAACGAATACACATATCTTCAAAAGTTTTTCACCGTCGTGTAGCTACACCATTCTAGTTTTTCCATACCAAACATCATGACAACAGTCCAATAGGAACCCTCCTAACAGGGGCGTCGAATGCAGGTTGGGTAGGCAGAAATTGCGATTCTGAGCCAATATCTGGCTAAGCTCCATTGCGTGCTGTCAATGCTGCGACCAGCCAGGTGTTATCAACATGGCACTGCCAGACCATGGCAGGTTGTGACGCTTATCACTGGTAGTAAGTGGCAGAGCTTGTTGATGGCGGGCGACAACGAAATGTTTTGACTAAAATGTTACGCCAAAGACTACAGAACAGCATTTAATTGGACGCAGTGATAAATCTGTAGCCTGTGTAATGTAACTAAGAATAAAAGACTCCGCTCGATATTGTGTACTACTGAAGCTAACTACTGACATTGCGCGACCTCTTTGCGACAGCAGAGCCACTTGTTTGCTGATGCCTAGCTGTTACGTTATCGTAATTTGTAATTTGGATCCAGGCATAGAGGCCATTGCCTGCGCCTGTGAATTACTCTACATCTACGTTCGTGGCAGCACATTTTACTGGGTGCTGCAGAGGAGTACATTGTTTCGCATTGTGGCCATTTTGTCAAATGTCTTAGTCACTATTATTATTTATTATTATTATATTTATGGTATTATAATCACTGTGCCAACTGGTGTGTAGGTGATTGGCACTGTGCATATGTTCTCCTCTATGGTCCTCGTGTTCTAGAAGTTACGGAAGATGTTTCCATGGAGACAGATCAACAGACGTCAGCAACTGAAATTTCGTCATAGAGCGTTTGTTGTCATCACACACTGACTGACATAGCAGCATTGTTGCTGGATGACAGTGTTGTCATTCATACGTGAAATGTCTTGTGATACTTGCTCACTGCTATCTGCCCGAGTGTCTGCTTCTCAATGCACAAAATTTTATTTGTTCTAAGTGTGTATTTTTTGCTCGTTCAATTAAACTCCGCAAACATAAAAGCAAAAAGTTTTAGTGTGACCATCTACAATATTGCATTGCTGCTACAGTTATGGACGTTTGATGAAAGAATGCATACTGTACGGCCTAAGCTGCTACAATTGTGGACATTTGATGATAAAATGCTCTACTTGTGCTGTATGCTGGTTTACACAATGTCTTTGGCTTACAACTCACAGTTAACCAAATTGCTGGATTTGTATGATTACACGAATGATTTTGTTGGAAATGAAATTCTCTTTGACTAAAATTTATTAAAATACATTAAATAAACTAGAAATTGTAGTCATTGCTAGCGCTCTCGACGACATGTAGGCTGAAAGTCGTCTTGCAGTTGTTAGCCGTAGTCTGCCTTGGAGATAAGACATTTGTGGAGAATCAATATGGCGGCCATCCTCATGTTGTGTCGTATAATATAATAATTTTTGTACCCAATGCGGGTACTTTACCATTTCACACACTCAAGCCGGAAGAGTTGGGCACTGATACGTCTGCTTGGTGCTGCTCAACAACCACCCAAGTCAACACATCCATCAGTCAGTGCCAATGCCGTTGCCGCTCATCTCATCCAGGTTGCTAAAGCACCGCACGACAAGAAGTTTGAACGCCAGGTTCGTAT